>Ga0172378_10005608_pt1 | contig 11725 bp, 7 predicted proteins | sample GrowelOW332metaG_FD_119755 | JGI IMG/M metagenome (GOLD analysis project Ga0172378, IMG submission 119755) | Groundwater microbial communities from an aquifer near a municipal landfill in Southern Ontario, Canada - Pumphouse #3_1 metaG | ecosystem: Environmental > Aquatic > Deep subsurface >... | reverse complement strand
GACGGAAGTTATTTATTAATGGGCAAAATAGAGGGTTTATCTGGAAGAAATTTTGAGAAAAGTATGAAAAAATCTGGTAAGTATACTGCAGATCAGATTGGAGTTATGATGAAAACTATTGCACAAAAGAATAAAGAAATAGCAGAGCTATTTAGAAAAACTCTTAAAATTGATAAGCAATGGCATATAAAGGATACAATTATTGAAATAGACGAAGCTACAGGAGAGGTTAAAAATGTTATTCCTATTGATTGGGAGAGAGCGGGTGGTTATAATCCAGACTCGCCACAAGAAATTGATTAAATTTTTTAAAACAAATTGAATGTGTTTATTTATTCTTAAACTAAACAAAAATTATCATTCGTGATACTATAAAGGCGGAAAATTGTAATCAATTTTCCGCCTTTATTAGTAATGTTTGGTTTTTGGATAGATAGATCGGAACGCCGTTCTTATCTAAAATCTAAAAATCAAACTTAATATTAGTTATTTTTTTCCAAGGAGACGTCTTTTTAAAGATTTAAGGCCTCACCTTTTCAAAAAATACAAAACAATATGACAAAAAAAGAATTTTCTATGGAACTTTGTGGAAAAACATTAACCGCCGAGTTCAATGATTTAGTAGAAAACGCTCATGGTTCAGTAATGCTAAAATATGGTGCTACAACCATTCTAGCAACTGCAGTCATGTCAAAGAATGCAAAAGAAGGGGGAGACTTTTTCCCTTTAACAGTTGACTACGAAGAAAAGTTTTATGCTACAGGACAAATCCTTGGCTCTAGATACACAAGAAGAGAAGGTAAACCATCCGATGAAGCTATACTTTCTGGAAGAATAGTAGACCGAACCATCAGACCACTTTTTGATCAATGGATAAGAAATGAAATACAAGTTGTTATTACAGTACTTTCACTAGATCAAGATGATCCAGATGTACTCGGAGTTATTGCTGCATCACTTGCAGTTGGGGTTTCAAAAATTCCTTTCAATGGACCAGCAAGTGCTATAAGAGTAGCAAAACATAAAAATGATGGTTTTGAGCTTAATCCAACTTATGTAGAAAGAGATAATGAAGCTTATGAACTTGAGCTTATTGCTTGTGGAAAAGACGGAAATATAAATATGATAGAGCTTGCAGGAGATGAAGTTCAAGAACCACTCGTCGTAGAAGCATTAAACCTCGCATCTTCAGAAATAGAAAAAATAAACGCTTGGCAGAAAGAGATAATCTCACAAATAGGAGTTGCAAAAGTTTCTATACCAGAGCCTGTAATGCCAGAATCAATAACCAAACTATTTTTAGATAAAATAGAACCTAAACTTGAAAGCTTCGTTATGAGTGGAATTCCTGGAGGTTCAAAAATAGGAGAAATAATGAGCGAATGGATGACCCTTGCAAAAGAAACCCTTCCAGAAAATGAATCAAAATTTGCTGAACATCTTTTTGAAGAAAAAGTAGACAATATGATACATGAGCAAGTTTTAAAAAACGACAGAAGAGCAGATGGTAGAGGAATAGATGAGCTTAGACCACTTTTTGCACAAGCAGGAGGTATTTCTCCAATACTTCATGGTTCAGGAATATTCTTTAGAGGAGGAACACACGTGCTTTCAGTACTTACACTTGGAGGACCGAAAGACGCACAAACTATAGAAGGAATGGAGGACAAACAAAACGCAAAAAAGTTTATGCACCACTATAACTTTCCACCATTTTCAGTAGGTGAAACAGGAAGAATGGGAGGAACAAATAGAAGAATGATAGGACACGGTGCTCTTGCAGAAAAGGCACTTCTTCCGATGATTCCTAAAAATGAAGACTTCCCATATACGATAAGACTAGTTTCTGAAGCACTTTCTTCAAACGGTTCAACTTCAATGGGATCCGTTTGTGGTTCAACTATTGCTCTTATGGATGGAGGAGTACCAATAAAAAGACCAGTAGCAGGTATAGCTTCAGGACTTATGATGGACAAAGAAGGAAACTATAAAGTTCTTACAGATATTCAAGGTCCAGAAGATCACTATGGAGATATGGACTTCAAAGTAGCAGGAACAACAGATGGTATTACAGCAATACAAATGGATGTAAAAGTTGCAGGTATACCAATACCAGCACTTGCTGTGGCTTTTGAAAAAGCAAAAATTGCTAGACTCCAGATTCTTGATGTGATAACAAAAGCTATTCCAGAACCAAGAAAAGATATCTCTATAAATGCTCCGAAGATTTTAGTTATTAAAATAAAACAAGATCAGATTGGAGGAGTAATAGGATCAGGAGGAAAAACTATTAAAGGTATAAAAGAAAAAACAGATGCAGAAATAGATATAGAAGACGATGGAACAGTATATGTAACGGGTAAAAATGGTTCTGCAGAGAAAGCCAGAGACATCATTGAAGCAATGACCCATGAATATAAAGCGGGTGAAAAATATGAAGGAACAGTTATGAGAGTTGAGGCTTTTGGTGCTTTTGTAAATATCGCTCCCGACACTGATGGACTTGTACACGTCTCAGAAATAGCTCCTTTTAGAATAGACAATGTAGCTGAATATTTAAAAGTAGGAGATAAAGTTCCTGTAATAGTAAAGGGTGTAGATGAAAGAGAGAGAATCGCATTATCTATAAAAGCTGTTGCACCAGACTTTATTAAAAGAAAAACTCCTCCAGCTCCACCTGTACCACCAGCAACCCCGATAAATCCGACAGAAGCTCCTAAAATATAAGGAAACTAAATCAAAGCTGGTTTTGTCTAAAGAATTGAGGACAAAACCAGCTTTTTTTAGTATAATAATTTAATAATTTATTACCTTAAAAATGGACGAAGAAAAACAGTTAGAACAAAACAATATAGATAACAAATTAAAAGAAGCTATAAACGACGAGCTTTCAACTTATATAAATACTGATAATTCAGAAAAAATAACGTCAGGACAACAAGTTAAAATTCCTTTGGAAGGAGTAAAATCTCTAAAAGATTTTGGTATAGAAGAAAATGAAACAACCGAATCACCTAAAATAATAAAACCAATAATAAGAACATATAAGAGTGACGCAGAAAATACCATAAAATCTGGCCATATTTCATCAATCAATATGGCTATTGCAGAGAGCAATAAAATGTTAAGAAAATCTAGAGAGGAAGATATAGAATCAGAAATTAAAAAAACAAAATTAAATAAAACACTAATCATTGCAGGTTCAATATTTATCATAGGGGGTATTTTGGCCATCGCGATTCCTTATGTATTATTAAATAGAGAATATAACGACAATGTTGTAACAGAAGAAAATACCGAAAAAACTTTAATAACAACAGACTTATCAGAAAAAATTAACATTAAGGATTTAAATTTAAATAGGATAAATACAACTTTAAAAGAAAGAGTGAGTCAATCATCAACAAAGCTAGGACAAATAAAAAACTTTTATCTAACAGAAGGGGAAGATGAAAAGGAAACGATTATTACATCGGCAAATTTTTTAAAACTTATAAAAACATCCACTCCGCTAGAAATACAACGAACTCTCCAAACACAATATATGTTTGGTATGCACAATTTTAATGGTAACCAAAAGTTTCTTATTTTAAAATTTGGTTCATACGATATAGCTTACTCTGGAATGTTATCTTGGGAGACAAACTTATGGCAAGATTTTAAAGAAATTTTTGACCTCAGATCTGAGGATACTGCAACACAAAACTATGGTATAGAAATCAAAAAATTCCAAGATGCTTTCTTCAGTAATAAAGACTGTAGAGTAGTAAAAAATTCTTCTGGAGAAATAATATTTTTATATTCCATAATAAATGATGAAACCATTGTAATAACAACAAATGTCAACACATTAAGAGAAATAATCAATAGAACCAATAAGATATCCGTAGTTCAATAATAGTGCCTGTTTACTTGATATATATATTTTGTTAGAATTAATCTATTATGATAGACACAAAAAAATACAAGGAGAAATTAGAAAAAGAGCTTTCTTTAGTAGAAAGTGAAATGAAAGAAATAGCCAGAAAGAATCCTTCAAATCCAAAAGATTGGGAAGCAGTAGAAACAGATATGGATTCTGCAGGTGCTGATGCAAATGAAGTGGCTGATGAAATGGAAAGTTTTGAAGAGAATCAAGGAATAGTTCGTGAATTAGAACCACAATACAACGATATTAAAATTGCATTGAAAAAAATAGAAGATGGAACATATGGTATTTGTGAAGTAGGAGGAGAAGAAATACCAGAAGATAGACTTGATGCAAATCCATCAGCAAGAACTTGTATTGAACACGCGAAGTAGACTTTCGCGGATTAGACGCGGAATATTGCGGACTTCACGCTGACTTAAAGCGAACAAAAAGAAAAATTAAAAAAATGAGGTGAGCCCTTAGGAATTCAAAAAGGGGTCTCCTCATTTTTTATTTATTAATAATAATATTTACTGTATAATAAATTTAGTTTTAAATTATCTAATCTATCATCCGCTAAAATTATTTACTAATGCATTAAAATGCAAGTAAGTATAAAAAACCTTGTAGATAAAAGTAAATTTTAAGAAGTGATTTAACGTCGCTAAATTACTTATTTATTAGTAAATAATTTTCTCGGATAAATGTCTTTCGCAAAAACGTATAGTGCTCAAACTGTTGGTCTTGGTGCAAAAATAATTGATGTAGAAATTGACCTTTCAAAAGGATTAAACGCTTTTACCATAGTCGGATTACCAGATAAAGGTGTAGAAGAGTCAAAAGACAGAGTTTCCGCTTCCATAAAAAATTCTGGGTATGATTCTCCAAAAAGTAAAAATCAAAAAGTCGTTGTATCCCTTGCTCCAGCAGATATAAAGAAAGAAGGGCCAGCTTTTGATGTTGCAATATCACTTGCATATTTACTCGCAAGTCAAGATATCAAATTTGATCCAAAAGAAAAACTTTTTTTAGGAGAATTATCTTTAGATGGAAAACTTAGAAAAATAAATGGGGTATTACCAATTGTCGCTGAAGCCAAATCAAAAGGTTTTAAAGAAGTATTTTTACCAAAAGAAAATGCCAATGAAGCAGCTTTGATTTCAAATATTGATATATATGGAGCAGAAAATCTAAAAGAAATAATAAATCATTTAAATACAAGAATAATTAACACAAAAAGTTCATCTTTTAGAGAAGAAGATTTTCAAAATAAATCTGATATAAAAAATATTATAAAAAAATTACAAATTCAACCAAAAACAGAAATTATTTTAGAGGATGAAGAAATAGAAAAAGATTTTAGTGAAATAAAAGGTCAAGAAACAGCAAAAAGGGGACTAGAAATTGCTGCTGCTGGAAAACATAATATAGCAATGTATGGGCCTCCAGGTACAGGAAAGACAATGCTCGCAAAAGCTTTTTCATACATTCTTCCACCACTTTCTTTTGATGAAATATTAGAAATAACCTCAATACACTCAGTTGCAGGAACACTTAGAAAAGATATTATTTCAAAACCACCAGTTCGTTCACCGCATCATACTTCTTCATATGTTTCACTCGTTGGTGGAGGATCAGTACCAAAACCTGGAGAAGTAACACTCGCACATGGTGGAGTATTGTTTCTAGATGAGTTTCCAGAATTCGACAAAAAAGTGATTGAGGCTCTCAGAGAACCACTTGAAGAAGGAGAAATAAGTATATCAAGAGCAAAAGGAACACAAAATTTTCCAGCAAATTTTATTTTAATAGCAGCAATGAACCCTTGTCCCTGTGGAAACTTTGGTTCAAAGAACAAAGAGTGCATTTGTAAACCGACAGATTTGTTAAGATATCAAAGAAAAATTTCAGGACCGATAGTAGATAGAATAGATATGTGGGTAGAAGTTTCACAAATTAATTATGATAAATTAGGAGAAAAAGAAAATTCTAAAAAAGAAAACCCTGATATCAAGAATAGAATAATAAAAGCAAGAGATATTCAAAAGAAAAGATTTGAAGATACAAAAGGAAAGATAAAAACAAATAGTGAAATGGGAGCAAAGGATATAAATAAACTTTCAAATTTAGAGGACAAGGCAAAAGAAATACTAAATTCTTCAGCCAAGAAATTAAACCTCTCAGCACGTGCATATCATAGAGTCATTAAACTTGCGAGAACAATAGCAGACCTTGAAAATAGTGAGAACATAAACACAAATCATATATTAGAAGCCCTACAATATAGACCAAAACAAAATTACTAATTTAATAAAAAATAAAAATAAAATAGACGGTTCGCGAAGCGAACCGTCTATTTTATTTTTTATTGTTTATGTATTTTTCCGCGTCTTGTCAGTATTAAGTCCGCGTGAAGTCTGCGATAGTCTAGAAAGGATTTTTTGCACCTCTAATCTCAAAGTGCAAATGAGTACCATCACCACCTCTAGCCGGTATAACTTTACCAGTATTACCCATAGATCCTATAACTTGACCCTTAACGACATAAGAACCTTCAGAAACTAAAGTTCCGCTTAAGTGGCTGTAAAGTGTCTGTGTTCCATTTCCGTGAGAGATAACTATATAATTACCGTAACCTCCATTCCAACCAGATGATCTACTTATGATAACTTCACCAGAAGCTGAAGCCAACATATTTGAACCACGAGCCGCAGCAATATCTATACCATTATAACCGTGTATACCTTGTGTTTTTACTCCTCCTATAACAGGTCTAATATAATAACCTTCGTATGAAGGGCCACTTCCCCCTCTATATGGATTTGAAGAACTTGTAGTCTTTGATGTGCCACTAACCCTTATTGACCCTTCTCCGTCTGGAATAACCAATGTATCACCAAGAGATAAAATTACTCCTTCTTCAAGATTATTAAATTTGATAATTTCTTCAGAATCAGCTTTGTATTTCTTAGCAATAGAACTTAAAGTATCACCTTTTGAAATTGTATGTATCGTTCCAGATACAGGCAAAATAGCAAGAACTTGACCTTCTTTTAGACTTTTAACACTTACGTCATTTGCCCAAACAATAGTATTTGTAGAGACACCAAACATTTGTGCAATTCCAGATAAAGTATCTCCTTTTCTAACAACGTATTTACTTATTTGTCCGGTACTTACAGTATCACTTATGTCCGCAAGAGTACCAGATGGACCACTCTCAGAAACCAAAGCTTGATTATCAACTATTGTAATATCTCCACCACCAATTGCTCCAGACAAATCAAAATTAACAGCACTTTGAAGTAAAGGCATATTTTGTGAATTAAAAACAGGTTCAGCTATTTTCTCGTTTTTTAAAGTCTTTTCAGAAACAAAATCAGAAATAAAAGAAAAAACACCCGCATTTGTAATCACTGGTGTAAGAAAAACAGCCAATAAAACAACAAACCATTGTGTATAAATAGCTAATAATAAAGACTTTATGGATTGACCTTCGGATTTAGATCCTCTTTTAAGGTCATTTATGATAGTTTTTTTGAAAATAAGATTATTTTTTAAGGGTATTTCTGTATCTCTGAAATCAAAACGGCTTTGTTAAGCCATTTATTAAAGTTTGTCTGTCTTTTTCTGTACTTATATAATGGTAGCACTTGAGCAAAGATAGTCAATATCATTATCAACAGTGTAAAAATACATTAATAAATATAGATAAAAATATAAATTAGTATTTATCAAATATTACCTGTTATACTTAGCAATATGCAACATTTAGAAGGATTAAATGATAAACAAAAAGAAGCTGTTTTACAAAAAGATGGGCCGGTTTTAATAATTGCTGGAGCAGGAGCCGGAAAAACTAAAACAATCACACATAGAATCTTACATCTTATCAAAGAAGGTGTTTCACCAGAGAATATCTTAGCAATAACTTTTACTAACAAGGCAGCAAAAGAAATGCGAGAAAGGGTAGAAAAGATAATTCATGAAGATAAGAACCTCAACCTTCCAATCTTCATGTCCAAAAAACCGTTTGTTAGCACTTTTCACTCACTCGGGGTTTTCATACTAAAAGAAAACAGCAAGTTACTAAACTTCACAAGAAATTTTAGTATTATGGACAGAAGCGATTCTTCTAAACTTGTAAAAGATTGCTTAAAATCTCTAGATATAGACCCCAAGCAATTTGAACCAAACAAAATTTTAAATATTATTTCAAGAGAAAAAGGAGATTTAAACACTCCAGAAAATTATGCGATTGGTTCTGATAAAAATGGTTTCACATTACAAGCTGTTGTCGGAAAAGTTTGGCCACTATATGAAAAGAAACTTGGAGAAGAAAAAGCATTAGACTTTGATGACCTACTTTCAAAAACATATTTTTTATTAAAAAATCATAAAGAAGTTTTAGAAAAATATCAAAATCTTTGGAAATACATTCATATAGATGAATATCAAGATACGAACAAAGTTCAATATATGACGGTTCGACTTCTTGCACAAAAATATAAAAATGTTTGTGTAGTGGGTGATATGGATCAAAGTATTTATAGCTGGCGTGGTGCTGATATTCAAAATATTTTGAGTTTTGAGGAAGATTATCCTGAAGCAAAAGTTATTTTGCTTGAACAAAATTATCGTTCAACAAAAACAATCATTGCAGTAGCAAATGAAGTTATAAAGAAAAATAAAATTAGAAAAGAAAAAAATCTTTTTACAGAGAATGAGGAAGGGGACAAAGTATCTTTTCTTAAAGCATTAAATGAGGGAGAAGAATCTAGGTTTATCGCTAAAAAATCAAAAGAACTTATAGAAAAAGGAGTTGATCCTAGAGAAATTGCTGTTCTTTATAGGGCTAATTTTCAATCTCGTGTACTTGAAGAATCTTTTCTATCCGAAAGTGTTCCTTATCAGGTTTTAGGAACAAAATTCTTTGACAGAAAAGAAGTAAAAGATATTTTATCTTTTTTGCGTGCATCAGTAAATCCAGAAAGTCTAAGTGATATAAAAAGAATAATAAATGTTCCAGCAAGAGGAATAGGAAAAGTTACAGTATTAAAAATATTAGAAGGTAAAAAGGACTCACTACCGCTCGGAGTAAAAGAAAAAGTTAATTCTTTTTTTAATTTATTAGAAAGAATTAAAAAAGAAACAGAAGAGAAGAAACCATCTGAAGTTATTAAATTTATAATAAAAGAAAGTGGTCTTGAGATTGAATTACAGAGAGGGGATGATGAAGATAAAGAAAGACTAGAAAACATGAGAGAACTTGCAACCCTTGCTATTAAATATGATCATCTACCAAAAACAGAAGGAATAGAAAAACTTTTAGAAGAATGTGCACTGACGAGCGACCAGGACACACTAGAAAAAAATGAAAAAGCAGTAAAGCTTATGACAGTTCATGCTTCAAAAGGTTTAGAGTTTGATTATGTTTTTATTACAGGACTTGAGGAAGATTTATTTCCACATCAGCCAGTAGGAAAAGATGAAAAGACTCCAGAAGAAATGGAGGAAGAGAGAAGACTTTTTTATGTGGCACTTACCAGAGCAAGAAAGAAGTTGTTCTTAACTTGTGCAGAAATGAGAACAATTTTCGGTTCACAACAAATGTGTCCACCTTCAAGTTTCTTCGCAGATTTTGATAATAATTTCTTAGAAGAAGAGAAGTTTGAATATAGGGAGAAGATTGTGTATCTCGAATGGTAAAGACTCGCTCGTTTTCTCTTTTTAAAACCGCGCATGATTTCTTGCTAGAAATCTGCTATTCTCGCGCCGTCGCGCTGCGAAATGGTTTTAAAAAGAGAAAACTCGCTCGCTAGTGATAATACAAACAAAATTACCCTCCGTAAGGCTTTCAAAACGCTCAGCTTCGCTCGCTGATGAAAATACAAACACAAAAAACTTGTACCAAGGAGAGGCCTTGGCAAAATTTTATATTATTATTCTCGTCTGTATAGAAATAACACAAATACAAAACATATAACAACTACAACAATTACAACATCTATAACACCTACAACTTTTAGCTATTCTATAGTATATTTAAGCTACAAATGGAAAACCTCATAGCTAAAAAATCTCTCGGGCAGAACTTTTTGAAGTCAAAAACAGCATTAACGGCTATAATTAAGGCTGGGGAAGTAAATTTTTCAGATATTATACTTGAAATAGGCCCTGGAAAGGGAGCTCTCACAGAAAAAATCCTTGAAACAGGTGCAAAAGTTATAGCGATAGAGAAAGATGACCGTCTTATAGATTTTTTGAATGAAAAATTTGAAAAAGAAGTAAAAAGTGGACAATTTAGACTTATAAATGTTGATGTTTTAGAAGTTGACTTAAATTCCTTTAAACTTGAACCTAAAACCTATAAGCTAATCGCCAATATCCCTTACTATATAACAGGTTTAATCTTCAGGAAATTCTTAGAAGGTAAAATACAGCCAAGTAAACTCGTAGTTATGGTACAAAAGGAAATAGCCGACAGAATAGTAGCAAGAGACGAAAAAGAGAGTTTATTGTCTTTAAGTGTTAAATGTTATGGCGAACCAAAGAAAATAATGAAAGTTGGTAAAGAAAATTTCTCTCCAGAACCAAAGGTAGACTCTGCAATACTCCTAATAGACAATATTTCTAAAGATTTCTTTGGAGAGATAATAGAAGAAGCCTTTTTTGAAGTTATAAAAGCGGGTTTTGCTCACAAAAGAAAGGTTTTAATAGCAAATCTCAAAGATATTTTTGTAAAAAATGGAAAAGACCCTAAAAAAATTTTCACCAAATTAAAAATCTCAGAAAAAGTCCGCGCGGAAGACCTAAAGCTAGGGGATTGGAAAAATTTAATAATTAATATTTATTAAATTTTAAAAATATTAATTCTCTCATGAGTCAAGGACTCCAAAAATATAAATTATAAACAACTATTGTTTTATTTAATTTTAAACAATGTTATAATTCTAATATAATGAAAATCGATCGTAAATATTTACCATCAAAAAATTTTCTGATCGCACTCTCTATAGCAATTGTTATAATAATAATCGCTGTAATAGTTAGTTCAATCGATTTTAATTCCAAAAAACAAGATAATTCTAATTTAGAATCCGTCTTTCTTTCTACATTAACAAAAAACAATACAGACTCAGACGAGGATGGTCTAACAGACTGGCTTGAGACTTTGTATGGTACAAACCCAAACAAAAAAGATACAGATGATGATGGAACTACAGATGGGCAAGAAATAAAAGAACAAAGAGATCCAGCAAAAGCAAATACAGCAAAAGAGGGTGAAACACCGAATGATAAAATAGACCCAATTATAATAGAACAAGACAAGAGCATGTCCGATGAATATGAAAAACTCAACCCAACAGAAAAGTTGGCTAGAAATATAATGTCTGACATTATGGCTTCTCAACCAGTAAGTGGCACTATGGATGAAGAAACTATGAATACTATAATAAATAAAACATTAAATGAAATTCCACAAAAAGAATTCACTGGAATAACAAAAATAGAAGATCTAAACTTTATTAAAATTGATAAAAATACAATTTCTAGAGATTTAGGTATATATAAAAACTCATACTATAAAGAAACCGAGATCTTAAGAAAAATACTTGGAACAGACCTACTAACAATGAGTAATTATATGATAAAAGAAGAGGAGATTAATGAAGAAGAATTCTCTAAAGTTATAGAAAAATATCAATCAGTAGTAAACAATCTAGTTAAGATGCCTTTACCTGCTAATACTAAATCAGCGGGCGCTTATTATCATTTAATGATGATAAATGATATAGAAAAAATAATCGCCAT
>Ga0172378_10005605_pt1 | contig 11730 bp, 12 predicted proteins | sample GrowelOW332metaG_FD_119755 | JGI IMG/M metagenome (GOLD analysis project Ga0172378, IMG submission 119755) | Groundwater microbial communities from an aquifer near a municipal landfill in Southern Ontario, Canada - Pumphouse #3_1 metaG | ecosystem: Environmental > Aquatic > Deep subsurface >... | reverse complement strand
TTTATAAGACTATTAAACCGATAGCTTTTCCAAAAATATCTAGTAAATTACAAATGAGGGTATTTAAGCAGAATCTTATTAAATAGCACTAGAGTCTTTTAATAGATTATTGCACCTACCATAGAAACAATGTAAAAAAATAATCGAAGAATATGAGTAGAAAAGTACAGTTAATAGCATAAGAAAAGTAAAGTGAAGAATTTATATTTTTGAAATCGTCGAAGGGAGTAAGTCTAAATATGGCTAACCAATTCGAACGATAGGGTCGATTCTAACTCAGCAAAGGTATTTTGCAAAGAGTAGATATCGACCCTATTTTTTTGTAAACAACAAAAAAAAGAAAGTTTTAAGTTTTTTCAGCTATTGAAGACCGTTTTATGCAAAAAAAGCAGGATATAGAGCTATATAAGTGTATAGAAATATTTTCATACAAGAGAAGACATTATGAAATAAAAATTTCTTTTGCAATAAATTTTGTTAGTGCTATAATAAAAGTAATAAAAATAAGGAGGATAACACAATGATTAATACTGTTATTCGTCAAATTATTGATCTTGATCAAAAAGCGATTGATATAGAACAAAGTGCACTTGATGAGGCGAATAAGCTTGAACGCAATACAAAAGAAGATCTCAAATCAAAAGAAACAAAAGTTATTGAAAAGGCAAAACAAGAAAGTAAGCAAAATTATGCAACTGAAATTAAAAAAGCAAAAGATAAAAAAGAAGCGATTATTGAAGAAACAGAGGATTCTGTAAAACTTACACGTGAAAAATACGATAAAGTTAAGCAGTCACATGCAAAGGTAGTTTTAGAAGAATTATTTAAGAACGTTTAAGATAAGAAATTTTGGAGAAGAATATGAATCATGCATGTATTAATACAAAATTGAGTGCAATGCGATCTCAAATGCTGAAAGAAAAAGATTTTGAATATTTAATGAATGCCAAAGATCTTACAGAAATTTTTGATTATTTGAATACGCACACTTATTATGAGACTTTTTTTAAAGGTCTGGATGGTTCGCATCTTCATCGTGCAGAATTAGAAGTTCCATTATTGCGAGAACGTATTTATGAAATTGAAAAAATAGTTCATTATTTGCAAGGAACTGAAAAGCAGATGGTTTTGCAACTTTTAGCAAGACATGAAGTAGAATCGTTAAGACTTTTAATTCGTGGTATAGCAGGAGATGATGATTTATTGAATATAGAGCAGCATCTTATATATTCTGAAAAGTATACAAAGATCCCTTTTGAAAAATTGCTTAAAGCAGGATCTTGGGATGATTTTAAGGAATTACTCAAAGGAACCGACTATTATAGAATTTTAGAAATTTATAGTACGCTTTCTTTAGAAGAAGATTTGTTTGCAGTTGAAAAAAGTATTGAAAGATATTATTACGATGAAGTGAATAAAACGGTTGAAAAACTAGATCATAAAAAAAATAGCGATTTAATTGAAATAATCCAAAAAGAAAATGATATTTTAAATTTAATTTGGTTTTACCGTGGGAAAAAATTCTATCATCTTTCACGAGAAGAATTATTAGCCTATGCTTTCCAAGGTGGTTTGAAAATAAAAGAAAGCAACATTCGTAAATTAGGTGAAATTAAATCAATGGAAGCCTTTCATGAAATGATGAAAAACTTTTCAGAGTATGCCTTTCTTTTTAATCATACAAAAACTTTAGATTTGTATATGGAACGACGAAGAGAACGCTATTTTTACTATATGTATTTAGAGATGTATCAAAAAAATAAAGGGTTAGGAAAAGTTGTTGCTTTCTTGCGATTAACGCGTTTTGAAATAGATGATATTAAGTCTATTATTGAAAGTAAGCGCTACCGTATGACCGTAGAAGAAACAAAAAAATATTTAATCAGATCTTTTGATTAAGATATGAAAGGAAGCATTATGGCAATAGACAATATTTTAATGATGAATGTTGTTGGCAAGACTGAAAATGTTGATCGTTTTGCAAAAGACATATTTCTTTTCAATGATATCCAACTTGTAGATGCAATGTCTGAAATTGATTCCGGGCGTTTTATTTTACCTGTTACACAGAATAATATCAGTGAATTGCTGGGATTTTCTCAGTTAATGACAGGAGAAAGTTTGGTTGATGAAAAGTTATTTGTGAGTAAGGTTGAGAAGTTAAATGAGCTTTACGATAATACATTAACATTTGAAGAAAAATTGCTAACGAAAAGAACCTATGATTTAAATGAGATTCTATCAACAGAAAAATCGATTGAAAAAGAGCTCATTGAAAATTATACAGAGATTAACAACTTTAAAGCACGGTTAACAGAGATCAGTAAAAGTATTACCGCGTATAGTTACTTAAGAGAAATTGATGCGACAATGGAAGAATTAAATAATATGCAACATTTTTCGCATATTGTAGGATCAATTTCAAAAAATAATGCCAATCGATTAAAAAGAATCTATGATTCTGTAACGTCTTTGCTTTTTCATGTAGGGGATACAGGAACCAACGAAGAAGTCTTTATTGTGATATCACCAAAAGACTTTGAAATTGAAACAAAAAGAGTGCTGAAAGCATTGAATTTTAAAGCGATTGAAGGTTTTGACCCAGAGTACAAAGAAACACCACAAAAGGTTGTTTTACAACTGAGTCGAGAAAAAGCAAAAATAGAACAAAAATTAAAAAAATTAAATGCGATGCTTATACAAAATAGAGCGGACAATCTTCAAGAAGCAAGACGCGTTTTTTCCGTTCTATCAGTTTATGCAAATTTAAATATTATTAAACGATTTATGGCTTTTAGTGACGAAAACTTTTATTGTTCAGGTTGGATTTCTAAACAGGATAGAAAAAAAATGGAGTGTATTGCTCAAGAATATCCAGAAATGATTATCCTGTTTAATGAACCAGATAAAAGTAATGAACCACCTACAAAACTCAAAAATAACTGGCTTTTCAAACCATTTGAATCACTGGTAAAAATGTACGGGGTACCAGCATATAATGAATTAGATCCTACCCCTTTTTTGAGTATTACCTATTTAGTTTGCTTTGGATATATGTTTGGGGACGTTGGACAAGGAATTGTTCTTCTACTGGCCGGCATATTAACAGCAAAGAAAGGAATAGAGTTAGGACGAGTCGTTCAAAGAATGGCTTGCTCATCAATTCTGTTCGGGTTTTTATATGGCAGTATCTTTGGAAATGAAAATTTGTTGCCACAGTTATGGATCAAACCCTTTGATAATATCAATACGATTTTGTATACCGCCGTTGGTTTAGGTATTTTAATTTTGTTAGTGGCTTATGGTTATAGTATCATTAATAAATTAAAAGTTAAAGATATACGAGAAGGTGTTTTTGGGAAAAATGGGATTGCAGGGTTTGTCCTGTATCTTAGCATTTTATTAGCTGCTGCTTCTGCTTATTTTAAGAGTGTTTTCACAACACCAATGATTATTTCAGCAGTCATAATGGCTGCTCTTGTGCTTTTTCGAGAACCGATTGCGAATACGATTCAACATAAAAAATTATATGATCATTCAGCAGGAGACTATTATGTGGAAGTTGGATTTGAAATGTTTGAAATGTTATTAGCCATGTTAAGTAATACGCTTTCGTTTATTCGTGTAGGGGCCTTTGCGTTAACGCATGTTGGCATGTTTCTCGCATTTGAAACATTGGCACATATGGTAGGGGATGGTGTTGCAGGTATTATTATTTTGATTTTTGGTAATGTTTTTATTATTGCATTAGAAGGCTTAATTGATTTTATTCAATGCCTCAGATTACAGTTTTATGAATTGTTTAGCAAATATTATTCTGGTACAGGGTACGAATTTAGTGCTTTGAGAAAAAAGAAAAATCAGATGTTTGTTGGAGACAAGATATAATAGAATAAGGAGAAAAAAATGAACATTTTAACACTAATTATAATTTTGGCTGCTTTAGTTGTTTTAGGAACGGTTGGAACAGGTATTTATTTTATTCAAAAGGATATCCAAGCAGATCGTCCACGATTAAAAAAATTTTTACATTTTAATTTAGTTGGGTTTATTCCTGTTATGGCAGCAGCATTGGTCATGTTTGTACCATCAGCAGTAGGGGCAGCTTCGCAAGGCACATCTGCTATTTCTGATGCTGGATTAGGGTATATTGGTGCAGCGCTCTCTACAGGATTGGCTTGTTGTGGTGCTGGATATGCAGTCGGGGTTGTTGGTTCAGCAGCACTTGGAGCAGTATCTGAAAATGAAGGCATTTTAGGAAAAACTTTAATTTATGTTGGGTTGGCAGAAGGGGTTGCTATTTACGGATTAATTATTTCAATTATGATTATTGGAACCTTGTAAAATTATGAAATCATTTTTAATTAGTGAAAACCGTGAAACATTTTTAGGAATGAAACTTGCCGGTATTCAGGGCGTTTATGTAAAAGATCAGAATGTTATCCGTAAAACATTTAAAAATGCATTAAAAAATAAAGATATTGGGATTATATACTTAACAGAAAAAGCATATTTTAAAATTGAAGATGAAGTCCTTGTTGCAAAGCAAAAAAATCTTTTTCCACTGATTACCATTATCCCTGATCGTCATGGGTATGAAAAACAACAAGGCGTTATTTCGAGATATATTAAAGAATCTGTTGGATTGTAAGGAAGTGATGATATGATAACTGTAGAAGAAAAACTGAGCATCTTTACACAATATCTCTTGAGAAAACAACGCGAACTAGGACAAGAAAAAATTGGAGAGGCAAAAGACAAATGTCAAGTATTAATTAAATTATCCAATGACAGAATAGCGCAAGATAAACGTTCGATCGAAGAGCGAAACTATCATGTTATTTTTCGAGATAAAAATAAAATTATCGCGCAGGGTAAAAATAATGCTAAAAATAATAAACTTGCATTGCGAAGTTGTTTATTAGATGATTTCAAAAAGACAATTGTTAACGAAGCAAAATCCTATTTTGAAAGCGACTTATATAAAGCGTATTTAAAAAAATGTATTCAAAATGTTCCTGAAATTTTGGGAGAACATGAAGGGCTAATCATTGCTGTTCATGAAGCAGATCTCGAGATTGTCAAAGACTACGCAGAATCATTTTTAGAAAAATATCAAGTTGAATTCATTGAATTAGATCCGTTGCTTACTGGAGGCATTAAAGTAAAAGATTCAGAAGAACAAATTAGTTGTGATTTTACAATAGAAAATCTAGTTAAAGAAAATAATAAAGTGATTGGATTACGTCTAGAAAAAATCATAGAAAAGCAGGTGTGAAATGGGACAGACAAATACAGGCATTATTACAGGTATTAATGGTCCAGTTATTACCGGTTGTAACATGACCGCCTTTAAAATGCGGGAAATGGTTATGGTCAGTGATAAAAAGCTTATTGGCGAAGTGATTATTTTAGATGGTGACATTGGAACGATTCAAGTGTATGAAGAAACAGAAGGTTTAAAAGCCGGAGAACCAATTCATCCAACAGGGAAACCACTGAGTGTAAAGCTAGGACCCGGGATGCTAAAGACAATGTTCGATGGGATTCAAAGACCGCTAGAAAAAATACAAGAAATATCTCCAGTTTTTATTCCGGAAGGAATTGGCTTAATGTCAATTGATGAAGAAAAAAAATGGCATTATGTCCCAACAGTCAACGTCAATGATGTGATTGATGATGGAGAAATCTATGGACTTGTTAAAGAAACAGAAGTTGTTGAACACCGTCTTATGGTACCACCAGCCTTTGGAAAATGTAAAATAATTGAAAGATTACCAGAGGGTGATTATAATATTGAAACAGAACTTCTTGTTGTTGAAGATGCGTTTGGCCGTCAAAAAAAATTAAGAATGTATCAAGAATGGCCAATTAGAACACCACGACCAAGCAAATTTCGACGTGAGCCAGAAAAACCATTAGTTACGGGTCAACGCGTTGTGGATATGTTTTTTCCCATTGCAAAAGGAGGTACAGCAGCTATTCCAGGCGGCTTTGGTACCGGTAAAACAATGATGCAGCATCAATTAGCCAAATGGTCAGATGCGGATATTATTATTTACATTGGTTGTGGAGAACGTGGTAATGAAATGACAGAAGTTATTGAAGATTTTCCAAATCTCGTTGATCCACGTTCGGGTAAATCCATTATGGAAAGAACGGTTATGATTGCGAATACATCCAATATGCCTGTTGCCGCTCGAGAAGCCAGTATTTACACAGGGATTACAATGGCTGAATATTTTAGAGATATGGGATATGATGTTGCAATGATGGCGGATTCAACATCCCGCTGGGCGGAAGCTTTGCGTGAAATATCCGGTCGTCTTGAAGAAATGCCAGCAGAAGAAGGCTATCCAGCCTACTTATCTTCTCGAATTGCACAATTTTATGAACGTGCAGGATCGGTTGATACGTTAAATGATCAAGAAGGTTCGGTTTCTATTATTGGTGCCGTTTCACCAGCAGGTGGCGATTTTTCAGAGCCAGTGACTGAAAACACTAAAAGATATGTGAATACTTTTTTAGCGCTTGATAAAAGTTTAGCCTATGCTAGGCATTATCCTGCAATTAACTGGATGGAAAGTTATTCTGGATACGTTAAGATTTTAACAGAATGGTATGAAGATAATGTTGCAGAAGATTGTATCAAACTTCGAAATAAAATGTTAGATTTATTATTTCAAGAGAGCAAGTTACAAGAAATGGTTATGCTTATTGGAGAAGAAGCCCTGCCAGATGATCAACGATGGATTTTAAGTATTTGTAAGCTTCTAAGAGTTGGTTATTTGCAACAAAATTCATTTAACGAAATTGATACCTATGTTCCATTAGAAAAACAATATTTGATGTTGAAATTAATTGATTTTACCTATGAAAAAGGCCAAGAAGGCTTAAATAAAGGTATACCAACGACTGTTTTAAATGATGTTAACTTATTTGATAAGATTATAAAAATGAAATATAATATTCCTAATGATGATTTTTCTGGTATTCATCAATTAAGGGACGAAATTGATCAACATTATGATGAGATTATTGAAAAATACGAAGATTAAGGAGGCCCTTTGTGAAACGAGAATATTTAAAAATTGATAATATTAATGGTCCCCTAATTGAAATTTCAAATGTAATGGATGTTTCTTATGGGGAAATTGTCAATATTGAAGAGACTTTAACGGGCAATATAAAAAAAGGAAAAGTCATTAAAATAGATCAAGGCAATGTTGTTGTACAGGTCTTTCAACCAACGGAAGGAATGTCTGCTAACAATTCGGTTATTTCTTTTTCTGGAGAAGCTTTTAAAATTCCTGTGTCAACAGCATTACTTGGACGGGTCTTTAATGGGATTGGGGAATCAATAGATCGTGGTCCTGAAATTTTCAGCCAAAAAGAAGCCAATATTAACGGTGCACCAATTAATCCAATGAGTCGACAATATCCTCGTAATTTTATTCAAACGGGTATCTCGTCAATTGATGTTTTAATGACCCTAATTCGAGGACAAAAATTACCAATATTTTCTGGAAATGGATTAACACATAATGAATTAGCGGCACAAATTGTGCGGCAAGCACAAATTTCAGATGATGCTGATGCAGAATTTGCCATTGTTTTTGCTGCCATTGGGGTTAAACATGATGATGAAAAATTCTTTAGAAAAACTTTTGAAGAAGCCAATGTTATGGACCGTGTTGTCATGTATGTTAATTATGCAGATGACCCTGTTGCAGAACGAAATACAACACCTCGTTGTGCTTTAACGGCAGCCGAATATTTGGCGTTTGAAAAAGATATGAATATTCTTGTTGTTATGAGTGATATTACTGCCTATTGTGAAGGACTGCGTGAAATTTCTTCTGCTCGAAATGAAGTGCCAAGTCGTAAAAGTTATCCTGGATATATGTATTCAGATTTAGCATCATTATACGAACGTGCAGGCATGCTAAAAGACAGTAAAGGATCGATTACTTTTTTGCCAATACTAACAATGCCAAATGATGATATTACCCATCCTATTCCAGATTTAACAGGGTATATCACAGAGGGACAAATTGTTTTAGGAAGAGATCTTTTTCAACGGTCTATTTATCCTCCCATTGATATTTTACCATCACTTTCACGATTAATGAAAGATGGGATTGGAGAAGGGTACACACGAGAAGATCACCAGTCTGTGGCAAACCAACTTTTTGCAGCGTATTCTAGAGTGCAGGAAGTTAGAGATCTTTCTCAAATCATGGGCGAAGACGATTTAAGTGAAACAGATAAAAAATATATGGAATTTGGACGACAATTTGAAGAAAAATTTTTGTCTCAAAATTTCGAAGAAAATAGAACAATTTTTGAAAGTTTAGATTTGGGCTGGAAACTATTAACATTGTTACCGGTTACGGAATTAGATCGATTAGATCCGCAACTTATTGAAAAATATTTGCCAAAGAAATAGGTGATATCATGGCAATAAAAATAACACCAACCAAAGCCAATTTAATTAAATCTAAATCAAGATTAGCTTTTTCAACAAAGGGCTATAATTTGTTGGATAAAAAAAGAACGGTTTTAATTCAAGAAATCATGAAATTAATGGATCAATCAAAAGCACTTGAAGAAAAAATTCAAAAAACGTTTGATGAGGCCTATTTAGCTCTTCGACAGGTTAATGTGAGTATGGGATTAAGTCATGTTCAGGAATTTGCACTTTCTATTCCACCAGAACAACCCTTTGCGCTTCGAACACAAAGTGTTATGGGGGTAGATATTCCAGAGATTGTCTTTTCTAAAGAAAAAAAAGCAATGGTATTACCTTCTGGCTTTTATGAAAACAATCCGGCACTTGATATTGCTATCGATCGTTTTAATAGGGTTAAAGAATTATCTTATAAATTAGCACAAATAGAAGGAACTGCTTTTAAACTTTCACAAGAAATTAAGAAAACGCAAAAATCGGCCAATGCATTAGAAAAAATACAAATTCCGAAATTAACAGGCCAAGTTAAATATATATCCGAAAGTATTGAAGAAAATGAACGAGAAGAAAACTTTCGAACAAAAAAAGTAAAAGCCAATAATGAATAATAAAAAGCAACAAACAGGCTTTCCTATAAAGTTTGCTTGTTGTATTTTTTAAAGATTTATAAGGTATATTGACAAAAAGAAGTTTGTTTGATGAAATAATGATATTTAATCGGATGATTTTATGTAAGAATAGGAACCATTCTTGTTAATTTTATTTTAATAGGAAAAAATTTACAGAAAAAGTATAAAATAATGCCAATCAGAAGTGCATTCGTGTATAAGCGATTTTGGGAGAATCAATGAAAGAAGACTATCTAACTATTGTAAAAAAACATGAAATAGAAGAAACAATTATGAAATCACGTTTTATTTCTAGGGTTTATTCGATAGAAACAGCCGAAGAAGCACAGTTGAAGCTCCAGGAAATACGAAAAGAACATTATAAAGCAAGACACGTTTGCTCAGCATACGTTCTGAATACAATACCCATACAACAAAAGGCAGATGATGATGGAGAGCCATCGGGAACAGCAGGTAAGCCTATATTAGAAGTTCTCATGCGGATGAATCTCAAAAACATTCTTGTGGTGGTGATTAGATACTTTGGTGGGATAAAATTAGGCGCAGGTGGCCTTATTAGAGCTTATTCAAATGGGGCATCAACCGTTATACATCAGAGCGAAATTTTAAAAAAACAATATAGCAATCAAATCAAAATAGGGATTGATTACAAGCAATATGGCAATTTGAAAAATTTACTTCGCAATGAAAATATTAAAGTAGCCAGTGAAGAATTTAATGAAAAAATCGATGTGAAGCTTGACATTGCTATTCATAAAACAGCCGAGTTTATTGAAAAAATTCAGGAGTTAACAAATGACCATTTCAAATGGACGATTGAAGGACAAAAATATATTAATATTGCGGAGATAAAGAATTAAAAAAAGTTATATTTTTTATCTATTTAGGTTGTAATTTAAGACTAATTATGATAAAATATACTATAGATAAATTATAATAGGCATGGGGGAGAAAAAATGGAATTATTTGCAGCCGAAAAATTAGCGGTACGAAAGTTAATTGAATACAAGGGGCAGGATTTTTTCAGAAATAACAATCTCGAAACTAAAACTATTTCGGAAAAAGCAGGTGACGCACTTCGTGTATCTATTTATATGTATGATAAAAACGAAAATCAAAAAAAGAACGAAAATAAAAATGAAGATCATTTACCACTTTCAGAGCAATCCCATGTGACCATTACAGTGAATCTTAAAAATGGAGAAGCTTTAGTTGTAGAAGATAACATATAAAAAAGTCGTCAACTGACGACTTTTTTATTTTGTTAATAATTTTATAATTTCAGCATAGGTTTTTTCGGCATCTGTTTTCCATTTTTTACAAATCAAAAGCGTTTGTTTCAATGTTGGTGAATTAAAAGAAATATTAATCAGGTCCATGTTATTTTCAACGAGTCTTAAGCTGATTTGATAATCACCAGGTTTGTTTTCTTTATAATTAGCCAGCGTTTGAACTTCTTTAAAAATTTCATCTTTATTTTGTGTAATATAAAGATCAAGCATTTCACAAATATAAATCGGAATTTTATTTTCAAATAATTCAAGAGTCTGTCTTCCAGTATCGGTATTGGTTAAAATTTTTTTATTTTCATTGGAATACACACGAATAAGGTCAGTTTCAATTAATTCTTGGATATAAAGTTTAATATCAAAATATGACATTTGTAAATTTTTAATAATAATATATGATATTTGTTCTTCTGTCAGGCCACGTTTTAGTCGGTTAAGAACATATAAAATAATTAATTTATTTTCACTTTGATGCGATTGATCCGTCAAAATATCACCACCTTTACATTATTATAGCATAAATCAAAAAAATAAACGAGATATTTAAGGTTATTTACAAAAAAGAAGGAATGTGCTATAATGTATTGCACATTGGAAAGAAAGAGAATATGTATGAACAAATTTATTATTAAAAAAATAGAAAAAGCCTCAATATTTGAAGAAATGGGTGTAGAGGCCGGTGATGTATTATTAACATTAAATGGAAAAGCCGTTAAAGATCTACTTGATTATCAGTTTTTATCTGCAGAAGAGCTGCTATTGGCAGAAATCGAAAAACCCAATGGTGAAATTTGGGAACTTGAAATAGAAAAAGAACCAGATGAAGATTTAGGGGTTATGTCAGATGAAAATTCGGATGTTATTCGAACGTGCAAGAATAAATGCATCTTTTGTTTTATTGATCAAATGCCACCAGGGATGAGAGAGACCCTTTATATTAGAGACGATGATGAACGCCTATCTTTTTTGATGGGAAATTATGTTACTTTGACAAATTTGACAGATTATGAGTTAAAAAGAATTGTCAATTACAAAATTATGCCAATTAATATTTCAGTGCATACAACGGAACCAGAACTTCGAAAACGCATGCTCAACAATCAATTTGCGGGAGATATTCTCGAAAAACTAAGATTTTTTGCTAAAAATAAGATTATTATGAATGGTCAAATTGTCCTATGCCCTGACTATAATGATGGAATACATTTAGAAAAAACATTAGAAGATTTATCGCAATTTTATCCATATATGCAATCTGTTTCTGTTGTACCGATTGGTATTTCTAAATTTCGAAAAGGCCTTGTTTCCATAAAAAGTGTTGATCAAGCGGCGGCAAAAGCAG
>Ga0172378_10005604_pt1 | contig 11731 bp, 10 predicted proteins | sample GrowelOW332metaG_FD_119755 | JGI IMG/M metagenome (GOLD analysis project Ga0172378, IMG submission 119755) | Groundwater microbial communities from an aquifer near a municipal landfill in Southern Ontario, Canada - Pumphouse #3_1 metaG | ecosystem: Environmental > Aquatic > Deep subsurface >... | reverse complement strand
GTCATATTATCGAGTACGGCATGGGTAAAATATAGGGTCCCTTTGATATTGAGATCTAAAATCCATTCCCAGTTTTCTTCCGGTATATCTTTGAAAGGACAGCTCTTGTGCCAGCCCGAACCGGCACAATTGATCAGGATATCGACGTGTCCAAAGCTTGCAATTATTTCAGCGACAACCTTTTTGACATCATCTTTTTTTGTAATATCTACGGAAAATGCCAGGACTTCACCGCCGATGGCACGAATGGAATTGCTTACTTCTTCGAGCTTTTCCTTGCTAATATCAACAATGGCGACTTTTGCACCAGCTTCGGCCAGCTTCATTGCGGTAGCTTTACCGAGGCCGTTTGCCGCTCCGGTTACGATTGCTGTTTTTCCATCAAATTTCATTTTTTAACCCTTTCTTGAAAATAATTAATATGAGACATGAGTCCGTGAAGTATTACACAAAAAAAAGTTGATAACCTGTTGGTTTGTAGTATTTATATAATATCTTACAAACGTCATAATTACACTTGCCAACGAGGTTATCAATGTTTAAATTTATGCTAAGTTCTGAAGAAATCAACTCAAATGGCGGTTTTTCCTTTATAAAAAAACTGTTCGATGGAAATGTCCGCATGAAAGATTGGGATGCTGAACTGCCAAGCGGTACGCAATCGCTGTTATTCGACATCCACTATTTGTCCGCAGCACCATTGGCTTCATGACCGCTGGCAACAGCAACTATGCGAACATTGAAAAGTTCCGTTTTGACTTTCTCTTCCGTAAGGTTGCGGGTGGTGAAATTCCCTCGCAGAAAACTTACAATCTTTGTGAGGAATACCATTTTGTTATCGCCAGTATTGTCTGCGTGGCTTTTTAAAATTTTAAGTCTGCAAATTACAGATGCTTTGTCGTATTATGACTTCCGGCTGGATAATAATGTTTTCCACCCGCGGCTTGGTGGACCTATCGGTAAGAAATGATTTCATTAGTTTCATGCCGTTGCGCGCCATGCTTTCACAATCCAGTTCCACTGTAGACATTCCCGGACGGAATAGCCTAATCGGCGTAGTTTTGCTGGCAAAAGCTAGTAGGGATATGTCTTCCGGGATCCTCAAGTTTAACTGCTCGAAACCATGGATCATAATACTGAGGCCGTAATCACTGACAACGAGTGCAGAATGTCTGGATTTGTTCCTGGCAATTTCGACACCACATTCAATAATTGAATCAAAACCGACGTTAAGGTCGTAAAGATATTCTATCGGTTCAATACCATATTTGCGACAGCAATCCATGTAAGCTTCATGCTTCCAAATATCATCGTGTTCACGAGAGTGAGCAATAGTTTTATGCCCATTTTTAAGTAGAATTTTAAATGCTTTATCCATGCCGTCATGAAAATCAAAAGTCACGCTTGAAAGTCCTTCTAATTTGTAATTCATAAGAATGAATGGCTTTTGATGTTCTATAATTATTTGCTGATACATAGAGGATTCCGGCAGCAGTGCAGACGCTATGAATATTCCGTCTGCCATATCGAACATTTTTAGAAAACATTCTATATTGGTATGCTGTTTCCAGCTTATCGGCATTATCATCAGTTGATAGCCATTACGATTGGCGACTTCCATCAGGCAATCCGTCAGTTCAGCAAAGAAAGGCAACTTAAGCCCGCCGCAGATGAAGCCTAAAAGTCCAGTGCGTCCAGTTTTGAGTGCTGTGGCGGCGAAATCCGGACGGTAATTGAGTTCTTTGGCGATACGCAATATTTTTAATTTGGTTGCAGGGGATACTCTGATGCCCGGATTATTATTTAGCGCTGCGGAAACAGCTCCGCGGGAAACATTGGCGCGGTCTGCAATCTGTTGCATGGTTATTCGCATTGGTTTTGTTCCATGTCCTTTTTGTTAGCATGAGTTATCTGTTTCAAGGAATGTAACTCTAATACAGGAAAAATCAACTCTTCTTCGTGCTTGTTTTAATGTTGATTCGTTCTATTTCCTCGTTACAATCGCAAAATAAAGAAAGCGCCGGACACTGATGGAATATTGTTGTTTATTTTTCATGAAGGTATAAAAATATTTGAGGAGAGAGAAAATTAATTTTGATTTTTTATCGTGAATAAAGCCGTAAAGCTCTTGACAAAAGTTAAATCTGGATATATATTACATCATTATGATAACACGATATATCAAATTATAAGTTACTTGTTAGGAAAGTTATGAGTTTCATCCGTCAGTCCAAAAAGTGTCCGCGTTATTTTGAATTTTCTGATGGCAAAACATTTTTGCCGATCGGAACGAATCTTTGTTTTGTTCGGAATAGTGAAAAATTTACTGAAAAAGAAGTTCTGGAAATTTATCGCAGATGGATGACGGCGCTGGCAGAGAATAGCGTCAATTATATTCGTGTTTGGCTGGGCGTGCCTTTCTTTGATCTGATGCCGGAACGGATTGGTGTTTATTCGGAAAAAAATTTAGGACATGTCAAAGCGCTTGTCGCTATGGCGGAAGAACTGGGGGTAAAGATCAAGTTTACGTTGGAACATTTTCGGAGTATTCTTTCTGAAAAACAAGCGGAAAGTTTTTCGGGTATCGTTCCTTTTGGAAAAGAAATTTTAAAAGACAAATTTTCGTCCGTTCAAGAGTTTCTGGATTCTGCTGAAGGTCGGGAAATATACCTAGCAAAGGCGCGTTTCTTGGCTGCGGCAGTCGGTAATTCACCGTCTGTGGTCGCGATTGAACTTTGGAATGAAATAAACGCGCTGGGGCCGATGGATGTATGGGCAGACTGGAGCAACTATATGTTGGAACAGCTTCACTTGGTCTTTCCGAATCAGATGGTGGTACAGAATCTCGGCAGTTTTTGGACGTCGAACCACAAGATCCTTTATTCCTATCTCTCGCAACTTGAAAAGAATGATTTTGTGCAGGCACATCGTTATTATGATCCCGCCAGTGTTAATCAATTGTCGATTTGTCTTGCCGATATGGACGTGCTTTGTGCGGACGCAGTTCGGGAACTTCTGTACCGTAATTTTAGCAAGCCGGCGGTGCTGGCGGAAACCGGTGCTGTGGAATATGGTCATCGTTGTTACAGTCATTATTATGAGCTGGACACCGAGGGGGTGATTCTGCACGATAGTTTGTTTGCGCCATTTTTTGCCGGGAGCGCCGGTAGTGGTCAACCTTGGCATTGGGATTATATTTATATTGAAAAACATAATCTTTATTGGCATTTTTCACGTTTCGCCAAGGCCGTAGCGGGAATCGATCCGGCGGATGAAGAATTTTATCCCGAATATTATGAAACTCAGGAATTACGGATTTACATTTTGCGGGGGAAAAAACATAATCTTTACTGGTGCCGTGACAAACAATTTACCTGGGAAAATGAGTTGGATAAAAAAATTGCTTCCCGTTGTTGCCGTAATTTCAATACCGGCACGCTAATGCTGACGGATTATCAATATTATTTGCCATGGGCAGATAAAACGGGCACTGGTACTGGTAATATTCTTCCGGATTTTACACGTTCGGTTGTGCTTCGGGAGAAAGTCGTCAAATAGCATGGAAAATTTGATTAAAAAAAATATGGCACAAAAAGATAAGGTATGGTTGTATTATAAATAGCCTTCGGAAAATTGTTATGAAACAATGCGTGAGATTTGCAAAGGAGGAGGAGGTGGTTCTAAAACGCTCGCATCTGAACATATCAATAATGATCTTAAATTTTCTAACAGGCAGTCGTAAATCAATTTTGAATATGAATTTTAAAAAATAAGAAAGTAGTTTACTTGTTGTTCGAGTTTTTGTTTAATAATTTAATCAGTTGTTTTAAAAAGGAGTCACAAAATGAAAAGCACACATTTAATTACGAGATTGAATATTCGCAAGGGTTATTTTTTTACGTTGATTGAACTTTTGGTTGTGATAGCTATCATAGCGATCTTGGCAAGCATGTTGCTGCCGGCGCTTCAACAAGCACGCAAAACCGCAAAAAATGTTGTTTGTGTCTCTCATCTGAAAGAGATAGGACTGGGGTTTCTCTTTTATTTGGATGGGAATAATGGAATTTGTCCGGGGGATAATACCGTCAACAGTTATGGTACTTGGAGTAAAACGTTTATGTATGGAAAATATGTGGAGAGTCTGCCGATGTATGTTTGCCCTCTAAGTACCCATAAAGTTTCTGCTCGTCTGCGCAAGGGCGGCTTTCTTCAGTATGATGACTATTATATATCCTATGGTTACAACTACTGGCAGTTGTCCGGGACAAAAATAACTCGTGTCGTTAAGCCTTCCCGTACTATTATTTTCGCAGATAGTGCTGTAAATAGAGGAACTGGTGCAGGATATTTTAGATTACGTCCGACGTACAATGCCACTTCTGGGGAAGGCGTCGTTATTTCCTGCCATTCAGGAAAAGCTAACGTTACTTGGGGTGATGGTCATGTCACTTCCGAAAGAGGAGATAAAAATTATGATCGTGTAAACGATAATGGTATGAATAGCGGATCAAACTGTTATAAAGTAGATCCATTCAATATTTATGGTAAAGAAAACTGCTTTGACATCAATTGATTTTGATGGTAAAGAAAACTGCTTTGACATCTTATAATATTGTTTGGATGCGGGAAGAATTTGGTGATCATGGTTTTTCGATAAAATAATAATAAACCTGAAAAAGCAGTTAAATCATTGTACTATGCAGTGTTTCTTAAGTGATGTGGCGGTCTCCGCCGCATAGTGCAATGTAATACCCATTCGCGTTTAAAACTACAAAATAGCTTAAAAAATTTATTCAGACGTTAATCGTTGTGCCTCTGTCTCCAGTGGCGCAAATGTGTAATGCTTATCTTGTTTTTGATGGCAAATTGGTATAAGCTATTGAATTAGCCCCGATAAACGGGATGAAGAGAATGAATACTGCCGTGAAGCAATGGCTGCCACGGAGAACTATTCATGTATAACAATAAATAAAGTTTTAATTATGAACGATAATATAATAAATTTATAATTAAAACTTGTTTTTTCCAGGATAAAAATGTGTCTATAATGAACAAAACCATAATTTTAACTTATGCTGACGGACGAACAGAAACTAGAACTGTCTGCGGAAACGCTATTGCGGCATCCGAGATTCCTGATGGCGTGATAACTCTTGACTTTCAACCAGAACGTTTTGAAGCGCATGTTGGCGATTTGGGGTATTTCATTCTGCCGGTTTGCGTTAGCAATCATCTCGGTCACGGTGGTTTGATATACTTCAGGGAACGTTCCGATTTAACAACCGCCATGCCTTATCAAACAATGCCGGTCTACGCCGTCAGTCGAGGAAATTCGGGGACACTTGCCATCGTCACTGGTATGCCGCTGGATTATGAATTGGTGGTGGAGGTTGCCAGAGGACGCTATCGGCTGTTTCCCCGTTTTCATTTTAACGGCTCAAGACCGACCGAAGATATCTCAGTAATTTTTATTGAATTGGGACGTGGGGATGCAGATTATTCTGCTATCGCCAGGCGTTATCGGCGCTATCAGTTGGAACGCGGTGCTTGTATTCCATTGAAAGAACGCATTAAGCACAATCCTGTCTTACGGGAAAACGTTCGCTCGATAGGGGTGCGTATGCGCCTGGCTTGGAAAATGGTTCCGCCACCGGTTGTTGAACAAACGGAAGCGAATGAACCGCCAGTATTTACCGCCATTACTTTTGAGCGTGCAGAAAAAATTCTCGATGAGCTTTACCGACAGGGTGTGCGGCACGCCAGTTTTTGTTTGGTTGGCTGGAATAAGTCGGGGCATGACGGGCGTTTCCCGGATCTATTGCCGGTCGAACCGATGCTAGGAGGAGAGGCTGGATTGCGAAAGCTGTTGCGCAAAGCCAAACACTACGGTTATCTGATGGGCGCCCATACGAATCTTACAGACTCTTATACTATCTCCAAGCGACTGGATCGTAATAAGTGGTTGTTGGATCACAATGGCGAGCCGGTAAAAGGCGGGCAATGGGGCGGCGGGCAGTCCTATTTTCTTTGCCCTGAGGCCGCATTAGAATATGCCCATGAAGATATGCGGACATTACAGGATTTGGGTTTTCACGGGGTTCATTATTTTGATGTGTTGACGATGGAGAACCCCCTGCCTTGTTATAATCCCCGACATCCTTTGACTCGTACCGAAGCCGGCGCGCGGCGCGGAGATATCCTTGAATTGGCGCGACGCGCGATGGGGGCGGTGGCGTCCGAGGGCGCTATGGATTTTTGTATCGGCAGTATCGACGAGATCCTTTACTCTGTTTTTCGGATTTCCCCGGAAAACGTGGAAATCTGCGATGAATTTATTCCGTTTTGGCATTTGGTCTATCATGGAATCGTACTTTATAACAGTTTTGGTGAAAGCATCAATGCAATGATTAAACACGATCCTGAATTGGCGCTTAAGAATGAAGAATTCGGCGGTCGGCCACAAGCCTATTTTTATGCAAAATTTCTTTCTGCCGGACGAGCTTGGATGGGGGAAGAGGATTTAATTTGTAATAACGACGAAGAGTTGCAGTGTAGCGTAAAAGCATTAAAAAAAGCTGCCGAAGAATATGAAAAAGTGTGGGCTCTCCAACTCGAATTTATGGAAGATCATAAAAAAATCGCGGAAGGAATATTTGAAACGACTTATTCAAATGGTGTGATTTGCCGAATTGATTACCACAAAAAAACCAAAGAGTACTATAACAAAAAAAAGACTTGCTTATGCTATAGCTAAAGTTTGGTTGTAATACCACTTAAATCTTTTAACAGAAGGATTGCTAAGGAGCTGTATTAAAATAAACGTTACAATTAGTCATGCTGTGCTATGATTCGCTTCCTTATAAAAATATAGAGATTAAGGTAATATGGGCAGTAATATCAATATGGAACAATTTTTTAATAAACGGACAGGCAATCATTGATGAATGAAGAACACGCTTGACGGCGGTGCTCATAGCAAGCAGTATGGAGGCATAAGCGAAGTCTTTTGTCTATTGTGGCTTTCTCGTTTTTTAATTTATGCTCTTATAAAAGAGTTGAGCAACAGTGTTAAGTGTCGCAGACACATCTGGCATGCATCAGCGGATTTCTGTAAAAGAACGGGAAAATATCATCGAAAATAATCCGACTATTTTAAACAATTTAACCAGCTTGGTAAGATCGTACAAACATGGTGATTCTGAATCTCTGTTAAGATAGTCGAGCAAAAGTTTGCGCAAGCTAAGCTCAGACAGAACTGAAGAAAAGAGGGAACAGCGTTGGATATTGTACAGTAGGTCGATTCTTGAAACACCTTGGATTTATTTTGCAATCTAACAAGAAATCGCAAGAGGGTGAAAGGCTGCCCGATCGTGATGCTGAGTTTGAATATAGAAATAAAAAGGTGAAATAATTAAAACCATAATCGATGGAAAAATAGAAGAATTTAAGGAGTCTTTTAATGTTTAAAAAATTGCTTTTATCAATAATTACGTTAATTGGAGCAGGCGTTGTGATGGCTGACGATGCGGTGGGTAAGGTGCCAATTTATCAGGGCTACATCCTGCCGACCCCACAGAAGATTACATATGAGAAACGCAATATTGATTTTTCCGACTTTACGATAGTTTCGGATAATCCGCATGCGCGTTATTTAAAAAAACGCTTGGTGGAACGCAGTGGTGTGCCGGGAAAAAACGGCGTTCAACTTTGTCTCGGCATCGGCCCGGTCGATGGCGTAATTCCGCCGGACAAACCGCAGGGCTATGCAGTTAAAATAATAGATAATACGGTTGTTTTAGCCGGATCTGATAAACTTGGACTATTGTGGGCGGTATCTTCTCTGTTGCAAATGACCCATATGCAGAACGGTAAACTGGTGTTGAGGGCATTTCAAGGAGAGGATTGGCCGATACATCTTTATCGCGGGGTCGCATCCTTTGGGACAACGAACTGGTCGCGTGATGTACGTCTGGCTGTAACTTTTAAATTGAATGCGCTGTATGCTTTATCGCACTGGAGTTTATGGGAAAAAGATGCGAAAAGACCATATAACTTTTCCAGTAATAAGTACTGTTTTAGCCATGATCCGCCTAAGGAATGGCTGGCCACCATTAGAGATATGCACGAATTAGCAGAACTCGGATTGGAATGGGGGGTGGGATTCAATAAACAGTCCTCAGCTTTCGCTGTGTCAGATATGGTGGCACATCGGCAACTGATGAAATGGATCAAGCCTGTGGTCGAAGCCGGTGGCACCTATTGTATCTGGTTTGATGATGCCCGTTTTCCGATACAAAAACAGGATAAGGAACGGTTCGGATCCGCCCGCGAAGCCGATTCTTGGTATGCAAATTTTATTGATCAGGAAGTAAAAAAAATCCGCCCCGACGCACGTATTATTTTCTGTCCGCCATTCTACTGGGGCCCCGGTAGCGATCCATCCGCACGTTACGGTGAATCGCGTGAATTATATCTGCACACTATTGGCGAAAAGCTCTCCAAAGACATCGGTATTATATATACCGGGCATAACGTTTTTGCCGGAAAAATGGAAAAAGCGGATACCCAATGGATTACAGAACGCATTCGGCGCAAGCCTATCTTCTATGTGAATGATAAGGACAGCAGACATATGCGCTTGATGCATTATGCTACGGATCCGGTCGAGCTATGGTATCGGTTCTATAAAGGCGTATATGACGATACTCGTCTGTTAGATGTTTATGGTAATTCGGCATGGATGACGGTTCCAGCCGCCAGCGGCAGCGAATATCAATGGAATCCAAAAGCATATGACGCGGTTCATTCTCCACTCGATACGCTGGCAATGTTGATCGGTGCTGGGAATTGTAAGTTTGCCGAACGCATGAATAAAGTCGTATCTCAAACTGATTTCTGCGAACTGGAGATTACGCCGGGAGCGGTCGCAAGTCTGCCGAAGATAGAAAAAATGTTAAGCGAATTCGACCAGCTCTGGCAAGATGCGGTTCGGGATAAGGCCGACGACGCTTTGGCCGAATGGACTGTTTTCTACTATCTGCGCAAACGTTATGCAACTTATGTCAAAAATTTGCAAAAATTGAGTAAATCAGGTCATTATGCCAACCAAAACAAAAACAAATTTTTGCATGACGCAAGCAAAGAATGCGGTTGGAAAGACGGTGATGTTTTGCTTATCTCGCACGATTTTATCGGTGGTATTTCGCCGTCGCTTTATAAGTACATGCAGAAAGACCCGCGGGTTATGACCGGGGTTCGCGGCACCGGTACGCATAATTCAATGCAGACGACGTTTCGTTTGAAGACAATCAGCGGCAAAGCAGATGATGTGATGTATATCTGCGGACAGGATGATGATATGAACGGTGCCTGTTCGGTTGCCATAACCCTGAATGACCGGGAAATTTTCCGTGGCAAGAATCCGCTGAAAAAATTTATTTGGGATATATGGAAGTTGCAGCTTCCTAAGGGCATTCTCAAAGAAGGCGAAAATATACTAAGGATCGCAACTGTCAAGCAGGACGGAGATTCTAGTGGTGGATTTTCTAACGGCGGGCGGTTTTTCTTGATCAACTATGTGGTTATAAAGTGAAAGTCATGAAAAATATTTTTATTGTAATTTGTCTGTTCAGTTCGTTATTTGCTGCTGGGGAGTGTATCGAGTCACCATTTATGGTCTACGGTTTTGCTGCCGGTGATCTTAACGGAGACGGAAAAAGTGATATCGTAATTTGCGGCGGTAAAGCCGGAGCAGCGTTGTTTTACCAGCAAAGTTCCGGTGGCTTTGGCAAAGCCCCGGATCGGACTTTTCCTAAGGCGTATTTTAGTGCTGCAATTTTTGATTTAGACTGGGATGGAAAAAATGATTTGTTGCTTAGTGCTTGGCAGCATTATATTTACTTTTTTTATGCAAAAGATGATTTTTCTACCGCTAATGCGTACTATCATTGGGGAAATTCTAGTATGCCACTCAGAGTTTGTAGTAATCCGAATGGTACGATCGATATTTTTTGCGGCTCGGGAATACGCCGTCTGTCACAGCAGGGCAAGATTCAAAAGGGTTTCGTTATGCCGGATAATGGCGAGAAACGCAGCATGGAGCCTCCCTGCATCTGTGATGTGAACAAAGACTGGATGAATGACTATGTTTTTCGTACGCCCACGCATATTTGGGTTTACTATGGACCGTTGCCAGATCCATCAGGACTCAATGGGCACATAACCCCTACCAAGCTAATAAGCGTATTTAAGGGTCTCGTCCCCGATATAAGCGGAGGAATCGCCACTTTCGATGCTAATGGCGACAGTAATATGGATTTGCTGGCCGGAAAGGATCAAACCGGCAAAACTTTCGTATTATATCAAGATCGCTTTGATGGGTTTAAAAAAAGCCAATGGCAACAATGTTATCCATTTGGTTATCGCTATTTAACGGCTGACTTTGACGGGGATGGCATAGAAGAGCTTGCCGTTACTGATAGCAAATGCTGCCGTTTTATTCGTCCCGGGCAAAAAAAGGCATATTGCACGGTCCCACATAATGCCGGAAAATGTTATCAGGTTGTTGCAATCGATATCAATGGCGATGGGGGCAGTGAACTTGCGGTTGTCGGACTTAAAAAGATCTGTATCATCAAATCGAAAAAATAACGGAACCTTTTAGAGGTTTTCTAAAAACAACTGAATGGAGATATTGTATCATATCCGTAAGAATTATTGGAATGGAACTACTAAATATTCTATAGAAAGGATGCTTAGCAGGATGTTGATATGTCGCTGAAAAACTTAAAGAGTATAAAAGAATCATTTCTTCTCCAGTTGATTTTGATGAATTCTGGGATAACGGTTTGGCGGAAATGCCTAAGTCGCTGAAAAAAGTGTTGGAGCTAAATGGTATACAGAAAGGCTGGGGGTAAACATAGTCTAAAGAATTGTTTCAATTTTTCTAGGTGTTGACAGGAAAAAGACAGGCCTATTTTATGGCAGTTCGCAGGCTGGCTGAATGGTGGAGTTGGTATTTTTTTATTACTGTGGTCGTCGTCGGTATTATTGTTGGCGTGGTTTCAACAATTTGGTTCATGTGGGGCGGCATTATTGATTTGAAGCGTCTTTTCAAAGATCTTGCTATTCGAGTGGATAATCCCTTGGATAATGGCTGGGTTGAAAGTCAAGTATCCCTGGCAGATAAAGCAAAACTAGAAAAAGACGCTGAAGAATAAATATAAAAAAAATTATGGATAGAACCAATGCTTGATTTTTTAGGGTGACTTCTTTAACAAAGACGGATCACTGTTTTTTTTGTGTGATCGTGTCGGAAAGAAGTGGAGTCATTTCTTCATGAGTTTAACTGTATGTTAAAAAAAATTGGCGATGATATGGGCGTAGACGTATTTGTAAAGAACTGGATAAAACGACCTGGAAAGTCAATGGAACGATTTCTTCTATAGGGGAAAAAGTCATTGATTTATAGAAATAATATTATTTGTCATTTTTGAAACTAGATAATTTTTTTTATAAATAAGATTGTCTTTTTCTGTCGACACAATGGCAAGCCATTTTAGATAATGTTTCAGAAAATCCGAAGTTTAGAATTTTTTTTAAAAAACAGAAAAAATGGTACGCGGGGCGGGACTCGAACCCGCACACCTTACGGCATAAGAACCTAAATCTTACGTGTCTGCCAATTTCACCACCCGCGCATAAAATAAGTTTGTTTTATTAATATTAGCTC
>Ga0172378_10005603_pt1 | contig 11731 bp, 12 predicted proteins | sample GrowelOW332metaG_FD_119755 | JGI IMG/M metagenome (GOLD analysis project Ga0172378, IMG submission 119755) | Groundwater microbial communities from an aquifer near a municipal landfill in Southern Ontario, Canada - Pumphouse #3_1 metaG | ecosystem: Environmental > Aquatic > Deep subsurface >... | reverse complement strand
TTTTGAAGGTGGGCCATCTTGGGCTTGAACCAAGGACCTCCAGATTATGAGTCTGTTGCTCTAACCAACTGAGCTAAAAGCCCGAACTTCCGTTTCTCGGATGCGGGTACAAAAGTATATTCTTTTGGTGAATTACGCAAGTTTTTCAACTAAAAAAAGTGGATTCATGCGCAAAAATATCTGTAAGCTCTTTCATTCCATCAGACGCGCCCTTCCTTATAACACGGATAGAACGTGACTCGTTTACCTTTACTTCTTTAGGATCAATAAGAAAAACAGGAACGTCACGAGGTACATAATTTAGCAGGCCCGCCGCAGGATAAACATTCATAGAAGTTCCTATAATAACAAAGATATCAGCCTGCTCCACATAATCAATAGCTTTATCAATCATTGGCACAGCTTCGCCAAACCAAACAATAAACGGACGAAATTGTGAACCGTCAGGAGCCAAATCGCCTATTTTTACTTCAAACTCTCCGGGATCCAATTCCTTAACATAAGCCGAATCGTTTGGATGAAGAGAAGAGCAAACCTTTGTCAATTCCCCATGGAGATGTATGATGTGACTGCTTCCCGCCCGTTCATGAAGATTATCAATATTCTGGGTAACAACAGTCACGTTAAAATTCTGTTCCAGTTCGGCTAGAAGTAAATGACCGGGATTGGGCTTTACATTTAGCAGCTGTTTGCGTCTTTCGTTATAAAAATTAATAACCAGTTCCGGATTTGCAATATACCCTTCAGGAGTAGCAACCTGCTCCACCGGATATTTATCCCAAAGACCTCCAGCGTCTCTAAAGGTACTAATGCCGCTTTCCGCACTCATACCGGCACCCGATAAAACAACTAAATTTTTCATAAAAACATCCTCTAAATTAACTTTGTTACAAAAATAAGAAAAATTAAATGCCTAAAAGAAGTTTCATTCAAATAAAACTCTTATTTTTGTGTGCTTTTAATAAAAGCTATGACTCATAGCAGCCTAAACTTAAGGCTATTTGATAACACATAAAAATAAAGAATGGATAAATTTAGTTACGCCATTGGCTTAGGCATAGGCCAGAACCTATTGAGCATGGGCGCTCAGAATATTGATGTCGAAAACTTTGCTCAAGCAATCAAAGACGTATTAGAAAAAAAAGAAACTGCTATTAGCCACAATGAAGCAAGAGAAATTGTCAATAAATACTTCGGCGAATTAGAAGAAAAACTAAATGGAGCTAACATCGAAAAAGGAAAAATCTTTCTGGAAGAAAACAAAAAGAACAAAAATATAACTACACTGCCCAGCGGACTTCAATATGAAGTAATAACTGAGGGAACCGGTAAAAAGGCTCAAGCCACTGATCGTGTTAAGTGCCATTACGAGGGAACATTAATTGACGGAACATTGTTTGACAGCTCTGTAAAAAGAGGCGAACCCGCAGTTTTTGGTGTAAATCAGGTTATTCCCGGATGGGTTGAAGCTCTTCAGCTTATGAGCGAAGGTGCCAAATGGAAACTTTATATTCCTTCTGATTTAGGTTATGGAGCTCAAGGCGCCGGAGAAATGATTCCTCCTCATAGCACTCTTATCTTTGAAGTAGAATTAATTCAAGTATTATAAATAATAATCACAAAAAAAATGAAAAAAGGACGTATTTTAATCGCGCTTGCTGCAGCAGCAAGTCTTGCTTCTTGTACTGCTCAAAGCCCAAAAGCAAATCTTAAAACAGATGTTGACTCCTTGTCATATTCAGTAGGTATGGCTCAAACCCAAGGTTTGAAAGAATACTTAGTAGGTAGAATGGACGTTGATACTGCTTACATGGATGAATTCATCAAAGGTTTGAACGATGGAGCAGGCAAAACAAGCAAAAAAGATGCTGCTTATTATGCAGGTATCCAGATTGGTCAGCAGATCAGCAACCAGATGATTAAAGGTATCAACAAGGAATTATTCGGTGCAGATTCAACGCAAACTATCAGCAAAGAAAATTTCTTAGCAGGTTTCATCGCCGGAACTTTACAAAAAGGTGGCAAGATGACAATGAAAGAAGCTCAGGAATATGCTCAAAAAGCAATGGAAACCGTAAAAGCAAAGTCAATGGAAAAAACATACGGTGCTAACAAAGAAGCTGGTATTAAGTTCCTTGCTAACAACAAAAGCAAACCAGGTGTAGTAACACTTCCTAACGGCCTGCAATACAAAGTAGTAAAACAAGGTACAGGAGCAACTCCTACTGATACTACTAAAGTAAAAGTTAACTATAAAGGTACATTAATTGATGGGACAGAATTTGACAGTTCTTACAAACGTAACGAACCTGCTACTTTTGTTGTAAACAATGTAATCAAAGGTTGGACTGAAGCATTAACAAAAATGCCTGTTGGTTCTAAATGGATCATTTATATACCACAAGACTTGGCTTATGGTGCTAGAGAATCTGGCGTTATAAAACCATTCTCTACTTTGATTTTCGAAGTTGAATTACTTGAAATCGTGAAATAATTCTTTTAGTAAAAGAATTAACTTTATAATGTAAAAAGGGTGCGTAATCTATATTGCGCACCCTTTTTACATTATTTCGGTATTAAGTATAGGGTAATAATTCTATTTTTATGTTTTTTCTTTGATTTATAAATAGAAATTAAAATAATTCTCTATATTTGCTTACTATTTGATAACAAAAAGAATTAATAATTATTGATATGGAAAAGATAGATAGCCTTGATAGACAAATCCTGGAGATAATATCCCAAAACGCACGTATCCCTTTTAAAGATGTAGCAGCAGAATGTGGTGTATCTCGTGCCGCAATTCACCAGCGTGTCCAAAGGTTGATAGACCTGGGGGTTATTGTTGGTTCAGGATATCACGTTAACCCCAAAAGTCTTGGGTATCGTACCTGCACATACGTTGGTATTAAATTAGAGAAAGGCTCAATGTATAAAGATGTTGTAGCCCAGCTTGAAAAAATACCAGAAATCGTTGAGTGCCATTTTACTACTGGCCCGTATACAATGTTAACCAAAGTATATGCTTGTGATAATGAACATCTAATGGAGCTGCTAAATTCTAAAATGCAGGAAATCCCTGGTGTAACTGCAACAGAAACACTAATATCTCTGGAACAAAGTATCAAGAAAGAAATTCCTATACGTATTGAAAAACAATAAAATAGAAAAGAATAGATGGATTTCTTAAATGATTATCGTCTGTCCGGCCTATTAATAGGTATCTGTACCTTTCTGATTATTGGATTATTCCATCCGGTAGTTGTGAAGGCTGAATATTATTGGGGAACCAAATGCTGGTGGATATTCCTAATACTTGGAGTGGCAGGAGTTATCGGCTCGCTTTGTACAAGCAATATATTAATCTCATCGCTTTTAGGTGTCTTCGCTTTTTCATCGTTCTGGACTATAAAAGAAGTTTTTGAGCAAGAAGAGAGAGTAAAGAAAGGATGGTTTCCCAAAAATCCGAAACGAAAATATAACTTTTAATTAAATCCTCTGCAAACGTAAAGATATATATTCTGGTTTGTAGAGGATTTAATTAAAATATCAAGGTTCTATTTATTAAGTAGCTTCTTACTCAAATATCTCACGGGATACCAAACGCTGAGAAAACCAACAATAAGAACTGTTACAAATACGAGTACTACGTCAAGCAAGTGTACACTAACCGGATATGCGTCAACAACAAAACTCCCATGCGTACCGCCAAGCGAAATTATCCCAAACTCTTGTTGGATAAAACAAAGCAATAATCCCAGAAAGATTCCAATTACAGCCCCTGCAGCTGAAATCATTCGTCCTTCAAGAAGAAATATTCTTGAAATAAGTCTATCACTTGCTCCCAAATTTCGAAGAGTCTGCACATCCTCTTTCTTGTCGATAATAAGCATCGAAAGCGAACCTATTACGTTAAAACAGGCAATCATTAATATAAAAGTCAAAAAGATATAGGAGATAAGTTTTTCTATCTCCATTATTTTAAAAACATCAGCTTGCTGTTCATACCTATCTTTCACCTGAAACTCAGGTCCGACGATCTTACGTATCTTTTCTTTAACATCTGAAATATTAGCATTTGGCTTCAACTTCAACTCTATTGCCGATACTTCGGTTTTATATTCAAAAAGTTTACGGGCAAAAGCTAATGAAGTAAGTATATAAGATCCATCATATTTCTTCTGGTTCACAATAAAAACAGCGCCTGGTGAAAATAAATATTCCTGATTAAAAGAAGAAGCAGGATTACCCATATTGACCTTTGTTCCATGTTTAGGGGCATAAACTTCCAATGGCTCAAGAAATTGAATTCCTGTACCCAAAGTAGAAACCAGTTCAACTCCCATAATTCCGTATTCGACTATTGAATCATGGAGAACAAACTTTCCTGATCCATAAAGAAGGCTGTCTATAGCTGTTAATTTATCAAAGTTATCTTCCACCCCTTTAATTACTGCCATTGTTTGTCTGCCTTTATACTGTACCATCGCATTCTCTTCCAGAGTCTCTGTAAAAATAGCAATTTCGGGAATCTCCCGAATAGCTTTGATATGATCATTTTCAGAATCAAACGTTTTACCTTTAACAACAGTGATTTTCAGTTCAGGATCAAAAGCAGTAAAGAAAGTAGCAACCATGTCTTGAAATCCATTAAAGACAGACAAAGTGCAAACAAGTGCAAGAGTTGCCAGCGCAACTCCGCAAACTGATATACCCGAAATAATATTTATCGCATGATGCGACTTTTTCGAGAATAAATAACGTTTAGCTATATAAAAAGAAAAATTCACTTCCTCACTTCAATAAAGAATCTATTTTTTCAATATAATCCAAAGAATCGTCTACAAAGAATTTAAGTTCGGGAATAATTCTCAATTGATGACGCACACGAGTACCGAGCTCAAAGCGTATAGACTTAGCATTATTATTTATATTTTGCACCAATTCTTCACTTCTATCAGAAGGGAAAATACTGAGATATGCTCGTGCGACACTCATATCAGGACTAATTCTAACTACACTAACTGAAACCAAAACTCCATTCATGGCTTTGGTCTGAAGTAAGAAAATATCACTCAACTCTTTTTGAAGCAAGCGAGCTATTTTATTTTGTCTGGTTGTTTCCATACTAATTCTCCTTTTGTTATATTCACACTACTTCTTCCGAATAATAGTTAAGCCATCTCTTAGTGGCAAAATGACCTTTTCAACTCTACTATCCTTAGCCACAAAATCATTAAAGTTTTTAATACCAATTGTCTGATGATCATTTGGCTGTGCTTTCTCTAACACATGTCCATCCCACAAAGTATTGTCAGCAATAATATATCCACCATTAGAAAGTCTTGGCAATACCATTTCATAATAATCAATATATTTGCGCTTATCACCATCCACAAAAGCCAGATCAAAAATTAGATTCATTTGCGGAACAAGTTCTAATGCATCTCCAATATAGAACTTTATTTTATCGGCAGAAGGTGAATTTTCCAACCATTTACGAGTAAAATCCTCTTGCTCGTCATTAATTTCAAATGTATAAAGAAAAGCACCTTCCATGAGCCCTTCAGCCAGACACAATGCCGAATATCCACTATATGTACCGATTTCAAGAATTTGCTTTGGACGAATCATTTCAACAAACATCTTAAGCATTCTTCCCTGTAAATGTCCGGAAGCCATTCTGGGACGTAACAATTTTATGTGTGTATCCCGGTAAAGAGCTTTTAGATAATCACTTTCTTCATCAATATGCTCAAGAATATATTGCTCCAAAGAAAAGTCCGCAAGATTCATCGTTCTACAAAACTCGGTAATAAATAGTCTTTGGCTTTCGACAATACTGTTTTCACCTTATTTATTTCAAGAAAAGATGTACCGCCACCTTCACCATAACTTCCACTTAAATATGCAACTAAGTCATCTTCTCCAATGCGACCTTCTTTCATCAAAAGATCAAGCGCCGCAAAGAAGTAGGCCTGAGCATTCGCTTTTTCTTCCAAATAGATAGGCAATACTCCATAAGAAAGAGCCAAAAGACGTACGGTCTTCTCTTTATAACAAATGGCCAAAACCGGATATTTTCCACGAAATGCAGCAACATTGCGGGCTGTACGTCCAGTATAGCTATCTGTGATAATTGCACGAATCTTCAATCGATTAGTTGCTTTCACAGCTTGCTTAGCCAAGAATGCAGTCACATCCGTATCATCAGAAGAAAGGGGTATACGAATATCATTCTCTTCCATTTTTGTTTTTTCGGCCTCTGCTACAATAGCAGACATTGTTTTAACAGCTTCTACCGGATATTTGCCGTAAGCAGTTTCTCCACTTAGCATTAATGCATCTGTTCTATAATAAATAGCATTCGCCACATCAGTAACCTCAGCTCTTGTAGGCCTTGGATTATTAATCATGGTGTGAAGCATCTGTGTTGCAACAATCACAGGCTTCTTAGCCAAAACACACTTGCGAATAATGATACGTTGTATTCCGGGTATTTTTTCCTGAGCAACTTCTATACCTAAATCTCCACGAGCAATCATAACTCCATGGGCGACTTCTAATATTTCATCAATATTATCAACACCCTCCTGATTTTCTATCTTCGCAATAATATTAATATCGCTATGATGTTCATCAAGTATTGCCTGAATATCAAGTACATCTTGTCTGTTACGGACAAATGAATGTGCAATAAAATCTATATCTTTTTCAATAGCATAAAGAATATTATTCCGGTCCTTTTCTGTCAGCGAAGGTAAATTGATACGTGCACCCGGTACGTTTACACTTTTACGACTGCCCAGCGTTGCTTCGTTCTGCACTTCACAAAGCAAGTAATCGGAATGCTTTTCTATTACCCGTAAATCCAAATCGCCATCATCAATTAAGATGTCACCATCTACAGATAGATCGTGAACAAAATTCACATAAGAAACTGCAATACAATCATGCGTAGTTTCAAGTGTAGGATCTCCCACAACACGAACTTTTTCACCAATTAAAAAAGGAATTGGCTCAGTACATGCCGTTGTTCTAACTTCCGGGCCTTTAGTGTCCATCAATATTCCGATCTTGTTAGATACCGCCCTTACATTATTTATAATTTTTTCAAGCCCTTCTCTATTAGCATGTGCTGTATTCATACGTACAACATTCATTCCCGCATCATACAATTCTTTAAGAAAATCTACATCACATCGTCTATCAGAGATAGAAGCTACAATCTTTGTATGTTTTTTCATAACTCTTTAACCTTTATATAAAACTATTTTTTTATTTATCGAGGAGCGCTTCGACAGCAAGCTGATAAGAACGTAATCCAAATCCACATATTACTCCTTTACATGCTGCCGCAATTAACGACACATGACGAAACACTTCACGTTGGTGAACATTTGAAATGTGCACTTCTATAACCGGAGCAGTTACAGAACGAATAGCATCCTGAATAGCAATGGAAGTATGAGTATATGCTCCGGCATTTAAAACAATGCCATCTACATCAAAGCCTACTTCCTGAATTTTATCAATTATTTCTCCTTCAATATTAGACTGATAATAATCAATCTTTATCTCCGGATATTTACTACGAAGTTGAAGCAAGTAGTCTTCAAATGTTACGGACCCGTAAATAGAAGGTTCACGTTTACCCAATAGATTAATGTTGGGGCCATTAATAATTTGTAATCTCATAAAACAAATATTTCAATTGCTTTTAATACCTTTGTAGGAACTTACATTCAGATTGCAAAGGTAGAAAAAAGAAATGAAAATAAACGAAAAAACGAGCGATAAGGATAAAAACAACTTGATAATAAAAAAATACCGCCAATATTTGTTATTAGAGAAATCTTTGTCCAAGAATACTTTGGAAGCTTACATGAATGATTTAGACAAACTTTTAAATTATCTATCACCTGTAAGCATCAATAGTCTAGATGTAAAGCTAAGCGACTTAGAAAATTTCGTATCCGGCTTGCATGATATCGGTATCCAACCACGCTCACAAGCACGCATCATTTCAGGAATCAAATCGTTCTACCATTTTCTGCTATTGGATGATTATATAGAAGCTGACCCATCCGAGCTACTGGAAGCACCGCAGATTGGATTCAAATTACCGGAAGTTCTGACTGTTGAAGAAATCGATTTAATAATATCTGCCATAAGTCGGGAGAAAAAAGAGGCTCAACGAAATGTAGCAATTCTGGAAACACTATATAGTTGCGGACTCCGAGTTTCAGAAGTTATAAATTTAAAACTCTCAGAGCTCTATTTTGATGAAGGATTTATCAAAGTCGAGGGCAAAGGAAGTAAACAGCGACTGGTTCCAATCTCCCCTAAAGCTATAAAAGAAATTGGATTATATTTCATTGATAGAAATTGCATTGAGGCTAAAAAAGGATTTGAAGATTTTGTTTTTCTCAGCAGAAGAGGAACCAACCTTTCGCGAATCATGGTTTTCCATATTATTAAAGAATTAGCAGAATTAGCTGGAATTACCAAAAACATAAGTCCGCACACCTTCCGTCATTCTTTTGCAACACATTTGCTGGAAGGAGGAGCAAATTTACGCGCTATACAATCCATGTTGGGACATGAATCAATAACAACAACAGAAATCTACACTCACATTGACAGGAATATGCTTAGAAGTGAAATTATCGAGCATCATCCGAGAAATATTAGATTTAGAGAAAATAAGGGGCAATCAACTAAACAATAATAAAGCGAGCTTGTTTATAAAGAATATCTTGAAATACACACCAGAAATTCTTATAATTTATACTAAAATTCACATAATATTTGCCTAATATATTTAAGTTTTAATATCTTTGCCAAAGATTCGGTCCTTTTTTGGGTCTAAATCGCTAGTGAAAAAGATTTCAATTACAAACATTTAATTTATATCAAACATGATTAAGAAGTTGTATCTGCCATTGCTCATGGCGTTAGTTGTTGCATTCTCTTCTTGTAGCAACAAAATGGGTGAATTATCTTCAGAATATTTCACTACTACTCCACAAGTATTAGAAGCTGTTGGAGGCAAGGTTCCTGTTACTATTAACGGAAAATTCCCTGAAAAGTATTTCAATAAAAAAGCAGTTGTTGAAGTTACTCCAGTATTAAGATGGAATGGTGGCGAATCTAAAGGACAACCTGCTGTATTCCAGGGAGAAAAAGTACAAGGCAATGACCAGACTATTTCTTATAAAATCGGTGGAAATTATACAATGAAAACTTCTTTCGATTATGTTCCTGAAATGGCTAAATCTGAATTGTATCTTGATTTCAATGCTAAGATTGGCAATAAAACAGTTAGCATTCCTTCTGTAAAGGTTGCTGATGGAGTTATTTCAACTTCAGAATTGGCTGCACAGACTTTAACAAGTGCAAGTCCTGCTACTTCTGATGACGCTTTCCAACACGTGATTAAACAAGCTCAGGAAGCAAACATCCTGTTCCTTATCCAACAAGCAAATCTTCGTGCAAGCGAATTGAAAACTCAGAACGTAAAAGACTTTAATAAAGCTGTTACAGATGCTAATGCTGATAAATCAAAGAAAATTAACAGCATAGAGATATCTTCTTACGCATCTCCTGACGGTGGTGTTAGTTTAAATACTAAATTGGCTGAAGCTCGTGAAGCAAATACGGCTAAATATTTGAAGAGTGAACTTAAAAAAGGGAAAGTTGCTCAATCTATAGATACTAAATATACAGCTGAAGACTGGGAGGGTTTCCAACAATTAGTTTCTAAATCAAACATTCAGGATAAAGAACTTATTCTTCGCGTTCTTTCTATGTATCAGGATCCAGAACAAAGAGAACAAGAAATCAAGAATATTTCTTCTGTTTTCAAAAATCTTGCAGAAGAAATCCTTCCTCAGTTAAGACGTTCTCGTTTGACTTTGAATTATGATCTTATCGGTAAAAGCGATGAAGAAATTACAAATCTTGTAAATACAGATGTAACCAAACTAAATCTTGAAGAACTTCTTTATGCTGCAACTTTAACAAATGATAATGCAAAGAAAGAAGCTATCTATACTAAAACTACAGAATTGTATCCTAACGATTACCGTGCATACAACAATCTTGGTAAGCTAGCTTATATAGCCGGAGACTTATCTAAAGCTGAATCTTATTTAAACAAAGCAGCAAAAATCAACGCAGCTCCAGAAGTTAACATGAACCTAGGTTTAGTTTCTTTAGCTAAAGGCGACAAAACAGCAGCTGAATCTTATTTAGGTAAAGCAGCCGGTGCTAAAGAATTAGGTGAAACTCTTGGTAACTTGTACCTTTCAAGAGGTGAGTACGAAAGAGCTGTCAGCTCATTTGGTGATGCAAAGACTAACAGTGCCGCTCTTGCTCAGATTCTTGCAAAAGACTATAACAAAGCAAAGAACACACTTTCAAACATTGAAAGACCAGATGCATACACTGATTACTTGTTAGCTATACTTGGTGCAAGAACTAACAACGCATCTTTGCTTACTAACAGTTTGTCCAGCGCAGTTAAAAAAGATTCTTCTTTAGCTAAAAAAGCTGCTACAGACTTAGAGTTTGCTAAATATACAACTAACGCGGACTTCCTTAATATTATCAAGTAGGCGTTTACAGCATTTATAATATTAAAGGCGGAGTTGCTTAATAAGTAACTCCGCCTTTTTTTGAATAAAAAGAAAAAACAAGGAAATGTTTAGTCGGTATACAAACAAATTGAGTATTTTCGCACAAAATATATTGGTAGAATGAAAAAAATATTATTGCCACTTCTCTTATCACTCTGTTTATTTTCCTGTAGTCAGGGAGAGAAGACATTTGTCATCAAGGGAGACATTGATAATCTGGATAATGATACAATTCTTGTATATGATGCCAATGGATATAAATCTGATATTGACACTATTCTTGCAGAAAAAGGCTCGTTCACTTATAAGACAAAATCAGATACACTTACCACTTTTATCCTTTTATTCAAGAACATGAATGAATGTCCTGTATTTGCCGAAAAAGGATCTAAAGTTTCTATAACCGGAGATGCTTCTTCAATAGATCAATTGCAGGTAGAGGGAGGTTCATCACTCAATGAAGAAATGAATAGTTTTAGAGAGAGTATTGGCAATCTACCTAAAGGAGCAAGCAGACAAAATCAAGCGGAATCATTTATAACCGGACATCCATCTTCCATAGTAAGCATTTATTTATTAGAAAAATATTTCGTTCAGGTTCCAAACCCGGACTTCGACAAAATAAAGCTACTGGCAGGTAAGTTTAAGGGAGATATTGCAGACGATCCTACCATAAAACAACTATCTGATATTGCAGAAAAAGAAAATATACTCAAAATAAATAAACCGGCATTACCTTTCAGTACCACAAATTTAAATGGTACAGCCGTAACCCTTTCAACTTATAAAGGTAAATATCTTTTAATAAATTTTTGGGCATCATGGAATTCAGAATGTAGAAAAGAAAATTCGAATTTGGTTGAGGCTTATAAGATATACAAAAAGAAAAATCTTGCCATATTAAGTATTTCATTGGATGTGGATAAAAAACAATTGAAAGATGCAATAAAAAAAGATTCACTGAATTGGGAAAATATTTGTGACTACAACGGATGGGAAAGCTACTTTGCAAAGCAATATGGAGTTAATCAGATTCCTACAAATATACTTATCAATCCGGAAGGAAAAATTATAGCTAAAGATCTGAGAGG
>Ga0172378_10005602_pt1 | contig 11733 bp, 12 predicted proteins | sample GrowelOW332metaG_FD_119755 | JGI IMG/M metagenome (GOLD analysis project Ga0172378, IMG submission 119755) | Groundwater microbial communities from an aquifer near a municipal landfill in Southern Ontario, Canada - Pumphouse #3_1 metaG | ecosystem: Environmental > Aquatic > Deep subsurface >... | reverse complement strand
TTTATTGTCATTTATTCACTTCCATTTATAAAAGAAAAGGGCGGAATTAACCGCCCCTTAATTGAAGTTAAGCGCCAATCATTGCGCTTGTGATTGTGATATAGCCAACAGAGACAACCTTGCTATCAGCAAGGTCAACAACCTCGATGATGTTCCCTTCGGTTACTGCAATCTTAGTTGTTGCACTAGTAATTGCTGTACCGCCTGTATAAGTAGCGCCATATGTTGCTCTTGCAGTTGGGTTAAGCGTGTAATTAGTGGTTCCAGTTGAACCAGTGATTGTGACAATAGTCTTTCCTGTATCACTTGATGCGGCGGAAAGTACAAGTGCGCCAGGAGAGAAGGTAGGTCTAACAGCATTGGCTCTTAGAACCTTATGCGCATAGACAAGTCTACCCTTAACGGCAGATGCACCAATATAATTTGCATCTCCACTCAAATCATATAGTCCTACAGGGACACTGAACTCCTCTGCACGTGTAGCAAATTTAGGATGTCCAGCAATGAATTGAAGATTAGCGGTGCTGTCATTCCACTCATAGAGGTTAAAGCCTGCATATTGCCCAATAGCCCCTGTTGCTTTAATTTCCTGCGAAATGTCACTTTGGCGAATAAAGTTATCTTTATCTTTGAGCATTAAAGAGTAACAATCAGGTGTAACAAGTAAATAACGTTTACCATCGTTCGGAACATTAGCTTTAGTCATTGCATTGCGAACATCAACAACGAGATCATAAATTGTGGACTTATCAACAGCGGCAGAATTGTAAGGAGTACCGCCAGCAATAAGCACGGTTGCACCGTCATTGTCCATCTGACTAGCAAGTGAATAACCTGCGCTGTCAAGTCTTTCAGCAACGATACCATCAGGGACAGCGGCTGCATCATACTGTATAAAAAGGAGCCCTTAGCAGGTTGTAAGGGCGCAATTGACTGGTTAGAGGAACAAAAACAGGTAATAGAATTGAATATGAATGAAAAATTCGGTTGGACAAGAATTAAAGATTTTGACAATCGAACAACCTATCTAGATACCAATAATTTTAAGGCATTTAAGGCTAAAGAGCAGTTGCAAAAAATAGAAACAGCCATAGATAACAGCGAATTTGATGCCTATGATAAAATTGTAAACATAATATCAGGACAAGAACAGATAACAAAAGTTTTATCCGAAAAAATAACAAATTCAGTTTTTACGAAGATTTCAACGGATGATGCGCAAGTGATGCTTAATTATTTAGCATCTCTTCCACAACACGAACGAGATTCTCTTCTTTCATCTATTCGTACTTCCCGTTCTTTAGATAACAAAATGGAAGAAACAAGAGAAAAAGTCGAAAACGTGATTTTACGGGCAACCATAAAATCTTTGGAAGAAGATATAAAGGATAAAAACATTGAAGAATTATGGAATTATTATCGTCAAGGCAGTTTCGAATTTTGGTCTTGGTACGAAAACGATAAAAATAGGTACATAGAAGAAGTTGAGGAACGCAAAAAGGACTTATGTCAAACAACCTATGTCCAAAATATGATGCTTTATTCCAATAACCTTATCCTTAATTTGCTAGGTCTTTTGCTTTACATATTTCTAAAAATTGAAAAAGAAGAGATATTGGAAGAGATGAAAGAACTGATTGAAAAAAAGAAAAACCTCAGCCGTATAGCCAAGGAATTCTCATCCGAACAGTATAATGAAAGAAATAGGATTGAAGAAATAAAAGAAACGAAACAATTAATATCCGTACTTAAAAAAGCGGAAAAGACGGTGAATAATGAATTGGCCGTAAGGGATATTGCGGTTATAAGATAATCTGCTAAACAAACAAGCCATAAAAACAACAATCCCCGGGCTATCGATTTTCAGGTGCCCGGGGGTGCTTTGCATTATGTTCCTATTAAACAAAAAAGAAAATCCGGTTGATATAAAATACCCTGTGTATCACTCCTTTTAAATTCTATTATAATGAAAAAAATAAAAATAAAATAATAAGGATGTGGGAAGTCAGTTTTGACACACTTTTCCCATTTTACTATTGTATAGTCTTTATTTTCGTATATAATTATTATATGGGATTATAAGGATGTGTCGTTATGGATAAGCCTACAAAAATACAATATTGTGAAAAATGCGGAACTAAAATTGAGAAAATTGAAATCACACATAAACCGAAACCAATTAAGATTTCAACCTATATGAAGGATGTAATTTCCAAACTGCTTTGGTACACTCCGAATAACAAGCACAGCAAGCAATCCTATACTGAACCTATTCTCGAAGATAAGCTTTACGAAGACTTTTGTTTTGATTATATTTTGAACAATATGGAAGTAGATCCCCAAAATGTTACTTTAATAAAACACAATAAATTTTTTGATAATATTGAGACACCATATCGTGAATCAGCCTGTCGAAAATGTCAAGTCATCTTTTTCCAAACAGATAATGACCAAACAAAAACCGAAACTTTAATACGGCATATAAGGAACTCTGTAAGTCATGGTTATTTTAACATAATTTACGGAGATACCGAAAAAGAAGATATGTTCGTGGGTTTTGATGAAACCCCTTCGGGCAAATGCACCGCAATCCTTCATATCCAACCTGTCAAACTACTTAATGCAATAGATTTTCTTACCGGCGAATATCCGCAATTGCAAGAAATGCTTACCGCGCATGCTCTAAAAAAATGCGGATATAAGATTGGCAGGGAAGAAAAATTCTTCGATAATAACTCATGCTACGAGTTTGACATTATAGCCGAAAAGAACGGTAAAACCTACTGTTTTGAAATTAAAGACTATAAAAGTAAATATATCCCGCAAATTACAATTACCAGTCAAATGCTCTATTATAAAAATGTATCATCACAGTATAACTTCACACCTGTTTTATTATGTGATAAAAGTTTGCTCACAGAACAAACTAAACAATTGCTTAAAGGTAAGAACATTATAGTTTTAGACCGAAATTGCATATCTAATTTGCTTAGCGGAATAGATGTTTTAGAAAACATCTCACAAGGCAATTAATAAGCATCCCCTTAGAGTATAGCCGGGTAGTTACTCTAAGGGGATTGTATGAATTACATATCTGTTACTGTTTCAATCGTTCTTTTATTGTACTCTTTCATTACGGCAGCTTCAATAAGACTTCTTGTGTCCGAATTTATCGGATGGGCAACATCCCTGAAAACTTTCTGTCCGTTCTCGTCAAAGTAATAGGTTGACGGCATTGCTACAAAATGTTTTCCTGAAGCTGAGATAATCTTTAAATCGTGGATTGCTATCATATCATCAAGTGTTATAGAAGCAATTGCTTTAAGGACGCTTCCGTCATCAATAATTTTTCTAATAGATACATCAATTTTCATATGTATATTCTCCTTGTTTTATATATTATTAGGGAATTGAGCCCCGTTTGCGATAAATTTAATCACAAGTTGGGGTGGTATTATCCCATAATACAAAAACAGTTTACAATACTCAAAATTGTTTGCTGTTTATCATTAACTCCATTAGATTTATTTAAGATTAGTATTTTTTTCGACAGTTCCACATTACGCCTCGTTTATGATCGAATATAATTAAAAGGCAATATATTTTCATTTTCTTAAATTGTATGAAATAATTCAGACAAAAAAAGCACTTCCGTATAAGAAAGTGCTAAAAAAAGGTTCAGGTTTTGACAGTATAGCATTCCAAGAGATAATTTGATTTCAATAGACGCTCAACAAAAACAGTTGCCTTTCCATTTTACTTTCAAATAACATGCGTGGCATACCACCCAATAGTATCTTTCTCAAAATCTATAAAACGCACCTGCTACATTTTGTATATCATATTTCATTTAATTTGTCAACAGAGAAATTTTGGATCTTTTGCTTTTTTGCTTTGATTTATTAGTAGTATATTCTTTAACTCCACCGTTTTCAAAGTCGTCAATAAAAATACGATATTTTTCCTTTTCATATTCTCCGATTTCTGAATAATCTACAATTTTAACATCCAAATTTTTTATCCATTTTGAATTTACCTTCATTGCTACACTATTTCTTCCGACTAACTTTTGGGTAATAAGTGGTTTTTTCTCAAAACATAACTTCTTTTGAAGAGCAGAAATATTATCTTTTTTGTTTCTCATATAGTTTGATATTTCTGCTTTGGTTATATTCGAATAGTCTTTATCAATTAATTTTCTTTGCATACACATAGCAATTAACGATTGCGCATTCTTCAACGAATCAGAGCGTAAAGTAGTAAAAATCATTTCATCTGGCTTGTCTTTTTTTGTAGTTGCAAGATTTAATCCGCATGCGTAATCTTCGCTTTTTATTACCATTACCTGATTTTTCAAACATTCTTCTAAAAGGGCATTTGCAATTACTCCGTAGCAACGAATTGTATTACTCGTATTTATTTTGCTTGGTTCTGAGGGATAAGCCAAATCAAGAAATGTTTGCTGCTTTTCTACCAATTTTTGCTTAATTTCTCTGTTGAATATTTTTTTGGATTTTTCATCATTATTATACATTTCTTCAAGATATCGTGGTAACCAATTATTTGCTTTTTGGATTTCTTTTGTTATTTCTTCCGGTATATCAAAATCAAAAGTTTCAGAATCAATCAGCGTATAACCATACCAGTAACATAAAAACAGTATACAACAACGGATGGATTTGGTTTTATCGAGACCTTCGGAATTGCATTTTGATAAAAACCCTCGTGCCAATACAGAAAGAGGACGATCTATTCCTGATAATCCATCTTCAATATTCTTTTTATAAAAAAGCGGAATTTTCTTTTTGAATTTTGAAAGATAGAGTTGATATTCTTCAATTTCGTTAAGCATTTTTACTATCCTCCATAGTATTCTTGAAATCATCCCATGAATAGAGAGACCAAAATAAATCATACGATCCGCTAAGCGGCGGATAAATTGTTCTGATTTCTTCTGATATATTTTCTTCTTGGTCGTTTTTCAGACCTGATATTTGAGTTTTAATCAGTTTAATGATTTCATCATTCCAGGTTTTTGGGGGAAGTTTATCTTGAATGGATAGGTGGATAATCTTTACCATTTCATTTAATATTATTTGGTTGTATTTTTTATTTGTTTCATTTTGGCTATTAACATCTTCAAAATGGTCAATAATTCCTTTTTGTTGTTCCGATTTGTTATAACCGATTGCTATAATCAGCATATAATAAAACAAATTATATCCCCTGTTTTTGAAGTTAGAAATCAATTCTTTCTGTTCTTCGGAAAAATTATCGGAGAGTTCACTAAGAAAATCTAATGCTTCAGTTTTTCCCATAAACGGCCAAAATTTATTAATATTTTCTGTATTAAAAAAATTGGCATTATATATCGTTTCAATAATTGTTTTAGCATTGTCAAAATCATTGTTAAGTTTAAGTTGCAGACGATTATAGACGCTTTCTATTGATTGAGTAAAAATCGTGCTTTTGGTTTTAACAAATATATCTCCATACTGTTTAAACAAAATATTGAAAATCTTCCCTTTTTCGTAATTATCCTCTATATAATTAGATAGTTTTCTATAATCTTTGTAAAGCTTGATTGCCTTATTATAAGCCGAAAACATTTCCCGAGTTGCTAAATAAAATTCAGAAGATTTTTGTTTAGTTCCGAATATACTGTTACGAATATCCATTGGCTTAAGGTTATCATCAAGTTTGACTGAGTTATTTTTGGCATTATTGTCATTATAGATTGCCTTAGCCCAAAGATAGGGAAGATTCACAATATTCGGTAAGGAACTATCATATTTGAGATTGTATGTTTTGTCTAAAAAAGCAATACAATTTTTCTCTTCTTTTTTAATTGATATATATTCATCGTTATTCGGATTGATTGTTTTGATTAGTTTGATATAAGTAGAAATGCTTTCAATTATTTTTTGATTAGCAGATTTATTGTTTTTATCGCTTAAAGAACTTAATATTTCATCCAAAAAAGGTTTGGAACCATTTTTGCAACTATCAATTTCAACTCCGACAGCAACAGTTAATAATTCGGGAGAATGCAATTGAGTTCCTGTGGATGTATATTTCAGTGCGGCAAGTTTTAATGCTGCATTAGAAATTTTTCCTACCCTGCTGCTGAATGTGTTTTGAATTGTTATAAAATCTATATATTTAGAAGTATGAGTCTTATTGGTTCCTTTTGTAATAAAACTTGGTATGTAAACAATCGGCAGTTCTTTTATTTTGATTTTATAATTTTCCTCAATTGTTTCTTTGTCATTTTTACTCAGCTCATTGTAACCCTCTTTTAAACATGAAAGAGCAATAGTTTTATTATCCGTTAGAACAAGCTCGTCACCATCAAAGTCACAACCACCGGCAGAATCATTCATATGAGAGATAATAGGTATCATTATGACACCTTTGAGATGCGAAAAATACTGTTCGTGTAACGCACTTCCAATTATCATTTTAGCACCTATATTTTCACTTCTGCTAAGATGAGGAGAACGCAGGATTGAAACTAAGGTGTTGCTTTTACAGTCGTATTGTGGGGCGTAAATATATCCACGGGTGATTTTATGATTATTTAATTGTTTAATTATATCGTCAGGTACTTGCTTACTAATTTTATTTGCTTCTACAGATATATGATAAAGAAAATATAATAAATCGCGGGATGCAAATCTCATATTTCCGCTTACAGAGATTTTACCTTCAAATATGTTGTTGAGAATGGATTTTCTATATTGATTTATTTTAGATAAATAATATTCATCAAAAAGCATTCTTTTTTCATCGTTAATTATAGACATCCATTTCTCATTTTCCGGAAGAAGTTGTTTTGAATGATAAACATTATTCGGGATAAATCGGTTTGCATAATCTATATGTTGGTTTGTAAGTTCTAAGAACTCTTCTTCACTTAGTTGTAAGGTGTTAAGTTGTTGGTAAGAAATATTTACTCTACCGGATCTATTATGAAAACTGGTGTCACGATTTCCTATGTAAAGCGAATGATCGTAATCTTCCATTTTGTCAAAATAATATTTCATCGGGTCTATATTGATAATATCATTCGAAGAATTATTGACTAAATCTTTATTAAATCCCAAAGATTTAAGTTTAAACATAGATGTAGTAAGGATAATGTTAGCATTTAACACATCTCGTTCTATACCAAAATGATCCTGTAAGTGTAATTTCTCTATTCCTGAGTTTTTATAAAAACAATTCCAATTGCACAGATGAAGAACCCCTTTAGCAAAAGGCAGTCTGAATTGGAATGAATATGTAGAATTTACGGAACAATCTAATAGTAACTCATTTATTATTTGAGCGGATATATTATTGGCTTCCAATTCCTTGGCGTATTCGTCGCTAGTAAATGTAATTAAATCGTTATATCTATTTGTGCTAATATATTCATAGAATACAGTAAGAAATTTAATTCTTGCTTTTGGGGATGACAAATTTAGAGCTCTATATAAAGAATCAAACTGTTTCCCGTTTATTGTATAATTAACATAAGCACATCCAAGAGCAGAAATCAGTCCTTCACCATCAAATGCCATTTTAATATGAAGTGCTTCTTTCTTTTCTCTGTCATCTGTTATTGTTTTTTCTTTCAAAATAATCTGATTATTTTTTGTATCGTAATCATTTTCTACTGTATATATGTCCTTATTTGAAAAGGACTTATCAGTGCCAAGGGCGCATTCATTTATAACGATAATACTATTTTCATTTAATAAATCGCTTTTGGAACAAAAAATTCTATCTGCGTCAGAAAGGTATAGTCCTCTATAAGCATAGAGTTTACTTAAATTGGGTTGTGATAACTTAACAAGGTCTTTGTTATCGGTTTCATAGTCGCCAAAATATAATCCTAAATCAATTCGTTCTTTTAATGTTTGAAACAATTCTATACCATCGAAATCTTCTCTTATAAATGAACAGATTTGATCCTTGGCTTGTGAATTGGATTTTTCAAATGGAACATAATGAACCTTTTTATCATTAATATAAAAATAAATCCCCGAATCAAAAAATTCTTTCGCATCTGATAATTGGCAGGTGGAAAAATCAATATAAAAGATAATATCTCGGTAGAAATCTTGAGGAATACTTTCTTTTTTCTCATTTGAAATAATTGTCCTAACTTGATATAACAGAGCGTTATCAGAATGGAGCTCATTGGATATTAGCCCGTTTTTCTGGTCTTCGTCAATGAAGATGTACTCCATATCTTCTGCTTTAAAATCCTGTAATCTATTGCAAAAATATTTGCCATCAAACATCTTTATAGTAAATCGCATTTTATCACCTGACTAACAAGAAAATTTTTCTATTTATTATACCATATTTCTTATGCTTTTTACATAATCATAACCGCCCCAAAAAAATAAAAAAATAGCGGGTGGTTGTATGTTTCGCTATAGCGAAACACCCTAAAGGCATAAAAAAAGAGGCGGTACTATAATAGCATCGCCCCTGCAGATAAATAAAGTAATTTTTATGGAATAATGAAAAAAGGAGTTTAACCCCTAAGAATATAATCTCCAATTATCAACTGCCTAAATTACAAGTATATTCCACTTTTTTTGCATCGAATTGTATTTCATCTTTCATACTTAATACATAAATAAAAGATAAGATTGGAGAATGTGCTATGACATATGAAATTGTAACAACGAGTCTTTCATCAAGCGAAAAACTTACCGAAATTGCAAACGATATAAAATTTTGGGATTCGATTTCTTCAATCAAGATTTAAGAGAAAAAGAATTCGCAGATGATATGAGCAAATTGTAATATACTCTTTTTTCTTGCCTGAAACAATAGAAACAGGTTTCAAAAGTACGATGAACAAAACCATTTAAAAAGCTGTTTTTGTATTGATTTAACTATTTCACCAGATCGAAACCTCTTTCATCTTTATGCTGAGTTTTTTGTAATTTTAAGAATCGTAAAAATATCCCTAATAAAAGCAACCGGATGTGTTAAATGCATATCCGGTTGCTTGGCTATATACTAATATTATGAAAAATAATTCAAATTGACATATTTGCTTATATCAAAATCAGTATCATCGCAGGCCTCCACATATAACCAAAAAATATCATCATCGCCTATCGCGCGAGAGCCGAAAAATATTGATGGGATTTTAAGTGTAGGAGTACAAGTTACTTCTACCCGTATGAATGCATCTTTTTTTATTTCTTTAATAGAAATAGCGTCTATTTTTAATATATAACTGAAGCAGAGTGCATGTTCATATTCATCGTATGAAATGTTAGATATATTTTTATCTCTTAATAAAAATTTATGTAACGTGCTTTTATTGTTGTGAGCAGCATACATAAGATCTTGACAATGTTTGTTTGCATAATCACAAACAAGAAAATCGCAATCATCAATTATGGTGGCAGAATTTTTTTTAATCATACTATAATCTCCGTTTCCTTTGTTTAAATTTGATTTATTATTTTTAATGTTCATTTTTTTACCTTTCTCCCAGATATACCGGATAAAATTTAATTTGATAGTTACGAATAAAACAAGCTTTTGGTCAATAGGTTAAAACCACAATAAAATTAACACATACGCATCTCCGTCCTTTCGATTTGATATAAGTATGATGGATTTTAAAAAAATAATTTTTTTCCATAACTTTTTTAAAAAAATTATTACAGATATACCTTTAAAAAGATAACCCCCGTGGGCCAACTTTTTTAGGCACCACAGGGGTTAAATGCTGCTTTTATAAGTATAATGAAATTAATCATAATCAATATATTGAATCTCAGATACAAAAAATGAAATATTAGATATTGGAATATGTTCAAAATATTCTATAGCCTGTTCAAATCCAATAAATCCTAAAATAATTGCATCTGTATTCATAAGTTTTTTATCAATGGAATTTATTGTGGTACTATTCGCGAAAGCGGTGAATTCGCCATCTTTTGTTTGCACGTTTATTTTGGTAAAATTGCTGCCGAATGGTTCCGATGATATTATTCTACCGATTAAGTTGAAGTTTGAAGAATAATCATAAATGCCATCATAAAAATCAATATCATCAAAATCTTTATTGTATGTAATTGATAAGTCCATTTTCATCCCCCCTCACATTAAGTATGACATTAAGGTATTATGGATCAACACATCCTGAGTGAAAATGATTGTAATGAAGAGTATTATTATGACGATGAAGAATAATAACCTTAAAAGCAAAAAAACCGGCTGTGCAACTAAGCACAACCGGTTCTGTTTTACTACTTTTTTCCATTTTTGACACCCCAAATAAACGCTTTTACTATTTTATACTCAGATTGCCTTAATAACGCTGTTCTGTATAAATCGGTGAGAGATATGCATCTGCTGACCTCAGCAGGAATGTATCTTGAAATCACATCACTAAGGTAATCAGATTCTTTTACTAATTCATTGTAATCGTCATTTTTGATAATCACACTATCAAATATAGGGGTATTGTAAAAATATTTATCCTTATTATTCAAAATAAATTAATCCTTTCTCATTTTATATGTTCAGGTCAGAACTATCGTAATTCCATTTTGTGCCGTCGAGTTTTTCATGCTCGAGCAGAGCGACAATAGAGCGTGTTTCAAAAGGTCTTAATTCCATGAACTTTGAGTATTGTTCAACGATACTTTTATTCATTTGCAGAAAATAATTGAACTCTTTTAAGAATCCAAAGAATATGCTTGCTTCAAGGCTTTGAGGTTCTATGTCATCATTGCTTCGGCTTAATACATATGCTCTTAGAACAGCTAGATATAATCCAAACAGATAACAGATTTTATCATCATAGGGAATCTTGCAATAATATTTATTAGTAAGTTTATCCTCACGGCTTCCAAGTAAAGAAGTCAAGATATCGCGCAGTTCCTTGCCGTATTCGTCTGCCAAAGATATCAGATTATCAAAAGTCTTGCCAGCATTTTCGTTAGGCATACCGTCACGGAATTCACGCCATGAAGCAAGTTTTCGCATATAATTATGGTAGAGCTCTTTATTATTCTCAAAATCTTTGCGAATCGAATTAGTCATATTAATAAAATTGGCAAGCTCACTCTGAGATTGTATTTTTAACTCCTTCCCATAGTTATCTATAACCAAAAAATGCTTATGCTCAAATAATGATTTAATAAGTGAACAATTCAGATCTATCAAATCTTCACACACTTTATTATGCATAATCATTTGGAAGTATTGTTTGCCGTCTTCTTCTAAAAAAATCATTACATTTGGCTGAAATTTGTAAAATTCCGTAGTTGTTTTTACACTGTCACCAATTGTAAGCTTCTCATTGTATCCGCCAACCCGTGATCGTCTGACTGCACGGAACAGATAATTGTAATTCTGGTACTCGCAGGTTTTGAGGCAACGCGTTAATACCGATTGCGGATCGAATGCATGTATTACATGGTTATTAATAATCAGCAAGTTTATTCTCCTTTCATTTTAGTTGTTACAGCACTGCTAAGATAAGTGTCCCTCCATTCGTAATTGTATTTGCTGTTATATTAAGTATGAAAGATCATTATGCACTGTAAAAGAAAAATGCGATGATAAGCCATATCATCGCATTTCACACGTATAACAACAAGGAGTTTTTTTAATGACTTAACAGTTCACAATAAAGACCTTGTTATTCAGCTCCTCTCCATAGCGTCTTTATTGTAATATTAGTATGACAGATTCACTTTTGTT
>Ga0172378_10005601_pt1 | contig 11736 bp, 8 predicted proteins | sample GrowelOW332metaG_FD_119755 | JGI IMG/M metagenome (GOLD analysis project Ga0172378, IMG submission 119755) | Groundwater microbial communities from an aquifer near a municipal landfill in Southern Ontario, Canada - Pumphouse #3_1 metaG | ecosystem: Environmental > Aquatic > Deep subsurface >... | reverse complement strand
TTTTTCTCCTCGCCTAAAATAACCTCAGCTTTGGCCGTAATGCCCGCCATCAGCCTGCTGTTTTCTTCCAGTACGCGGATCGTAATAGGAATAACTCTTTCGGTGCTGCCTCCGCCTTTTTCTTCGGCTGTGGGGGAAATGGAGGTTACCTGGCCGCTGACCGAATCGCCATTTAAGATGTCGGAGGTGATTTTGGCCGTTTGTCCGACTTGTACCTTGCCGATAGAATATTCGCTGACCTTAACTTCCATTGATAAGGTGTCCAGATTTTCTACAATAAAGAGTGGGCAATTATCTTCGGTTATATCGGCAAAGCGACCAACCTTGGCGTTTACGCGGGTGACAGTGCCGTTAATCGGGCTGGTAATTTGCGTTTGTGCATAGTTGGTTTTGGCGTTATCCAGTTCGTATTGAGCCGTTTGCAGTCCAACGGAGGCGGCGTTAAGAGCGGATTGGGCGTTTTCATAATCAACAAGGGAAATAGCTCCTTGCTCGTAGAGAGCTTTTTGCCGCTGGTAATTGCGATTTGCAGTGTCGTAATCGCTTTGGGCTTTGGCGTAAGAGGTGTTGGCTTGATTAAGCAGGCCAGAAAAATTGCCGCTTTCTAATGTGGCCAATACGGTACCTGCTTTGACCTGATCGCCTTCTTTGACGCTTATGGAGGTGATTTCACTGTGCAGTCTGGAAACTATTTCGACGCTGTCCGTGCCTTCTAAGGGCGCGGTAAGTGAAAGAGTTTGACTGATGTTTTGAGGCGTCAGGGCTTGGGCGTTATAAACCATTTTGATATTGTCTGCGCCTCTAGTTAAAAAAAACACAATAATAAGCAATACAATTGCAATAATCAAACCGAAAATGATTATTCTCTTTTTGCGTTTTAGTTTTGGTTTTTTGACTTTTGGTTGCTCGTTTTGCATAAAGTTTTCTAGTTGTTTGTTATAATCTTCTTCGCTCAAGGGCGTTTGCGGATATTCTTCTGACATATGTGTGCTCCTTTATTTGTTATTGTTACTATATTATAGATAACGAAAGAAAACAAAAAGTTTCCTCAATGAACATTTTAAATTGCCAAAAAAGGCTTTATGGTGTATAATCAAAATGAAAGAGGAGGTTTAAATTAATGGACAATAAACTATTTGTTATTTATGGCGATCACCCGCTGGAAATGACCGAGTCAATTTTAGATATTGTGAAGCTGGCTGATAAAATACCTGACGGAGCCCGTGTTGGCTTAAAACCCAATTTAGTGGTAGCCAAGCCTGCTTCCGAGGGGGCAACCACTCATCCCGAAATAGCCGAGGTTCTAATTCAGTATTTGCGGGCGCATGGCATTAATGATATTAAGATTTTGGAAGGCGGACGCGTCGGTGACGATGTAACAAAAGCCTTTGAGGTCTGCGGGTTTAAGGATTTAAGCGAGCGGTACGGTGTGCCGCTGGTTGATTTGCAAAAAGACGAGTATCTTGTTAAACAGGCCGGAGATGTAGAAATCGAAATGGCAAAATCTTTGGAGGAGATTGATTATTTAATCAGCCTTCCGGTTTTAAAAGGACATTGTCAAACAAAACTGACCTGCGCTTTAAAAAATATGCAGGGCTGTATTTCCGACTCTGAGAAAAAGCGGTTTCATTCGATGGGTATACATAAGCCTATTGCCCTGCTTAATACCGTGCGTAAGGCAGATTTTGTCTTGGCCGATGCTATTTGCGGCGATGCTGATTTTGAAGAAGGAGGCCACCCTTTTGAAATGCACCGCTTGATTTGCGGTGAAGATAGTGTTTTATTAGATGCTTATGCTGCCACCTTGCTTGGTTATAAGCCTGAGGAGATAGAATATATTGGGCAGGCTACCGCTTTGGGCGTAGGCTGCGATGATTTATCGACTACTGATATTTTGGAAATTAATTCGGGCTTTGTGCCGATGATTTTTCGGGAAACCCGCAGTCAAAAGCCTTTTATGCAGAGGGTGCGGGATGAGCAGGCCTGTTCAGTCTGCTATGCCAATTTAATGCAGACCTTGCGCGTTTTGGACAAGGAGGGTCATTCTGAATTTTTGCCGCCCGAGATTTTTATTGGAAAGGGTTTGATTGATCAAGAATATTGGTCGGTGGGTGTTGGCAGTTGCACTTGCTCTTTTGGCGAGTATTTGCCGGGTTGTCCGCCTTCTGCCTTGGAAATTAAGGAATTTTTAATGGGTTATGTGCGCCGTAACCGTCGTAAATCAGGTCAGTAAAAAAAGCCTCCCGATTATTTCTTCGGGAGGCTTTTGATTAAAATTTGAGATTAGCAGCCAAAAAAGCGCTTGATTTCTTCAGCGGCGGTTTCGGGGCTGTCGGAGCCGTGAATCAAGTTTTCGGTGGTGCAATAGGCATGGTCTCCGCGGATGGTACCAGGGGTGGCTTCCTCAAACTTGGTTGCACCCATTAAAATGCGCATACCCAGTATTACATCAGGCCCTTCGACAATCATGGCGACAACAGGGCCAGAGGTCATATAATTAACAAGGTCTGGGAAAAAGGGACGGTCGGCAATGTGGGCGTAATGTTCTTTTAAAATTTCGGCGGTTAAGTCCTTGGTTTCAATACGGCTGATGGTATAACCTTTTTTTTCAATACGGGAAATAATTTCTCCAACTAAGCCTCGTTTCATAGCATCGGGCTTGAGCATGATATAGGTTTTTTCCATAAAAAAATACCTCCGATAAAATAGTATAGTGACATTATAACAAAAATTATTACAAAATGCAAACAAAATATTTGTGAGGCATTCGACAGGTTATGCTTGCGGCTACGGCGAATATGGACTAAAATAATTCTGTAAACAATTATGACAACAATGCAGCTCCGAGCAGCCCTGCATTGTTGCCAAGGTGGGCTTTGACGATTTTTCCTTGCCAATAGGAGCTGTTATAAGTCTTTTGATGAACGATGGTTTGCAGCTTTTCGGAAAAATAGGGATAGAGGGCTGAAAGACCTCCGCCGATGGCGATTTTTTGCGGGTCAAGTATATGGCAGAGGTTGGAAATACCTAATGCCAACTCTTCAAGGTAATCGTCTAAGGCTGTAACGGCGGCTTTGTCGCCAGCTTTGAGAGCTTCTTCACTGCTGCGTCCGCTTATTTTTTTGATATCGCCTTGAGCTAACTGCCATAAAAGGCTGTTAGGGTAGGCTAAGGCTTGCTGGCGCAGTAAGCGAGCAAAGGCTTCGGCTGAGGCGTATTTTTCCCAGCAACCTTTTTTGCCGCAGCCGCAGAGCAGGCCGTTAGGGTGGGTAATCATATGACCGACCTCGCCCGCTGTGCCGCTTGCTCCCCGTAATAGCTGGCCATTGCAGATAATACCACCGCCGATACCTGTTCCCAGCGTAAGCAAGATGGCGTTTTCGGTGTTTTGCAGGATACCGAACTTAAGTTCGGCCAAGGCTGCGCAATTAGCATCGTTATCAACGGCTACGGAAACCGATAAGTGTTGCTCCAGCGGTTCTTTTAGGGGGAAGTCAAGTAGCATTTGTAAATTGGGGCAGGATAGGATTACCCCTTGAGCCGAAATTTTGCCGGGGCAGCCGATACCGCAAAAGGAAATTTGGCCATTGTCCGGGCATAGCGTGTCAACGGTTTCCAGCAGCAGAGTCAAAAACTGCCCGGCATCGGCTGTGGGTTCAACGGGCCTGCGGATTTGCTGTTTGATTTGGCCGTTTTCGTCAATAAGAGCCGCAGCGATTTTAGTGCCTCCGATATCAATACCTATTCTCATAGCATAACCCCCTTTGTTAGTATCATAACCTATCGTTAAATAAGATTCAAGCCTTAGGGAGGATGAAAAATGAAAAATATTAAAGTGAATTGGGCTAATACTTTGGTGACTGAGGTGGCAATGCAAAAGTTGCTTCCGCAAATGCGGGAGATTGATCGCAAAATCACCGCTAAAGAAGACGATTTTTTGGGTTGGGCGGATTATCCGTCGCGTGTCGCATCTGAACTGCTGGTTGATATCAAGCAAACGGCGGCAGAAATCCGCAGTAAATGCACAGCCTTTGTTATTTGCGGCGTGGGCGGTTCTTATTTGGGGGCTAAGGCAGCAATTTCGCTCTTGACCTCATCTTTTCATAATGAGGCGGGTCAAGCCCCTAAGCTTTATTTTGCTGGTCACCATTTGGGTAGTAGCTATTATGCGGACCTGCTTGCGGCCTTGCAAAATGAGGAAATTTGTCTCTGCGTGATTTCTAAGTCAGGCAAGACGATGGAAACCTCGATCGCTTTTACCTTGCTGAAAAAACTGCTTTACGAAAAGTACGGCGAAACGGAGGCGGCTAAACGGATTTATGCCGTGACCGACCCTGTTGGCGGTCTGCTGCGTAAGGAGTCGGACGAAAAGGGCTATAAGACATATGAGTTGGACGGTGATATCGGCGGCCGTTATTCGGTGCTGACCCCTGTCGGCCTTTTGCCTTTGGCGGTTGCCGGTTTGGATATTGATAAAGTTTTGGAGGGGGCAAACGCCGAGCTGTCCCGCTTTGTTGGTGAGGATTTGCTTAATATACCCTGCTATCAATATGCAGCAACGCGTACGCTTTTGCGTGAGAGCGGAAAATCCGTGGAAATATATGCTTCCTTTGAGCCTAAGCTGCAATATTTTTGTGAATGGCTTAAGCAATTGTTTGGTGAAAGCGAGGGCAAGCAGCATAAAGGGTTGTTTCCTGCTTCGGTGCAGTTCTCCAGTGATTTACATTCTCTGGGGCAGTTTTTACAAGACGGCAGCCCGATATTTTTTGAAACCTTTTTGCAGGTGCAAAAGCCACAGCAGGATTTGACTATTGTTGACCCCTTGTTTGCGCCAGAAGGTCGCAGCCTGCATGAGATTAACTGTTTGGTGGAGCAAGCGGCCTCCCGTGCCCATATTGAAGGAGGCGCGCCTTGCTTGATGATAGAAATTCCCGAAATCAGCGAATTTTCTTTTGGGCAGATGGTCTATTTCTTTGAACGGGCTTGTGCTATGGCTTGCTATTTAACGGGTGTTAACCCTTTCGATCAGCCAGGCGTGGAGAAGTATAAAGCTAATGTCAGGGAGTTGTTGGGACAATGAGTAAAATCGACAATGATGCAGCTTATTTGTTTCATCAAGGAACCAATTATCACACATATCGCTTTTTGGGTTGTCACGCAGAAGGGCAAAAGACCGTTTTTCGTCTTTGGGCTCCGCATGCTGTTTCTGTGTCCGTAGTTGGTGATTTTAATAATTGGCACAGGGAGTCCGCGCCGATGCTGCACCTTAAGGATATGGGTATTTGGCAGGCGGAATTAACTGGTGTGCAAAGTGGGCAGTATTATAAATATATTGTAGAAACAACGGACGGCCGCTTTTTGGAAAAAGCCGATCCTTACTCATTTTACGGAGAGGCCAAAGGTAATGGAGCTTCTGTTTACTATCCTTTAGATTTTATGTGGGAGGATGATGATTGGCTTAATTACCGCACCGCTACTGATTTTCATAAGCAGCCAGTCAATGTTTATGAGTTGCATTTAGGCAGTTGGCGGCGTTATCCTGATGGTAGCTTTTGGGATTATCGCAAATGTGCCGACGAGCTGCTGCCTTATGTCAAGTCGCTGGGTTATACCCATATAGAATTGATGCCTTTGGCAGAATATCCTTATGAGGGCTCTTGGGGCTATCAGGTGACGGGCTTTTTTTCAGTGACCTCCCGCTATGGCAGGCCCGAGGATTTTGCATATCTGGTCAATCTTGCTCATAAAATGGGTATTGGTGTGTTTTTGGACTGGGTTCCTGCTCATTTTCCCAAAGATGCTCACGGCTTGTTTGAGTTTGACGGCCAACCTCTTTATGAGTGTTTGGGCAAGGATCGCCAAGAGCATCCAGTTTGGGGTACGCGCAAGTTTGATTTTGGGCGCACCGAGGTTCAAAGTTTTTTGATTTCTTCGGCGGTTTTTTGGCTTGAATTATATCATATTGACGGCCTGCGCGTGGATGCAGTGGCCTCGATGCTCTATTTGGACTATGATTTGGAGGACGGACAGTGGACTCCCAATTCGTACGGCGGCAGGGGAAATTTAGATGCCTTGGCCTTTTTGCGTAAGCTTAACACGAATATTCATCTACTTTACCCCGATGTTTTAATGATTGCAGAGGAAAGCACTTCTTGGGATATGATCAGCAGCCCAGTAGAAAAAGGTGGCGTGGGCTTTGATTTTAAATGGAATATGGGCTGGATGAACGATGTTTTGTCTTATATTCAAACCGACGGCCTTTATCGGCAGTATGAGCATAATAAGCTGACTTTTTCGTTGGTTTACGCCTATAAGGAACATTTTGTTTTACCGATTTCTCATGATGAGGTTGTCCATGGCAAAAAATCGATGTTGGATAAGTTTCCTGGCGAGTACGAACAAAAATTTGCGGGACTGCGGGCTTTTATTTGTTATATGCTGGCTCATCCTGGCAAAAAGTTGATTTTTATGGGAACAGAGCTGGGTCAGTTCAAGGAATGGGATTATCACACAGAGTTGGACTGGTTGCTTTTGGATTATCCGATGCACCGCATGACACAAGAATTTTTCCGCGAGGCTAACCATTTTTATTTGCAAAATTCCCCGCTTTGGCAGGTAGATGATAGCTGGGAGGGGTTTAAATGGGTTTTTGCTGATGATAAGCAACGAAATTTACTCGCTTTCAGGCGAATTGACGAAAAAGGAAAAGAGATTATTGCTGTTATCAACTTTGCAATGTGTTCATGGCCATCTTACCGCTTGGGCGTGCCTGCGCCAGGGAAGTATCGGGTAGTTTTTAATTCTGACGATAAGCGTTTTGGCGGCGGCAGTGAAACAGGGCAGGTCGTGGCTTCTAAGCCGATTGCCTGTCACGGTCTAGAGAGTTCGATTGTTTTGGATTTACCGGCTTTAAGTGCTTTTTTTCTTGTTAAAGAAGAGAAAAAGCGTATCAAAATATAAAAGGGGGATATGCTTTATGTTTGCCCAAAAAAGATGCGTTGCTATGCTTTTAGCGGGAGGTCAGGGCAGTAGATTGTTTGTTTTGACTAATAAAATCGCCAAGCCTGCCGTCCGTTTCGGAGGTAAGTACCGGATTATTGATTTTCCGCTTTCTAACTGTATTAACTCGGCAATTGATACGGTGGGTGTTTTAACGCAATACCGTCCTTTTGAATTGAATTCTTATATCGGTAATGGTGAGCCTTGGGACTTGGACCGGATGCACGGCGGCGTACATATTCTGCCGCCTTATTTGGGCGCAGTCGGCGGTCAGTGGTATAAGGGTACGGCTAACGCTGTTTACCAGAATATGGATTTTATTGAGCGCAACAACGCCGAGTATGTGCTGGTGTTGTCTGGTGATCATATTTATAAGATGGATTATAATAAAATGTTGGAATATCATATTGCCAATAAATCGGATTGCACAATAGCGGTGTTGGAGGTGCCTTTAGAGGAAGCCTCTCGTTTTGGCATTATGAACGCCAACCCTGACGGCAGCATATACGAATTTGAAGAAAAACCCGCTAAGCCTAAAAGCACTAAGGCTTCGATGGGAGTTTACATTTTTAATAAGGAAAAGTTAAGTAATTATTTAGAGGCTGATGAGCAGGATGAAAGCTCGGCTAACGACTTTGGCAAAAATGTTATTCCAGCTTTTTTAAAGGGCGGAGAAAGGCTGTTTGCTTATCCCTTTGATGGCTATTGGCGTGATGTTGGGACGATTGGCTCTCTTTGGGAGGTCAATATGGACCTGCTTAAAGAAAAGCCGGAGCTTGATTTATACGATAATAACTGGAAGATTTATTACCGACATAACCCTGCGCATCCTCAATATTTGGGTGAAAAAGCAATTGTTAAAAATTCTTTGGTCGGCGATGGCTGTGAGATTGATGGCTGCGTGGAAAACTGTGTATTGTTTGAGGGAGTGAAGATTGCCGAAGGCGCTAAGGTGAAAAACTCTGTGATTATGGATAAGGTGACTATCGAGGCGGGAGCTAAGATTAACTACTGTATTGTGGACGCGGAAACGAATATCGGTTCAGAAGTGCAAATCGGTATGGGTGCTAAAGGTGCGGCTGATGTTAGCGTGATTGGCGGCGGTTTGCGGATTAATTCGCGTGTTGTGATTGACAATGCTGCTATTATTGGCGAAGATTGCTAAGGAGGCGATAATAATATGAAAGCAATGGGTATTGTTTTTTCTAACAGTCATGAGATAAATTTGCCGGAGTTGACCTCCGATCGTGCGATTGCCTCCGTGCCCTTTGCCGGGCGTTTTCGGCTGATTGATATGGTGCTTTCTGGTATGGCTAATGCCCAAATTAATAAAGTGGCGGTTATTGCCGAGCGTAATTACCATTCGCTGGTTAAGCATATAGGTGCAGGTAAGGCTTGGGATTTAGTGCGCAAGAACAGCGGCTTAACCGTTTTTACTCCCTTTGGCAGCGTTGGGCAAACAAGGATGTCGAGCTGCCGTATTGAGGCCTTGGAATGTTTACTAAGTTATTTAAAGGAGTCGTCTGAAAAATCGGTTGTAATTAGTGATAGTGATATTATCGCTAATATTCATTTTGATGAAATTATTGATTATCATAATAAAAACGGCGCTGATGTAACTGCTGCTTATCGTCATTTACCGATTGGTACAAAACAGCCCTTTGCCCGCAAGCTGCCTAAAGAGCTGTCAGTTTCTGATGAGGGTAGAATTACCAAAATTTGCCGCGGAATGCGCTGTGATTGGCCTAAAAATATTTTGATGAATGTTTGGGTGATTGAACGAGAGCTGTTGATTTCTTTAATTCAAGAGGGTGTTACCAACGGATATCGTAGTTTTTCCGCCGATTTGTTGGCGGCTCATACCGCCGATTTGCGCATAATGGGTTATCGCTATCAAGGCTTTTACGGGGAGTTGACCTCGCTGGCGGCTTATTTGCAGCATAACCTGGCCTTTTTGGACAGAAAGAACTTGCAAGAGGTTTTCGGCGATGAGCAGCGTCCTGTTTATACACATGTTAAGGATTCGCCGCCGACTGTCTACGGTCAAAATAGCAAGGTTGTTAATTCGTTGATTGCCTCCGGCTGCGTGATTAAGGGCTGCGTGGAAAACTCTGTGCTTTTCCGCGGCGTGGAGGTGGCAGAAGGTGCGGTTGTGTGCAATTCGGTGCTGATGTCTGACAGCTTTATTGCTGGTGGCGCGGAATTGAATTATATTGTGGCCGATAAGGGCGCAACCGTGCGCGAGAGCCGCAAGATTGCTGGTGCACCCGACTTACCATTTTTACTGCCCCGTAACGCAAAAATATAGGGAGGATACAAAATGAGCGAACAAAGAAAGATTCTGTTTGCCGCCCCCGAGGCTTTGCCCTTTGCGGCAACGGGCGGTTTAGGTGATGTTATTGGTTCTTTACCTGCGGTTTTAGCCGCTGATGAGAATAACGATGTCAGAGTAATGCTGCCATATTATGCCGATATTGCTGAAAAGTATCGGATGAATATTAAGTTGTTGACGGAATTTGATGTCTATCTTGCCTGGCGTAAGCAGCATTGCCGGGTCTATCAGCTGACCTATGAGGGCGTTATATTCTATTTTTTGGAGAATGACTATTATTTTAACCGTCCAGGGCTTTACGGCTATTATGATGATGGAGAACGCTTTGCCTTTTTCAGCAAGGCTGTTCTAGCGGCGGCCAAGGAAATTGACTTTGTGCCCGATGTTATACACGCCCACGATTGGCAGGCGGCTTTAGTTCCTATTTTTTATGATGCCTTCTATGCGTCGGCGCCCGGCTGGGGCAATGTTAAAACAATGCTTACTATTCATAATATCGAATATCAGGGCAAATTTAACCGGTCTGTGCTGGACGATTTATTTGGATTGTCGTCCGAATGGTTGCCGGTACTGGAGTTCAATGGATTAATTAATCTTATCAAAGGAGCTATTTGTGTTGCGGACAAGGTTGGCACGGTCAGTTATTCATATAGCCGTGAGCTGCACTATGCTCATTTCGCTCACGGTTTGGAGAATATTATTGCCGAAAACTCGCATAAAATGATTGGAGTTTTGAACGGCATCGATCAAGATATGTATAATCCTAAACTGGACCCCGCATTATTTATCAACTACACCTCTCGTAGCTTGGGAAAAAAGGCTGAAAATAAGGCTCGTTTACAGCAATTGGTTAACTTGCCCGAAAGCCCTGACACCCCAGTGGTGGCAATTATTTCACGCATGGTGCCATCTAAGGGTTTTGATCTGATGATGGGCGTGATGGAGGAACTGATGGCTGAAAAAGTGCAGTTTGTGGTATTGGGCTGCGGAGATAAAAAATTCGAGGATTTTTTCCGATGGACATCATATAAATATCCCGCTAAGCTGGCAGCTTTGATTACTTATGATCGTGATCTTTCACGCAAAATTTATGCGGGGGCGGATATGTTGTTAATGCCCTCGATGGTTGAGCCTTGTGGCTTGGCGCAAATGATCGCTAGCCGCTATGGTACGGTACCGATTGTCCGCGCTACCGGCGGTTTGAGCGATTCGATTTTGGATTACGAGCATAAAGGGGGTAACGGTTTTGTTTTTGAAAATTATAACGCTCACGAAATGCTTGCCGCTATCCGTAGAGCACTGGCCTTATACGGTGATAAAGAAGCTTGGACAAAGTTGAGCGCACGAGTTATGCGAAAGGACTTTAGCTGGAATAAATCGGCTGACGATTATCTGGCTATTTATGACGAACTATTAAAAAGAGGATGATTTATGGCGATAAAAACAATGACTAAAGACAATGTAAAAGAAGCTATTGAAAGAATGTTGGGACGGTTATATAATTTAGATTCTAAAGATGCTCAAAAGGAGCAGCTTTATAAGGCAGCGGCTTTGACCGTACATGAACTTCTTGTTACTAAAAGACATGATTTTTTTAAAAAAACCACTCAGCGTGGCGATAAAAGGGTTTATTATATTTCTTTGGAATTCTTAATGGGTCGTTCCTTGAAAAACAATCTCTACAACCTTGGTTTGATGGAGGCTTTTGATGGGGCGTTAAAGGAAATGGGCAGCTCATTGGAGGAGGCTATTTCTTTGGAGCCTGATGCCGGGTTGGGTAACGGTGGCTTGGGCCGTTTAGCTGCTTGTTATATGGATGCTTTGGCTACCCAGGACTATTTGGCTATGGGCTTTTCCCTGCGTTACGAATACGGCCTTTTTCGGCAAAAGCTGGTGGAGGGTTGTCAAATGGAACTGCCAGATGTTTGGCTTCCAGGCGGTGATGTTTGGCTGGCGCGGCGCGAGGATAATGTCTTTCCCGTTTATTTTGGCGGTGAGCTGGAGGAGGTTTGGGAGGATGGCCGATTAAAGGTCAATTACAAAAATTGCCAAAAGGTGTTGGCCGAGGCTTATGATATGATGGTCTCTGGCGCCGATTCACAGGCTGTTGCCGTCTTGCGTCTTTGGCGTGCGTGCTCCGCTGAACAGTTTGATTTGCAGTCATTTTCTTTGGGCGATTATCAGCAGGTACTTGCAAAGGATAAAGATGCGGAAATCATTACTAAGGTGCTTTATCCGCCCGATAGTACCCAAAGCGGCAAGGAACTGCGCATGAAACAGCAGTATTTGTTGACTTCAGCTTCGGTACAGCAGATTTTTCGCCACCATTTGGAAAAGTATTATTCTTTGGATAATCTGCCGGAAAAAGCGGCAGTTCATATCAACGATACCCACCCTGTTTTTTG
>Ga0172378_10005600_pt1 | contig 11737 bp, 16 predicted proteins | sample GrowelOW332metaG_FD_119755 | JGI IMG/M metagenome (GOLD analysis project Ga0172378, IMG submission 119755) | Groundwater microbial communities from an aquifer near a municipal landfill in Southern Ontario, Canada - Pumphouse #3_1 metaG | ecosystem: Environmental > Aquatic > Deep subsurface >... | reverse complement strand
TTGGTGATATAGTTTGACAACAGGAGTGTATTTTTATACACTTATAGGTGTATAATATGATAAAATTAAATTCAAAAATATCTCAAAAAGTTTTAAGTTACTTTTTGTTAAATCCTGACGAAGAAATGTACTTAAATGAAATGGTCAGGAATTTTAATGTTGATAAGCGTAATTTAGCGAAAATTATTAAGAATTACGAGAATGAAGGACTTTTTATTAAAAAAAGTAAAGGTAATTTAAATTTTTATCAGATAAATAAAAAATATTTCTTATTTAACGAAATCAAACAAATTGTTCAAAAGAATTTTGGAATAGAAAAAGAACTAAAGAAAATATTCGAAAAAAATAAGAAAATAAAAGAGGCATATATTTTTGGTTCTTATGCAGACAATAAAATGGAAGCAGAAAGCGATATAGATGTTCTTTTAATTGGTTCTCATAATTCTCTTGATCTTCAAAAAGAAATTGTTGATTTACAAAAAAATATAAATAGGGAAATTAATATTGTAGATATGACAGAGGAAGAATTTTTGATTAAAAGAGAGAATAATGAATTTATTAAGAACATTTTAAGGAATAAATATATTAAAATTATATGATATTTGACACAAAATATTTCAAAAAAATGGATTTTAGTCAAAATCAGATAGAAGAATATTTTAATTCTGCAATTAAGGATATGAAAATTGCTGAAAAATATGACGATCCTGAAGTTAGATTTGAATTTGTCTTTAAATCTTTAATTAAATTCGGGATAACCTTAATAGCTTCTTACGGCTACAAGGTAAATAGTAGAAAGGGTCATCATCAAAAGATTTTAGAAAAAATGTCAGAAATTCTTGATAATAATGATATTCTGGTTAGTTCAGAGGTAATTAGAAAAACGAGAAATACAGAATTTTATGACGGTGGAACAATAATCACAGAAAAACAATCAAAGGAATATTTGTCTTTTTTAAAAGAGGTATATAATCTTTCAAAATCCTTATTAATTAGTAAGGATTTTAATTTACCTTTTTAATTTTACGAATAAGTAATATAAAAGTTAAGGCAATCAAGAATGAAAAAAGAACTTATAATATATCAAGGAAAAAATGGTGGAATAGAGTTTAAAGGTGATGTTCAAAAAGAAACACTTTGGGCCAATTTGCAAGAGATTGTCGATCTTTTTGAGACTGACAAATCAGGTATTTCTCGTCAAATCAAGAATATTTATCAATCTGGAGAATTGGATTTCAAGGCAACTGTTGCAGTTTTCGCAACAGTTCAAGAGTAGGGAATTAGAAAAGTAAAGAGAAATATAGAACATTATAGTCTAATTTAATTCTTTTAATTTAATAATAAATAATATACAAATATATGATTACATTTCTTCCTGTTCTAATTGGTGGCTTTATTGGTGGAGCGACGAGGGGATTAATAGGATACTTAAAACATCAGTATAGTTACAAGAATGTTGGCTTTGATTGGAAGTAGTTTACAATTATGATGCGTTTATCAGGAATAGTAGGGTTACTAGCAGCTATTGCGATAGATCAATCAATGATTTCTCTTGAAGGAGTCGCCTATATCTCTCCAGCCATTGCTTTTATCATTGGTTATGCAGGAGGGGACTTTTTAGATGGAGTCTACAAGGTTCTTTTGAAGAAGGTGAAATAATATTGTAATTTTTTAGAAATTTTTTAATGTTTAAAATTTTCAAACCCAAAACAGATAAAATTAAAGATTTGTCGATATTATATCCTAAAGTTATTGAAGAACTTGAGACAATTTTAGCTGGTAGAACAAATATTTATATTGACTTCTCAAATGTTATTTTTTGGCAAAACAAAATTAATTGGCATATAGATATTAAGAGATTAAAACAATTTTTAAATTCATTTGAAACAGTGGAAAAGATTTATATATACTATGGAAAATTAAAAGGAGATGATTATTCTGAGAAATTAATAAAAAAACTTGAAGGTTATTCTTATGAAGTTAGAAGCAAACCAGTAAAAATAATGCCTTTATCAATTGATGTTTCAAGTATTAAAATTAACTCTCCCTTTTTATTAGAAAATTTTATTAAAAAGTCACTTCTTTCTAAGTTAAATTTAGAAGATATAGAATATCTGAATGGTAAATTAAAGAAGTTGAATGATCAAGGAATTAAGTTTCTTGAACAAAGAAAATGTAATTTTGATGTAGAAATGGGAATAGACATAACAATAGATTCTATGAGCGATATAGATAATTTTATACTTTGGACTGAAGATAGTGATTTTGAGGGACCCGTAAGGAGCATTATAGAAAAAGGAAAAAAAGCTACTCTCTTTATGACTGCTCGTAGAGTTTCTTCAGAATTGTCACAGACTGGCGTGAGAAAGTTTGAGATTAAAAAAATAAAAGAATTTATTTGTTGGAATAAAGAATTAGATTAGCGTTAAAAAGCCAAAGGGATTCCTTTCGGAACCCCTAAGCTTAAAATTTTGATCTTATTGATCAACCTCATTATCATTTTTTTCTATAGATATGTCAAGTTTTTTGTCCACTTTTAAATGATTTTTTTATTTTTTTTGATATGTTATGACTCTTGAATGATATATATAATATAGATTAATTGGGCAATATAAAGAAATTGATAAATAATAGGATACTTAAAACATCAGTATAGTTACAAGAATGTTGGCTTTGATTGGAAGTATTTTACAATTATGATGCTTTTATCAGGAATAGTAGGACTTTTAGCAGCTATTGCGATAGATCCTACAAGGTTCTTTTGAAGAAGGTGAAGTAAGGGGGAGGTGTTGACATGAAACCTACTCGTGAGTATACTTATCTAAAGTAGGTAAATATATGAAATTTATAAATCGTCAATTAGAATTAGATGAGTTAAATAAAAGATGGAAGGGAGGTGCTTCTGAGTTTTTTATAATCTATGGAAAAAGAAGGGTAGGAAAGACGGAATTGATTAAACAGTTTGTTAAAGATAAACCTTCTATCTATTTTGTAGCTGATAAAAGATCAAATAGGGATCAACTTAAGGAATTAGGAAGGCTCTTCGGAAACTATTTTAATGATAGCTTATTGGTTAAAAATGGTTTTAATGAATGGCTTGATCTTTTTCAATATCTTAAAGAAAATGTTAAAGATAGATTTATTTTTGCTGTAGATGAATATCCTTATATTGTTGAAACGAACAAATCTATTAGTTCTTTATTTCAAAAAGGATGGGAAGAATATTTAAAAGAAAGCAAAATATTCTTAATATTATCTGGGTCAAGTATTTCTATGATGGAATCTGAGGTTTTGTCTTATAAATCTCCTCTTTTTGGAAGAAGAACTGGGCAGGCTCAAATAAATCCTTTAACCTTTAAACAGGCGTGGCAGTTTTTCCCTGAAAAAAGTTTTGATGATTTTTTAAGTATTTACACTATTTGTGGAGGAATGCCTGCTTATCTTTTAGAAATTAAAAAGGAGTTGTCTCTTGACGAAAATATTAAAACTAATATTTTTAAAAAAACTTGTTTTTTGTATAATGAAGTAGAGTTTATTTTAAAAGAAGAATTAAGAGAACCTAAAAATTATTTATCTATTCTAAAGGCTATTTCTTGGAGTAAAACAAAGTTTGGAGAAATATCTAACAGTACTGGACTAGAAAAAAATATTCTTACCAAATATATTGATGTGCTTGTTAAATTGCAATTAATGGAAAAAGAAGTCCCTGTTACAGAAGAAAGTTTACAAAAATCAAAGCAGGGGATATACAAAATATCAGATAATTTTTTAAGATTTTGGTTTTTATATGTTTTCCCTTACAAGAGTGATTTAGAAATAGAGAGATATGATGAGGTATTAAGAAAGATAGAAGAAACATTCGGAGCGATAAAAGCTAATACTTACGAAAAGGTTTGTAGAGAATTATTATCTGACTTTAGAGATAAAATATTTTCTTTTGAAAGAGTAGGCAGATGGTGGAAAAAAGAAGAAGAAATAGATATTGTTGGGATTAACAAAAAAACAAAGGAAATTATCTTTGGCGAATGTAAATGGTCAGATAATCCTGTTGATAAATCTGTTTTTTATAATTTAAAAAGAAAATCAGTTGAAGTTAAATGGGATAATGAACAAAGGAAAGAGTATTTTATAATATTCAGTAAGAGTGGATTCACTAAGGAAATGATTGATTTGGCAAAAGAAGAGAATATATTTTTGGTAGAGAAGGGGGATCCTGTTAATTTTTAACAAATGAGAGGACTTTTGAGGTGGATCCTATAAGGTGCTTTTGAAGAAGGTGAAATAAATTAATAGTATTGACTTTTTTAAAATAAGTGTAATAATTTAATTACAAATAGTGCCATATTTGTAATTAATAAAATACACAATAAAATGAAAAAAAGATTACTTTTTGATGAAATTAGTAAACAGATTAATCATAAAAACGCTATAGTCATTGTTGGTTCAAGACAAGTAGGAAAAACTACTTTGATGAAACAGATTTTTGATGAGGTTGAAAGTCGCTCAAAGTTGTGGTTTGATTTTGATAATCCATTAGATCAAAAGATATTTGAAGATATTGATTACAAAAATATTTACGAAAGGATATTAAAGATGGTCAATAACAATAAAGAAAGGCTGTTTATTTTTATTGATGAAATTCAGAATTATCCAGAAATTACGAAAGTTATTAAATATTTTATAGACTATTATGGAGTTAAATTTATTGTAACTGGATCGTCTAGTTTTTATTTAAAAAATCTCTTTCCTGAGTCACTAAGTGGTAGAAAATTTTTATACCAATTATCACCTCTAAGTTTTAGAGAGTATCTTTATTTTAGAGATAAAATAGTGAGAGCTGATGCTATAATTAGTGATATTAATAATGTTATTAAAAATTATGATTATCTTTTGTGTAAAAAATTAGAAAGTGATTATGAAGAGTATCTTAAATTCGGAGGATTTCCTGAGGTGGTTCTTATTGATGACAATGAAACGAAAAAACAGATACTTAAAAATATATTTGCTTCTTTTTTTGAAAAAGATATTCAAATTATAGCTGATTATAAAAATATTAGAGAGTTGAGAGATTTAATATTATTATTAGTCCCAAGGGTTGGTTCATTAATAGATGTAACGAGAATAAGTAGTGAATTAGGCATTTCACGAGTTAAAATATACTCCTATCTTGAATTTTTAGAAAAGACATTCATGATAAAATTAATTTCTAAGTTTTCAAAAGGAATTGATAGGTCGGTCGCAGGAGGTAAGAAAATATATTTTAACGACACAGGAATACTAAATGCCATTGGCTATGTAAATGATTCTCAGCTTTTTGAAAATGCTGTTGTTAATCAACTTGCTCCTTTTGGGGAATTGTCTTTTTATAATAAGAAAAATAAAGCGGAAATAGATGTAATTTTGAACAAGAGGATATCTTTTGAGATAAAGATAGCTGGAATTGAAAAAGATTATGAAAAGCTTAGTCAATTATCACAATCACTGGGAATAAAAGATTTTTATATTATTTCTAAAAAAAATAATAAAAGTGGATTTATTTCAGCATCATTGTTTTAGATAATGATCTTAAGGGGGTTTCTCAATGGATGAAGTTTGAAAGATCCTTATCATAAACTCTTGCAATTTTTAGAGTATATGTTAATATTTTAACTGAAAGGGTACTTAAAAGACCTTTCTAGTTAAAAAATGAATAAAAAACCATCTAAAGGAGAATATTTGGAGACCTTATTAAGGTCCAAACAAACAATCTTTTCCATAAAAGACATTTCTTTGTTATGGAAAGAAGGAGATAGAAAGGTTATTACTAATAGGTTAAAGAAGTATTTTAAGGCGGGTAAGTTGGTTAAGGTTTATAGGGGATTATATGCAAAGGATAAGAATTATAATCAATTTGAGTTGGCGAATCACATCTATACGCCATCATACATTAGTTTCGAAACCGTATTAACAAGGAGTGGAATTAATTTTCAATATTATGGCAATATTTTTGTTGCTTCATATGTAAATCGTGAAATAGTTGCTGATAATCAAAGAATAACATTTGTTAGAATAAAAGATTATGTTTTAAGTAATTCTTTGGGAATAGATCATCGTGATGGTTATGCAATCGCAAGCCCAGAAAGAGCTTTTTTAGATCGTTTATATATTAACAGAAAATATTATTTTGATAATTTATCAACATTAAACTGGGATAAAGTTTTTAAGATTTTGCCGATATATAATAATAAGCGATTAGAAAAAGAAGTTAATAAATATTTTAATAAGAAAGAAGAAAAATAATATGACATTAGAATATTCAAAGCATCAAAACATTTTATTACAGATATTAAAAGATATTTATTCTGATACATCTATTGCTCATTGTTTAGGGTTTAAAGGGGGAACAGCAGCAATGCTTTTTTATGACTGGCCAAGAAAGTCTGTTGATTTAGATTTTGATTCATTAGATGAAGCAAAAGAAAATGATGTTTTTAATAAAATAAACAAAATTGCCGGGGAATATGGAAAAATAACCAGTTCTTATATGCAGAATTCCACCTTAAAGAATGTTATTTCTTATAGCTCTAAAGCTCAAAATATAAAAATTGAAGTAAATCGTAGACAATTTGGCTCTAAGTATGAATTAAAAACATTTCTTGGAGTCTCTATGCAGGTTATGGTAAGAGAAGATATGTTTGCTCATAAATTAATGGCAATGTATGAAAGAATTGGCAAGACTAGCAGAGATATTTTTGATGTTTGGTATTTTGCTAAGAATGATTGGCCTATAAATAAAGAAATAGTAGAAAGTAGGTCCCAAATGGAATATAGCAAATTATTAGAAAAGTGTATTGAAAAATTAGAAAATATGGATAACAAACATATATTAGATGGTCTTGGGGAATTGCTTAACGAATCTCAAAAGGACTCTGTAAGAGCTAAATTAAGAAACGATGCAATTTTTTTCTTAAAGTTAATGATTAATAATCTTAAAATCAAATAATTGATTATACTGGAGGGGACTTTTTAATGGAGTCTACAAGGTGCTTTTGAAGAAGGTGAAATAAGGAATATTGACAATTATTCATATCCCATTATAATGGAAATATAGCTAATATAATGGAATTATGAAAGATTTAAACAAACACATTTTTTTTACTATTGAACAAAAATTATTAGATTTTTTGTTGATTAATACGGATAAACAATATACGGAAAAAGAAATTAGTAATTTAACGGGGATGAAAAAATCATCTATTAATTTAGCCCTACATTCATTGGCTGAATCTGGTTTTGTTACTAGAAAAAAAATAGGTCGTACTTCATTGTATGGCGTGAGTTCAGATCACATAATTGTTAAAGAATTGAAAATATTACAAAATCTATTATTAATGTATCCATTGATCGAAAAATTAAAACTAGAAAGTCAAAAGATAATTCTCTTCGGTTCAAGTGCTAAAGGAACTAATACTTCTGAAAGTGACATAGATATTTTTATTCAAGCAAACGATATTAAAGAAATAAGAAGAATAATCGATTCTTCTCAATTAAAAAGTAAGATTCAATTAATAGCAAAAACACCAAAAGAAATGTTAATCATAAATAATCAAAAACCACTATTTTTTCAAGAAATAGAAAAAGGGAAATTAATTTGGGAAAACTATGGAAAATAGTGAGTTTCAAAGATGTGAAGAACGAAACAAAATTGTAAAGCTAGAAAAAGCTGAGACCTTAGTGCCCAAAGGCAGATAATGATTTGAATTTTTCAAAAGAAAGCTTTTTAGATAATAATTATAAATGGTCAATTATTCAATCGTATTATTCAATGTTTCATACGGCCAGAGCTCTTCTTTATAATAAAGGTTATCGGGAGAAAAGTCATTTTTGTTTGATTGAAGCAATAAGAAGTCTATATGTTCAAGAAGGAATATTGAATTTTAAATTTTTGGAGGCACTACAACTGGGAAAATCTCTTAGAGAAAATGCTGATTATTATGGTGATTTTAGCAAACAGAGTGCCGATGAATTAATGAAGGTAGCAAGTGAATTTCTTAATGAAGTGAAGGCAATATTATTTAATTGTTAATTGTATTCGCTATTTATGCCCTTTTTAAAAATCATCGGCTATTACTAAACATATCAAAAGTATTTTTTTGATGAAGAATTAAATAAAAAAGTGGTTAGTGTAAAATTTGTACATATCACTTTCCTTGGAAACATTTAAGAGAACTTATTCGCAATGATGTTTTTGTCCAGCGTAGTGGGTGTTTTAGTTGCTATTGCGATAGATCAATCAATGATTTCTCTTGAAGGAATTGCTTTTATTACTGGTTATGCTGGAGGGGACTTTTTAATGGAGTCTACAAGGTTATTTTGAAGAAGGTGAAATAATATCATTTATATTAATTATCCCGAGAAAACACTAACTTGACTTTTCTTTTAATCGTACTAAAACGAAAGCAATTTAAATACTTTATAGTTTTAAGATCGTGTTTTATAGGTTTATCTTCGTTAAATTACTTGACAATATCAAAATTAAGATAAATAATGATATTGTAATATCAAAATTAAGATAAATAATGATATTGTAATATGATTAATAGAAAAATAGAAAAAAACATAGTAGAAAGTTTTTTTAAGGAAAAGGTTGTTATTATCTATGGGGCAAGGCAAGTTGGCAAAACAACGCTTGTTAAAAAAATAGCTAGTAAATATAGTAAGGATTCTAGTTATTTTAATTGTGAATTAGTTTCTGTCCAAGAAGCATTATCCATTCCAGAACCCAAAAGAATCAAAGATTTTTTAGGTAATAGTAAGATAATTATTTTAGATGAAGCTCAGAGAGTTAAGAACATAGGATTAATTTTAAAAGTTTTGGTTGATGCTTATCCTGAGTTACAGATTATAGCGACTGGATCCTCTTCATTTGATTTAGCTAATGAGATCAATGAGCCATTAACAGGAAGAAAACTAGTTTTCAATCTATTCCCTTTATCTTTAGAAGAAATAATGGGAGATAAGGGTTTTTTAGAAGTAGAATCTAACTTAGAAAGAATATTAAGATTTGGATCTTATCCTGAAGTTTTCTTTTTAAATGAAGAAGAAGCCATTATCAAATTGGAAGAAATTTCTTCAAGTTATTTATTTAAAGATATTTTAAATTTTGATAAAATTAAAAAATCAAGTATTTTAGTTAAGTTATTACAGCTTCTTGCTCTACAAATTGGTAGCGAGGTTTCATATAATGAATTAGCGACTAAATTAGGAATTAATAGGATAACTGTTGAAAAATATATTGATATATTAGAACAGTGTTTTATTGTTTTTAGGCTAAATTCTTTTAGTAGAAACTTAAGAAACGAAATTTCGAAATCAATTAAAGTATATTTCTATGATTTAGGAATAAGGAATATTTTGATTAAGAATCTTAATCCTTTGAGCATTAGGAATGATTCAGGTTTTTTATGGGAAAATTTTTGTATTATAGAAAGAATAAAGAAGAATAAATATAGTAATATATTTGCTAATTATTATTTTTGGAGAAACTTTGAAAAGAAAGAAATTGATCTCATAGAAGAAAGAGATGGAAAGTTGTATGCTTATGAATTTAAAATAAACAAAGAAGAATCAAAAGTGCCACCTATTTTTTTTAAAACATATAGAGATGCAGAATACAAGACAATCAATAGGGGGAATTACTATAATTTTTTAATTAAAGATTGAGCTTGTTTCTGTAGAAGGACATTTTTGTCCCTTTGTAGAAACAAAATGAATAAAATAAGGTGCTTTTATTCACTCTTCTTCTATTTAATCCTTTAGAAAATTTAGTGATGGATATTGTTAAGGGAAAAACTGTGGGAGAAGCTTTTAAGAAATGTAAAGAATCTTTGCAGGAAAATATTAAAAAATGTCCTAGCTTAGGATATGATTTTGCAATTCCTTATCTAACTTCAAATTATGAAAGTCTAGTTTTGTTCGGAAGTGAAGACACTAAAATAGATTAAAAGCTTTTTGGGTCTTGACGTTGCATTTCTGATAATATACAATTATTGTATATTATGAGAAATGATAATTTAAATGCAAAAAAGTTAATAGACCTAATTTCTAGTCTGCCTTATTTTAAAATGACAGACTTGTTGCCGTTTGCAAATAGAAATTATTTAAGGATAATAGTTTCTCGTTATGCAAAAAAAGGAGAAATATTAAGACTTAAAAAGGGTTTGTATGTTTCAAAAAAATATTTAAACAGTTTAGATAAAAGAAATGGTTTGTATGCTTATAATGAATTTATTGCTAATGAGTTATGTAAGCCCTCTTATCTAAGTTTAGAGTATGTTTTATCAGAATATAATATTATTACAGAGCTACCAAAGAATTTTACATCAGTATCTTTAGTCAAGAAAACAAGATTTTTAAATAATTCAGGAGGGTTCTTTTATCATAAAATTAAAAAAGATTTATTCTTAGGTTTTGAAGCTATCAAGAAAGACGATTTTATTATCCTAAAGGCCACAAAAGCTAAAGCATTATTTGATTTTATTTATTTTAGAAAAAATATTTTAACAAGCAAAGAATCAATTTCTGAGTTAAGGATTAATAAAGAAAATATTTCAAAAAAAGATTGGAGAGAGATTGAAAAATATATTAATTTAGAAGGGTCAAAAAAAATAAGAGAGATATTTAATAATTTAAAAAAATGGAAATATTGAAGCCAATTTTAAAAAATTTAATTTCTGATTCTTCTCAGAATAATAATTTTAAAATAAATACAATTAAAGAATATTTACAAATAATTATCTTAGATTTTATTTATTCTAATCCAAAATATAGTGAAATGTTTTTTTATGGAGGATCCTGTCTTTCTCAGTGTTTTGATTTGAATCGTCTCTCAGAAGATCTAGATTTTGTTGATGGAAATAAAAATATTGATATAAGTATTCTAGCTAAAGACTTAGAGACATATTTTCTAAAGAATACTGATTTAAAGGTAAAAGCAACTATTCAAAAGTTTAGAATTTATTTAAAATTTCCTATTCTCCGTGAGATTGGAATAAGTAATAATTTATCGGAAACAGACTTCCTAATTCTTAAGGTAGAAATTTTTTCTGATTTTGATTTTTGTAATGAATATAAAACAGAAATAAGACCAATTTTTAAATTTAACAAGTCGGCTCTAGTTAAAACTTTTGATTTGCCAACTTTAATGTCTACAAAAATTAGAGCTATCCTTAATAGAAAATGGGAAAAAAGAGATAGGGAAGGGAATGTTTTAATTAGAGTGAAGGGGAGGGATTATTTTGATTTATTATGGTACATAGAAAAGGGGATTAAACCTAATTTAGATTGTATTGAGAGCGTTTCAGATATAAAAGAACTAAAAGAAAAGCTATTAAAAATTATTTCTAATATTGATAATCAGAGTGTAAAGCTTGATTTAGAAGCCTTTATTGATGATATAAACTTTATTAATAAAATTAGTGCAAACATGAAGGATATCTTAACAAGAAGTATAAATGAAAAACTATAATATCAGTATTGTCACAATATTCTAATTAATATATAATAAAGAAGTAATTAGTTCTTTTTAAAGGAACGAATTAGGAGTTATTGAAATGGGAAAAGTATCATTATTTTTAAGTATCGCTTGTTCTGCAGTAATTCTTATGGGATTACTTGGAGCCTCCATAATTCTTGTATAGTCTATTAACAAAGTAACGTAAGTTGCTTCCTAGATATATTTATCTAGGCTTTTTTATTT
>Ga0172378_10005599_pt1 | contig 11738 bp, 10 predicted proteins | sample GrowelOW332metaG_FD_119755 | JGI IMG/M metagenome (GOLD analysis project Ga0172378, IMG submission 119755) | Groundwater microbial communities from an aquifer near a municipal landfill in Southern Ontario, Canada - Pumphouse #3_1 metaG | ecosystem: Environmental > Aquatic > Deep subsurface >... | reverse complement strand
TTTCCCTACTATATCTTTAGGTATAGTTAAAAACTTATAATTTTGATTGATGGTTAAATTTTTAATATACGACATATGTGATATCTCCTTATATTGGTAATGGGTCTAACATGTTAGTCCAAGTAGACATTGTTCCGTATCTATCTTTTAATTCTGTAACCGTTGGAGCACAGTCAAGGACTATCAAATCATAAGTTCTATTTATATCAATACAAACTTTTACAAGATTGTTCGATATATCTAAAAGCTCAGATTTTGCCACTTTTCTTCCATTAACAAACATCATATACATATCTTTATTAAAATTGTGGGTTATATCTTTTCTTAGAAAACATACATAACCAGATTGAGGCAGATATGCCATAGCTCCATTATATTCACTTCCTGTAAAGAAGAAAGTAAATACTAGATCTCTTCCATTATCCCCGGTATTTGGTATATCATACAAAATAACTCTTTTAGCTTGATTATCTACGGTATATCTATCTTTATCTACATATATATTACCATAAGTAATAATCATTCTATTATTAAGATCTACAAATTTAGCATAAGGAGCGGGTATATTAACTTCTGTTTGATTAGGAGCTAACGTAACGGCAACCTGTTTTTTAGAAATGTGAGTAAATCCTCCATTATGCACAAATGTAAATCTAATAACGTCTCCTGCTACAAGGCTATCATCATTATAATTAATATACTTTCTATCTAGCGTAAGACTATATTGGCTAGGGCCTATAATGCTAGATCCTTTACTAAGCAAAAATTCTGTATCCGTAAATACAAATGGATATGGAACCGGAATTAGCTTTTGCCCATCTACTACTACTTCCGTAAATTCATCTTGGAAATGTATTATTTCTCTATTCTGAATTTCTCCATCTACCCTTTTATAATTAAGAGTTTTATATACTATCATCATCGTTATTACATTTTTTTCATTAAATATAATATCGTCAGGATCTGCCATCGTTATCTCATTATTACCATTTACTGAATATCTACTAGGATCTATATAGCTTGAACTAGCAAATAATACTATATTCTCTTTAGAAAATTTAAATCTATGATAATAATTTGTAGGAATATGAACAATCTTTGTATCTTTATCGCATTCGCAATGCATAAATTCAGTTTTTATATGCATGGTGTAATCTGCGTTGAGATCTTCATTCTTATCTCTTGCAAAAACAAAAATTATACAGTCTCCATTATCTACATAATCATCTTCATTTACAAACATAAGTTTATTTTCTGTTGTAATAAAGTATCGTATGGGTTCTACCAATACAGATCCTCGTATCAAATAAAAACTATCGTAATATGCCTCTTCTGGTATATCAAATAGATATTGTTTTGTTTCTGTAGCGAATACCCTAACTGTATCCAATGCTATATCACTTGTAATTAAAGTGGTATCATCAGCTTCAATTGCAACTGTAACGATAGTATCAGCAGGAATGGTCTCATCAACCATTTTAATTTGGTTTGCTGCAGAAACTATAAACCTAGATGGGTCTATATAGGTACTATTAAAGAACAAATAAATTGTATCTTTAGAAGAAGTTTCTATATTTCCAAGAGAATCTCCAGTATTATTAAAGTTAACAGTATTTGTGTCGTTTACCGTAGTTACAGTTCTTGTAACAAAATTGCCTATGCTATTTGGATCTATTTCTTTGTCATTTTCCCAGCTAGGCCTATAATATGGAAATACAAATATTAAATCTTCACCAAAGCTTAAACAATTTTCTCCGTCTATAAATTGTATATAATCCCTATCTATATTATATTTGTTTTTATCGACATATGAAGCATGCCTAATACAAAAGAAAGAATTATACTCTCTTGGATAGTTCTTATATGGATATGGAACTTTAAAACGAGATTGCCCATCTGCAATAGCCTTTGTTTTTATACAGTGAATAACTAAATCTCCATTAAAGTTTACTCTGTTCATTTTTGGAGTTGCACAATAGAACACATCAACTCTATCTCCAGCTCCTACAGTTTTCATCATATAAATAGATCTTTTTGATATTTTGCCATTATTCATAGAAGGAATTAAAATTCTATAAAATATGCTATTAATGTATCTTCCATTTACAAATACCATATATTTTTTTCCATCATATCCAGTTCTAAATTTAGTAGAAAGGTCTATAGTATTTGTAGCTGATGCAGAAATAGAATATCTTTCATATATAAATTGATTTCTGGATCCAATATACAACTGAGCTTCTAAGTATGCTGAATTTTTCAAAACAATCTTAGTCCCAGATATTGTATAATTTATAGGGAATAAATTAATCTCTCCTCGGCAAGCACTGTAAACGACTATATCTTCTTTTGGGAAAAAGAAATTGCCCATATCTAAATAATCTGCATCTGCATTCTTAGATAGATCTAATTTAATCAAATCATTTCGTATATTTCTACAAAATGCAACTTCAAATTTATCTTTATAAGAAAATCCAGCCACTCCATACATATCAGAATATGGCTGAAATTTAAAAGCAGTTGGGGTATATTCTATTTTATCATAATATGATGGTATCATACCATTATGAAATATTATAGGGAATGTATCAGATTTATTCCCGGGATAAAAATCCCTAAGCATATTGATATCTCCATCAGCCATATACCTTAATAACAAATCATTTGGATCGAATTCCATTATGTTTACTGGACGGATTTTCATGAATACTTCATCCATTTTATTTTCATCATATCCAAATACATAATTTAAACTATTTGCTATATTAGTTGCATATGGAAGAGTTTTAGTATGATCAAAGCTAAAATCAGATAAAAACATATCATAATTCAAATCTTCAAACCCAGTCGTTCCACTAACTAAAGCTTTTTCAAATGGGATATTAATAGCACGCATCATATTAGCTTCATTTAAATTATTTTTTAAATTATAGCAGCATACAATGTATCTAAATTTATTAGATGCCGTATCTAGCGTTATAAGATTTGTATTTTTGATATCTATATCTATAGTACTCTTATCTTCTATTTGTCCAGCAGCATCAAATATTACTAAATTATCTGCAGTTATTTTTCTATTATATGGTAAGCTCATATTATAATTCTTATACGAACTTTCTCCATATGTATTGCAGCGTAAATAAGGGTCTGTAGAATACACAAATATATTGTTATTTTGATTGTATCCTCCATTATCACCAAACTTAAATAATAAATTTAAGCTAGGATCTTGGTCTTCGTCCTCTGTATATACTGTATTTTCAGGGAGAATAATTACTTTTACATCTGATATTACAGTATCATAATCCATATCAGAAATAAGAAGCGACATTTTGTCATCGCTTCTTACTATTGTTATTTTAGACCAAGCAATATGAATTTTATTTACGAATAAAAGAAAAGGTTCTATTAGGTTTTTAGATACTGCCGATGCGATATTTTCGTTATAGTAAATTATATCTTTACTATTGAATAATTTATTATTCGGAATACCCTCTACTGACAATCCTATTTTGAAATAATTTCTAAGAATTTGATATGAACCATTTTCAAAATAGGTAGTATTTTTTTCCCATCTTATATCTGCTAGGTATGGTATTAATCCCTTTTGATTTAGATTAATGGCCTTTGTCGTATTCTTTCTTTTCCATTCCAATAAAGCATTTATATCATCCTGCATGGAAAATTCTTTTTCTGTCTCTACATACACATCGGTATCATCTGCCGAGAAATTTGTGGCCATATCTTTTCATCTCCTTATCCGAAATCGTATATAATCCCTTTCGCATATGCTACCATATCTTTTCCGCAAATCTTTTCAATAGTTTTTTGGTTATTTATATATGCTCCTGAGTATGCATCAGTCATCATAGCTGAAAACGCAGGAAAAAATTCTAAAGCAAATGCGGTATTTTCTCCATATTGGAATAACCATTTATCCAAAATAAGCTCAAAGGTAATCTTATCAAGTTTAAATTGATTAGCTATCATTTTGGAGAAAGCTACTGGGCATAAGAATGGATTCTTATCTTTTGTGATCTCCTTAGATGCCATAAAATCATAGGTGTTTTCTTTCATCTCTGTTATTCCAGAAATCCTTCTTGCCATAGATCTAATCTGATCCTCATTATCAATATTGGCTATATTGGTAAGGAAATATCTAGCAGAAAGATATATGCATTTGTCTTTAGCATATTCTATAATGCTAATCTTTCCAATGTAATCTATGATATGGGTATATAGAGCCGAAAAACATGTAGCCGCTAACATCTTTCTTTCTGAACTTGAAAAGATAATGTTAGGTTTTAAAGCATAATACATGCATACTTTAGCATTAATCAGATATGATAAAAGTGTATCTACATTTGTAATATATCCTGTTGCATCTCTTTTGATTATATTGCTCACGTCGATAAATACTTTAATTTTACCATCGTCTTTAAAGTCTTTTGCACAAAATACTTTAAACATTTTAGGCAATGGTTTAGCACAATTAAGCAAAACTGTATTTGGCGAGGTTAATACTTTTACGATGGTAGCATCTGTTCTTGCTCTTTTTATTTCATACACGACATCATCAAATGCCTTTTCTTCTTTGTCCATTCTATCAAATTTCATAATAGCATTAGACAGTTCAATGCTGTACTGTGGATATTTTTTATACATATAACAATCTTTATATGTCTTATATGGTTTTTCTTTAATCAATTTAAAACCCACCCTTCTTATAGTTTATTAATATGTTTAGCTATGCACTTTATACAAATTTATGAGCATTAAAACTTATATTTAAATGAGGGTGATTTAAGATGGAATTAGAAGAGCTAGAAAATATACATCCATATGTAAAAGAAAATAGATATGTTTATAACGGAATTTCAGTACCAAGAGTAACAGAAATTATAAGTAAAATGATCCATGAGGATTATATTGTTAGCTGGGCAAATGGATTAGGATTTAAGCATAAAAGCTATTCCAAGACATTAAAGTCAGCGGCAGATTATGGAACGTTTGCGCATACATCGATAGAACTTTTTCTAAAAGGAGAACCAATAACAGGATATAGTATCAATCCTGTAGAAGGATTTAAAAAATGGTGGAGTATTGTAAACCAAACAAATGAGGTTAAAATAATAGGACAAGAATTTAAACTAGTATGCTCATGGTTTGGTGGCACATATGATTTATTATTAAGCATAAATGACAAAATTTATTTAGTAGATTTTAAAACATCAAATCATTTATCGTATAAGTATTGCCTACAACTTGCAGCGTACAATTATATGCTAAAACTTGGAAATATAGCTAATATTTCTGGAATTATAATTCTACAATTGAGCAAAACTGAACCTGGATTTAATGAATTTTTCTTAGATTTTAGTAATAAAGAAGATTTAGATTATTTTCAGTTTTGCGAAAAAACATTTTTATCTTTGGCATATTCATATTATCATATACTAGAAGCCGAAAAAAGATATAAATTACGGGAGGATAAGTGATGATAGTGCTATTTGATTTATTGCAAAAATTTTATATGTATTACATTAAAGCAAAAAAGAATAATTTTTTTTGGAGAGCTTTATTGGAAATAGATGTTATCAGATGGAAAATATGCACATATTTTGCGTTGAGATCTATAGTCGATTCTCTAAATTTTGGAGAGCTTATATATGAATATGCTAAATTTATAAAAGCTATGGCAGGAGCAAATTTTATTGCTGACAATTCTCTTATGCCTTTTGCAATATCTAATGCTAAACTTTATATAGCAATGAGAGATTTAACATCAGAGCAAATAGCATCTGTTGTTATGAAATACAATGCCTTTGATTCAGAAAATGGTTATACCATAGAATATAATATAAAGGTAAAATCAAATGATTCAGAAACTGAATATGTAGTATCTATCTCATATGCGTGCATTCCAATAGATAAAAATATATCGCATTTTTATTCCAAAACTTTTAATTATATTAAATCTTCAGATAACATTTCAGGAAAAGATATTACAGTGCAACGAAGCATTGAAAATATTATACGGAAAGAAATTTTTACAGTATCTAAAGATTTATTATTTAATGCTATAAAAGAAATATAGATATATGGCATACAATTTGTATGCCATATATAACTTTCAAAATTTGTAGAGACTATACTATAATCGACCATAAATGGAGTGATTAACGATGATAAATGTTGTAGAGAGACCTACTATAAATAAATTATTTGTAGAAGTTCATATAGCGGATATTCATTTTGGTGCTATAAATCCAAATCTTCAGTATAATATTTTAAAAGAACAATTTTTAGATGTTATATCTTCTATGGAAACTTTGGATATAGTATCGATAGATGGAGATATCTTTGAGCATAAATATATGGCAAACTCAAATGCTGTAATGTATGCATGCTATTTTATGGAAGAACTTGTACGAATATGCAGAATGAAAAATACTACTCTTATAATCATTGGTGGAACATATGAACACGATGCAGATCAGCTTAAATTATTCTATAAATATGCTAATGTAAACAGTGAAGCAGATGTTAGGATAATAGAAGAGGTAAGATTTGAATATATCAAAGGGAAAAAGATATTGATAATTCCAGAGCTGTACGCTAAAGGAAAAGAATATTATGAAAAATTTTTATTCCATAGTGGATTATATGATGCATTATATATGCATGGCACTTTGGTAAATACAGTATACGGAAAAACAACTCCAAGTTTAGACTCTGCCAGAGATCCAGTCTTTTGCATAGAAGATTTTATCAATTGTGCCGGACCAATAATAGCAGGGCATGTCCATACGCCTGGTTGCCATGGGATGTATTTCTATTATTGTGGTACTCCAATAAGATGCAAATTCGGTCAAGAGGAAGATAAAGGATATCTAATTCTTCTTCATAATATAGATACAAGAGAGCACTATACTTATTTCAAAACAGTTAAATCATTTAGATATGATACGATAAATCTAGATAACATGATAGAGCAAGATCCTAAAATTGTTATAGATTATATAAATAATTTACAGGCTAATGGAATAGATAATATCAGAGTTGAGATAACTAAAAATATTAGCGAAAATATTAATGTAGTAAGGAATTATTATCGTTCTAATCCAAATGTAAAAATAGAAGCTGATTTTAAGAATGATAAAGTTTTGCAGGATATAAAAATACTTTCTGAAAAATATAATGATTATGAGTATCTTAAAGGCCCAGGGACTCCAGAATCTAAATTAGCCCAATATATAAACCAAAACGAAGGATGCATATTCATAACTGCCGATGAACTAAAGGCACTATTAAAAAATTTATAGTTACTTGACATTCTAATACTAGGAATTATTAGGGGGGCGTAAGATGAACTTTAAGGACAGAAAAGAAAAATATGCAAAGAAAAATAAGCCTGAGAGTATTAAGCTAAACTTTGATATAACTATGATGAATGCGTTTTGTTCATATATAATTTCGGAAAATGCATCTATACATAGATCTTCTGTATCTGCTTTGAGATCTCTTTTTAATAAAATGGATGAAGATATTTTTGAGAATAATCAAGAGTGCATCTTGAGATATAAATTTTGTTTAGCAGCATTATCCGCTAAACTTGATAAGAAATTATCTAATCGTGATTTGATACTTAGAGACGTATACGGAATAGTATCAAATAAACTGGCAGAATTAGATAGCAATAATTTTAAAGAATTATCCAATAATGAAGTAGATTGGGTGGAAGGGCAAATATCAACTTCAATGGATATGCTATTCATAAACAATAATGCGTATGAAATGCAAACAGCATGCGCTAATTTTTTAAATTGTGATTATACTGAAAAAGGATATTATGCAAATGAACTAAAAGACAAAGCTATCATTATGAATGGTCAATTTAGAAAAAATGATTTAGATAGATCTTCAGAAGATGATATATTCACTTTATCTAAAGCTATGCCAACAATAGTACGAGTTCAAGAAAGGCTCAATAGACAGTCATATAAGCTAATTACTGGAATGCAGGGGCTTAATGATATATTGGCCGGTGGATTCAGCGGGTCTAAAGTATATTGCTATTTTGCTCTTCCTGGAGAAGGAAAAACAATTACATTATTAAACCTGCTTTATCAAATTAAGAAATGGAATAAGAATTATGTATGTAGAGACAAAACCAAAAGACCATGCTTAGTTCTCTTAACAATGGAAAATAAAGTGTATGAATCTTTTCCAACACTTTTCAACATTGCATGTTCTGATATAAATATAGAAGATTACACTCCAGAAGAAGCAATGCAATATATGATAGCTAATGAACTTGTTGTCGATGAAAACAATCCTATAGAAATCAAAATGTTCTATAAGCCTATCAATTCAGTAACTACGGAATATTTATATAAATTAGTAGACGATCTGGAAGATGATGGGTATGAAGTAATTGGATTGATTCAAGACTATATCAAACGAATAAAGCCAGTAGAAAATGCTCAAGATGAAAGATTTAAGTTAGGTGCAATAATAAATGAATTTCGCAATTTTGCAACATATAAGGATATACCGGTTATAACAGCATCTCAGTTAAATAGAGAAGCTGCTAGAATAATAGATGATTCTAGAAATTCTAATAAAAACGATTTGGTCAAGAAATTGGGAAGAGCAAATATAGGGGAGTCTTCCCTTATTGATGAAAATTTGGATGCTACATTATTCCTGACACCAGAATGGGTCGGAGAACAGAAGTATATGGGATTTAAATTAACAAAGAGTAGATTTCCAATATATACAAAGGTAACCTCATTCTATCAGCCATTTGCTGAAAATAGTAATGTTAAGTTGGTAGAGGATGTAGGATTAATCAAACCTTTATATGAAAAGAGCTTAGCAAGCAATTCAGAAGATGCAATAAGAAAGAATTTTGGAGATACTATCAAATTTTCAAATAATAGAGAGATCAAAGATATAACAGAATTGCAAAATGATATATTTAACGGTGGAACCAGTTACAGAGGAGCAACATTTAGTCCTAGAATGGGATTAATTACTGTTGTTGATAGAGTGCCAGTCAATGCTACAGCTTAGAACAAAAATATTCAGGTATGGAAAACCATACCTGAATACATATTCTGTTTAAGAAGCGTGCATTGAGTTGTATTTTACTATATCAGCTTTCTCTGCCGTATATATTTTATTCAGAAAGTCAGACATATCTGCAACGGTAAGCATTTTTAGAGTTCCACTTTTTAGATTGAATTGTTTTGTATCGCAAATATCATTTATAAGCATTATAACGTAATAAAGCTCAGTACTGCCATATATGTCAGATGCCAATAGTTTAGGATTATAATGATACTTTTGCTGATTATCACTGCTAATGATTATAGTTTTAGCGTTTTGTTTGAGCTCATATATATAATCATCCAAAACGCAAAGTACAGTATATTTTATAAAATCATCGAGTTCACAAAAGCATAGCTTTGGAAATGATATAACTGCACTGCTACTTCCGGCAGATATAAATTCTGATAAAGTAGTTGCTGTTCTAGGATCTGTTGTTGACATTAAAAATCACTCCCAACTATAACTGGTTTGGTAATGTCTCCTGTTGTAAAAGATATTATAAATCTAGTTCCAGGAGGAATAAATTTTGTTGGATATTTCATAGCAACCTGCTTAGGTATTTCTAATTTTAATACAGTAGCCGTGTTAATTTCACTAATAGGAATAGATGCTGTATCTTTATTTACTAAATTTGATTTGCTTATGCTTGTTGTTTCTTTCATTATAGAATTTTCATTTAATCCGGTTAAATATTGCAATTTAAATAATTGCTCTCCTGGATCATATTTATTAGTAGTACTCATTAGAATAGCTACCTCAGAAGGTACATAATCTGTCATATGATTAACTCCTCTCTTAGTTATATATTATAAATGTGAATGTACATTACTTCAGTGTTAGCTGTACATAAAATTATTGTAAAGGGGAAATTATAAATGCCAAGAATTACAAAGAAACAGATTCGCGAAGAGGAAGAAAATGAATATGCATTAAATCGTAATGCACGAATATGCATTGGGTTGGTAATGCAAAAAATGGAATTAGAGATAAACAATGAAGGCAATATAATCAGAAATGATGATGAATGCGGAGAAATTACTGCTATAACATTTGACGGTAAAGCTTGTGTCAGTTCTTTATTGCCAAATAGAGAAATTGATATGGAAAGAGAATTACCATTCGATCCATATAACAATGTTAAACTAGCCGCATCTTTACTGACATTCTATCTTTCTGAATATCTTGGAAAAGAAATTCTTTTCATGGGTGTTACAAATAAAAAGCTTAATGAAGAAGGGAAATTAATTTTGAAATTTGCAGATGGACAAACAATAGAAGGAAATATCTATGATCGTGATTCATTGAAATATATAGATATGGTTTATATGTTAGAAGGATCAGCTCCACCTGAATATACGGCTCTTAAGGAAATAGATCTAAAATGAAATGCATTTTAACCGATGAACAGGAAGATTTAGTTAATAAGGCTGTTGATTTTTATAACAATAGTCCTGAACTTGTCTTCCAGTACACCGGTGGGGCCGGCACTGGTAAAAGCATTGTTATGAATGCTATTGTTGAACGGCTTGGATTGAGTACACATGATATAGCTCCTATGGCATATATAGGAGCGGCTGCTATAGTTATGCGACTAAAAGGACTAGATAACGCTAGAACTATACACTCTTGGATATACGAGCCAAAGATAATACTTGATTATGAAAATATGGATACGTATTTAAACAGGCCGAGAAAGAAATTAATTTTTGTTCCTAAGGAATTGGGAGATAAGAAACTAATTTTGATAGATGAAGCCGGTTGTGTTCCATATACATTGAAAAAAGATATCGAAAGATACGGAATAAAAATTATAGTATGCGGAGATTTAAATCAGTTACCACCAGTAGCAGATAAACCGGCATACTTATATGATGGAAAAATCTATAGATTGACACAAATAATGCGTCAATCAGAAGGAAATGCTATAGTATATTTTGCGAATATGCTTTTGCAAGGTAAAAGATTAGAACCAGGATTGTATGGTAATGTTGTTGTTATAGAAGAGAATCAATTAACACAAACAATGTTGTCGAATGCATCTGTTATAATTTGCGGAAGGAATGCTACCAGAGAGAAATTTAATGATTATATAAGAAAAACCATTATAGGGTTTACTGGTAAGCTTCCAGTTCATGGAGAAAGAATGATATGCAGAAAAAATAATTGGCAAATAGATGCTGATGGTATAAATCTTGCCAATGGTTTAATAGGAACTGTGTCTAACTTTCCTAATGTATATAATTTTGATGGAAAAACATTTGAGATTGATTTTACACCAGATCTATTCAATAGCACATTTCATAATCTCTCATGCGACTATAAGTATTTTAGAGCAGATACAAAAGAAAGAAATAGAATTAAAAAGTTTTCTCATCATGAAGATGGAGAAAAATTTGAATTGGCGTATGCTATAACAACGCATATATCCCAAGGGGGGCAATATGGGCATGGAATATATTATGAAGAATATATGAATGCTAATATTAATAAAAATTTAAACTATACTGGAATAACTAGATTTTCTGATTGGTGTATCTATATAACTCCGTCTCGTAAATTCTATTAGAATTATATATTATATTGATGATAGATAGAAATACAAATAAATTTTTGAAAGGATG
>Ga0172378_10005598_pt1 | contig 11739 bp, 8 predicted proteins | sample GrowelOW332metaG_FD_119755 | JGI IMG/M metagenome (GOLD analysis project Ga0172378, IMG submission 119755) | Groundwater microbial communities from an aquifer near a municipal landfill in Southern Ontario, Canada - Pumphouse #3_1 metaG | ecosystem: Environmental > Aquatic > Deep subsurface >... | reverse complement strand
GGGGTGAAAGAGTGGATGCGTATGTTCTCTCTTAGAGATAGACCTTCTATATCTACTCGTTTATAGATACTCTCTTTGGCACACCAATAGAGCAGTAGATGTGTCAGCTCTTGAGTAGGAGTAATATCTGCTATCTCCTCTTCTTGCAAAAATTTATGCTGTACCTTTTTTACCTGTTTGCGCATACCCTCTATGTCGATGCCAACGGGATGTGCGCTAGAGAGGGCTATGGCTACATATCTCTCTGCATGCGAGATGCTGATTTGGTAGGAGTGGTCTGTAAAATAGGGCTTTCCACTAGGTAGATGGGCTATTGTTTTTTTGTCATGACACATTGCCTCTACAAGTTGGAGTACATTTCTGGTTTCTCTGTCTCGTCTTTTTTCCTCTTTCTCTCCGAGGTCTATTTCCCAGACACCTATGGTTATATCTTCTATTTTGCGGATAAAGCAGAGTGGCATTTAGTGGCGATTTAATTCAAAAGTATCCATCCATCTACGTATGTCTAGTTGTATATATTCCAATGTAGACTGTAATGAATCGGAGTTTGCTGAATGGTTAAAATAGAGGGAAGCGGTAAAAAAGTAGGAGGTGCTATCGGTTAGTGAAAACTGAATGGGTGTGGCTACTTTACCCTCTAATTGATAGAGTAGGCCATATGTTTTTCGCTGAGGATTGCTATATTCCTTTATATGGATGGCAGTAGCCACTGTGGTATGTTGATACACTATACGATGTGCCTCTTTGGCATATTGTTCAAACTGCTCTTTTTCTATAGCATGCCAAGTGGCATAGACCTGTGCATCTAGTTGGGGATAGAGTAGGTTGCAGAATATCTCGCCTTTTTTGGTGGTTCGTGCAGTAAAACGTGCTTGGTTCGACTGCTCAAATCTAAAAGGAAGGGTATCTGTGGTATAGCTATACTGCGGTGTGGGTAGCTGTTTACTTAATGGCTTAGTTGATGTATTGCTACAGGCCAAGCAGCAGCCAATTAAGCAGCAACCAGCTAGTAGCAAATGCAGTGGTCTGTTTATTTTTTTCATCTTATTCTAATAATCGGGTAATAGTGTACATCTCACCTTTAAGATACGACGTTCGTCCATCTCGATGACCTGAAAAATATAGTTCTTATAGCTCAGCTTCTCTCCTTCGCTAGGAAATTGTCCCTTGATAGCTAAGAGAAGTCCGGCTAAGGTATCGGCATCTTCGCCAATCTCTTCAAACACAGACTCGTCTACCTGTATGGCTTTATAGAAATCTACCAATGATATCTTGGCCTCAAAGATAAAGGTAGTCTCATTCTCTTTGGTAAAGAAGAGCTCTTCGTTGTCGTATTCATCGTTGATATCTCCTACAATCTCCTCAATCACATCCTCTAGTGTTACTAATCCGGATGTGCCACCAAACTCATCCACAACAATGGCTATGTGCACTTTGTTGTTTTGAAACTCGCGTAACAGATCGTCTATCATTTTGGTTTCTGGTACAAAATAGGCTTTTCGGATAAGCGATTGCCAACGGAATTCTTTGCCGCTAATAAGGTTAGGTAGTAAATCTTTTACATATAAGATGCCCTTAATATTATCTTTTGACCCCTCATAAACCGGTATTCTGGAGAAGCTGTGCTCAAGAATAGAGGCATAGACCTCGTCAAGAGGTGTCTCTATCTCAAAATCAATCATATCCATTCTAGAGATCATGATGTCGTTTGTGGTTTCTTTTCCAAAACGAATGATGCTTTCAATAATGTCATTCTCTTCTCGTAGCTCGTTGGTGGCATTGTTTTCGTAGTTCTTTGTTAACTCTTCTACCGATAGATTATGTGTATGTCTATTGGAGTAGAGATTGATAAAGAAGGACCTCTTGATTAGCAGGGAGGTAAACGGCGACAATAGTGGGAGTAGCTTACTGAAGAACCCAACCGTTTTTAAACAAAAAGAGAGTGGTTGACTGGTTCTAAAGATAGAGGAGAGTAGATTGCCCGAGAGAAGCAGTACCATAATGGCAAAGATAGAGGAGATGGCAAATTGAAGAATGGGTACACTATAGGTCATCCAATCTGCAAAAAAGTAGTTAATCAGTAAGATAAAGGTAAGATTGATGCAGTGGTTGGAGAGAACAAAAGTGGCGAGCAGCCGTTCTGAGCTGTTCATCAACTTCCTCAATTTTCCTTCGGGGAGGCTTTCATTTTGGCTTAAATCGTTTAGTTCTCTAGCCGTGATGGAAAAATAAGCCACTTTAGCTGTTGAAAAAAAACCGTATGCCAAGAGTAGAAGGAGGGCAAACGCAAGAGATAAAAGAGCTCCTACAGAAGGAGCCTCAATTTTCAAGGTAAAAAACAAATCGAAGAATCGGTTTAAATACGAGTCAGGGTCCAAGGAGTAAAATTTTAGTTAAACAATCACGATAACAGGAGCTTTATGCTCCTGTTGTCGTGTATAAATTAAAAGGGCAAATCGTCTGTATCTTCCCCCGCTGCTGGAGCTGCTGCAGGTTTTCCTGCTGTGCTCTCTGCTGGTGCAGCTGGTGCGGACTTACCTGCTGTTGACTGTCCCTTAGGCGACAACATCTCCATAGAATCGGCAAAGACCTCTGTGATGTATCTTGTAACACCATTCTTATCGTCATAGTTGCGCGTTCTGAGTTTTCCTTCCACATAAAGTTTATCGCCTTTGTGTACATACTTTTCTGCAACCTCTGCCAAACCACGCCATAGCACAATATTATGCCACTCGGTGTGTTCTGGTACTTGTGTTCCATTTTTAAGTGTATAGGCTCTATCTGTTGTGGCCAATGTAATGTTTGCTACTGCAACACCAGAGTCTAAATATCTCACTTCGGGCTCTTTACCTACGTTGCCCAATAAAATGATTTTGTTTACCGACATAATTTATTTTTTTTAATCTATATTTCTGTCAAATATAATTTTTTTTAAAATAGTAAGCAAGCTTTTTTTATTTTTACTTACACTTTGTTCCATAAAATTTCTACCAATCTTGAAAAGGGATATTTGGTTGCTTCATTTTTGTTAACACGTAGATAAGTGGAGAAGGCTTCTGTGTTAGCGGGTAAAATAAGCTCGTATAAACTAGCGTAAATAATCTGGTGCGATAGTACATGCTTAAAGTCTTCTACTACAATGCGTAACTGTGGTTCTTTGACATCTGCTAATTCTTTTGTAAGCAATGGAGCGGTTAGCAATTGATGTAGATTGCTCTTTTTGTCGGTCTCTATGAGTGGAAATTCAAAGAGTCCTTGCCAGATATCTTTTTCTTTGCGTTGTTGCAGATAAATGGCATTGCCCGACACCACATAAAAATAGTGTAAATAGCGATTGCGTGTTTTGGTTTTCTTCTCTTTTATAGGAAGCAGTGTAACCAAATTTTGTGCAAGTGCAAGGCAGGAGTCGGCCAATGGACACTCCTCGCAACGTGGTGCTTTGGGGGTACATTGGAGCGCACCAAATTCCATAATCGATTGGTTGTGTAGACCCGGATTTTCTACATCGAGTAGGGTATAGGCTAATTCTTTGAATCGTTTTTTCCCCTTGGTAGAATCGATAGGGTCGGATAGTCCAAAATATCTACTCAACACCCGATAGACATTACCATCTACCACGGCATGTGGTTCGTTGTATGCAAACGAGCTGATGGCGGCTGCTGTATATTCGCCTACCCCCTTTAAGCGTAATAGCTCTTGATAAGTGGTGGGGAATTTTTCTTTTATACTTTTTGCTGCTGCGTGCAGATTGCGTGCTCTGGAATAGTAGCCCAGTCCTTGCCATAGTTTCAAAACCTCCTCCTCCTCTGCCATTGCTAGTGCTTGGTAAGTGGGAAAGTGGGTAATGAATCGTTGATAGTAGTTGTATCCTTGCGCCACTTTTGTTTGCTGGAGAATAATTTCGGAGATCCAAATTAGATAGGGATCGTTTATTTCTCTCCAGGGCAAATCTCTTTTATGCTCTGCATACCATGTAATGATTGTCTGACTAAAGCTATTCATGCTAGTAATAATGTGTTTATTTGTGCAAAAATAGGGTAAGATAGTGAAGAACCTTACTTTTTTTTGAAAATTATGAGATATTATTTTTTTTGATAGTCAAAAAGCCATATATTTGCATTCCAAAAAATTAGAAAAAAGCATATATATTTTTTAGACAAATGACAAAAGCAGATATTGTAAACGAAGTGTCCATGAGTACTGGTGTTGAGAAAGAAGCCGTACTGGCAACTGTTGAAGCTTTTATGGAGACAGTGAAGAAGTCTCTAGCAAAGGGTGAGAACGTGTATCTAAGAGGATTCGGTAGTTTTATTGTAAAAGAACGGGCGCAGAAGACAGCTCGAAACATTTCTCGGAATACGACTATCATTATAGATGCCCACAAGGTTCCGTCGTTTAAACCGGCTAAGGTGTTTATGAATTTAGTGAAAATTTAGAACAAGAGTATTAATTATAAAATTTTGAAGCTATGCCAAGCGGAAAGAAAAAGAAGAGACATAAAATGTCTACTCACAAGCGTAAGAAAAGATTGAGAAAAAACAGACATAAGACTAAAAAATAATTAGTCTATGTAATGACGCTAATAAAGAACAAACTTGTAAAGCTTTAATCTTTCAAGTTTGTTCTTTGTGTAAAAGGACCCTAGTAAATGAAGTAAAGAAAGAAGAAAAGTGAAAAGCGAATTAGTTGTAAATGTACAACCCAAAGAGATTGCCATTGCGTTGCTCGAAAATCAGCAACTGGTGGAGTTACAAAAAGAGGGGAGAGATTCCTCCTTTTCTGTGGGAAATATGTACATAGCCCGTGTAAAAAAAATTATGCCGGGTTTGAATGCTTGTTTCGTGAATGTTGGTTATGAAAAAGACGCTTTTCTTCACTATTTAGACTTAGGACCTCAATTTAACTCACTCGATAAATATGTAAGACAAACATTTAGTAACCAAAAAAAGAGTAGAGCTCTTTCTAAGGCTACTATATTGCCTGATATCGAGAAAGAGGGTACAATAGCAAATACATTAAAAGTAGGACAAGAGTTGGTGGTTCAGATTGTGAAAGAACCCATTTCTACCAAAGGTCCTCGTTTAACCTGTGAACTATCGTTTGCAGGACGGTATTTAGTTTTGATTCCTTTTAATGATAAAGTCTCTGTTTCACAAAAAATTAAGTCTGCTGAGGAGCGCGCCCGACTAAAGAATCTGTTGCAAAGCATTAAGCCCAAAAACATGGGTGTTATTGTACGTACAGTTGCCGAGGGTAAGCGTGTTGCTGAGCTGAATGGAGAACTGAAAGTTTTACTAAAACATTGGGATGATGCAATGAAGAAGGTGCAAAGCAGCACTACCTATCCCACTTTAGTGTACGAAGAGACCAGTAGAGCTATTGCTCTGTTGCGCGATTTGTTTAATCCTTCATTTGAAAACATCTATGTTAATCAAAAAGATGTATATGAGGAAATTAAAGATTATGTTACTTTGATTGCTCCCGAAAGAGCAGATCTAGTAAAATATTATACCGGTCAACTCCCCATTTTTGATAATTTTGCTATCACTAAGCAGATTAAAGCATCGTTTGGAACAACCATTTCGTACAAACGTGGTGCTTATCTTATTATCGAACATACAGAGGCCTTACATGTTGTAGATGTAAACAGCGGCAATCGATCTAAAGGGTCGAATGGACAAGAAGGAAATGCTATTGATGTGAATTTAGGTGCTGCCGATGAGCTTGCGCGACAATTACGTTTGCGCGACATGGGTGGCATTATTGTGGTAGATTTTATAGATATGCACGATGCAGCGAACCGACAAAAACTTTTTGAGCGTATGTCTCAAAATATGCAGTTAGATCGCGCTCGTCATAACATTTTACCATTGAGCAAGTTTGGGCTCATGCAAATTACCCGCCAACGTGTGCGTCCTGCTATGGATGTGGATACAAGTGAAACTTGTCCTACCTGTTTTGGAAAGGGGACTATTAAACCCTCCATCTTATTTACAGACACACTAGAGAGTAAAATTGATTATTTAGTTAATAAAGTGAAGATAAAACGTTTCAAACTACATGTTCATCCCTATGTGGAGGCTTATGCTACCAAAGGCGTATTGTCACTTAAACGTAAGTGGCAAGTGAAATATGGTTTAGGCTTGAAACTGATACCCAATCAAGATTTGGCACTATTACAGTACAAATTTTTTGATATGATGGGTGAAGAAATTGATATGAAAGAAGAAATAGAAACGAAATAACATTTCTATCGAATAAAAAGAAAGAGCGGGTATGATAATTTATCATACTCGCTCTTTCTTTTTGCACTTTTGCGGATGGACTCCTGGTTTACTCTTCTATTTTTTAAGATGCAGATCGATGATATTGGTTATCTCTGTAGATATTTCGCCAATCCATCCACATTGTTGATTGACTCCCGTATAGATCTCAATCCAATCCACACCTGGTAAATTTACCTGCTCTCCCTGTGCATCTACCGCCCAATCAATTTTCATCTTTGTACGTTCATCATTATTGGGCACATTGTCGGCATACCCAAAGTCAAGCTCCTCTTGTACATAGCTAGCTGCATCTGCTGTACCAATATTCACTGCATTGTCGGCTAGACGTGTGCCTGTAAAGGTTAGTGTGGTGTTCGTTATCCATTGTGGAAAATAGTTCTGGTTGTGAAATTGGTTTTTAGCCACAAAGCCTTCGTTGTTTTGGTTATCGGTCCATTTTATATAGTTACTGTCTGTTATAAAGGGGTCGTTTGGATCGGCCGTAGCAATATGGTCGGCAGGCGTAGCGGTATAAGTAATCTCATACTGGTGGGTTGTAGTGTTGTTGTGATAGTCGCTACCCGCTAGTTCATACCATTCGTCGGCATCTGGCTTACCATTCTTGTTCTTATCGTAGGCCACTCGGATAATGCCTGGCTCACTGGAACCATTGAAGCTATTGCCTGTTACTTGAAAATCGTAATCGCCCGCTATGTTTTGGATGGTATGGTCGAATCCACAAATCACCGATCCACCAAAACCACCAAGTGTGATTAGCCCGCGGTTATTATTGCCAATATCGGCTAGTACTTTTTGGCACATTGTTTCGTGCGTGTCTCCTGCTTCATAAAGTGGTAGAACATTCACAAACTGTCCTGGAGCAGGTCGATAGGCTAAGATAGCGGTAATATAGGGCGATGAATTTTCATCTCCATTATTGTCGGGTTGTTCGGTGGCTTGGTCTATGTTTTTATCCACAAAGGCGATATGTGCAGGTATGTTTCCAGCTAGTACTTTCCACTTAAGTGTACCATCTGCAGCATAGTAATAGACATATCCACTAGAGACATAGTTTTGTGCATCGGTAATGATAAACTCTTTTGTCTGTGGATGAACCGCTAGGCCATAGGGAATCATAATATCTTGCTCCGTTCCATCGGTAATCAGCGTATTGGTAATCACCTGATCAGTTTTAGTGTTCAGTATCCCATAAGACACGGTGTTCTTTTTTGTGCGTTGACTGTAAGCTGTACCAACATAGTAGAGCGAGTCGTTTATTAAACACATATTGCTGATAGGCACATCAATTGTATGCTTTACTTTGTCTGTGTTGGTGTCTATAACATATAGTCTAGAGGGAACATCTAGATAGTCGCCACGTGAGCTCACATACAAATCGCCCTCTCTATCTATAACCATCTTACTGAGGTTGATAGCTACATCGATGCTCTTTGTCACTTTAAAGCTGGTGAGGTCTACAACAGAAACGGTGCGGTCGTAGTTCGGTGCTCTGTATCCGCCTGAGTTGGCTACATAGAGTTTATTGTTATGTATCACCATTCCTTCTGGTTGATATCCAACGTTTACTTTACGTGTGATGGTAAAGGTGGTGGTGTCTATCTCTGCCACAAAGCCCTCTCCTGCATTTGCTTCGTTTACCTTACTGGCATAGGAGCTGATATAGGCTTTTCCTTTGCTAAAGGCTAGGTTTCTACAGTTGGGCACCTCAATCTCTGCGAGATGCTTAGTGGTGGTTACATCCATCACTTCAATATAGTTAGAGCAGTTAATCACGGCATAGAGCTTACTGCCATAGACACCAATATCGTTGCCCACATCGCCTAGCTCTTTTACTACGGTTGGGTTTTTTGCTGCATAGAGGTCTTGGGTGTAGATGCCTGTTGTATAATCGTAATAATCGATAGAGGCTCTATTCATCCCCATATTCCCCTCGTTGAGCAGATAAAAGCCTTTGATAGAGGAGTCGATGTTTGGTACATCTACCGTTTTATCTTGTGATGGAAAGATGAACTCGTCGTCTCTACAACTGTTAAAGTGGAGGAGTAGGAGGAGTGCTATGGTGAGACGGATTATCTTTTTCATATGCTTATACTAATAGTGAATTTAAAGTTTCTTCCGGGCATGGGATAATTAAGTACCACGTCGTAATATTGATTGAATAGGTTGTTGACTTCAACCGCTGCTTTTATTCTCTGTTTATTCTTCCATAGCAGTGTTTTCTGGAGGGATAAATCGTGTGTATACCAAGGTTGTAGTTGGTTCTTAGGTATATTGTTTTCTGCACCATTATAGCGTTTACCCACATAGATAAAACTGTAATTAAGCGACCAGTTGCAATAGTCGGCTCCGAAAATGGCTGTTCCACTATGCCATGGTGCATAGGGAATTTGTGCCCCATAGGAAGAGAGTTTCTTTCCATCAATACGTGTGTGGTTTCTTGCATCTCCATAGGAGTAGTTCACCTGTGTATGCAGCTGCCATTTAGAGAGGGAAGCATCTACCTGTACCGAGGCATCTACACCTTTACTCTCTACTTTACCCATGTTGCTCATCATCCATCTGAAGCTACTGCCTGTTGGCGAGGCTATAATCTTATTGGTGATGTCTGCATAATAGATATCCGCTTGTAGGGCTACTCGGTTAATCCATCCTTTTGAAAAGTGTTTTTCGTAGGTAAAACCAACGTTAAGCTGATTGGTTTGTTCTGGGTCTAGTTGACTGGAACCAATCTGTGTGTAGTAGAGGTCGTTAAATGTTGGCATACGGAATATATGTTTATAATAGGCTCTTAGGTTGAGCTTATGCGCAGCAAAAGGTTTATATCCTACAATAAACATGGGAGAAAGCTCCTGTCTGTCTGGTGATGAAGTACCATTTTTTACCTGCTCCGTTACGTAGATGCCGAGCAGACTGGCCTGTGCCTTTAGCTTACCTAGATTGAGTGATGAGGCAAGTGCAGCCATAAGTGTGTAGCGTTTGGGATAAGCAAAAGCTATATCGCTGTTCTTTTGGGTAACATCGAGGGTGTTATATTGCAAATCGGTGGAGAGCGAGAGGTCCCAGATGTTAGTGAGACTATACATGTTAATGGCCGATAGATAGATGTCTTGCTGCCGATAGGTGTTATCGTAGGCTTGACTTACATTGACCTCTTCTCCTAAAAAATCGGTTGTATCTAATAGACGATAATGGGTGTAATCGTAGGCAAACTTGCCATTGATTTTAAACTTATAGCGCTCATTTACCTGCTTTAAAACACTTGCTTGAGCAAAAAAGTTCTTGTCAACAATTCGTTCGCCCGACTTGAATTTCTTTTTTACAATGGCTCCGGGTAATCCTCTATCTGATTGATAGAAATAAAGTTTACCTTCCCACTGTCCGTTTTTAATTTTACCATATAGCCCAAGCTCCATACGATAGGCTTCTATGTCACTGTTTTTGCGTGTTGCGGTGGTGTCATAAGCAATGGAACCATCTAGGTTATTACGTTTATAACGGAACTTGTATTTACCATCGGATTGTAGGTATTCGCCACTTAGGGAGAGGTCGATATATTGATTGATTTTCTCTTCCCATCTAAAGGAGGGGTTAACAAGCTGTATCGATCCGGCTTTATAGCGTACTAAGAGATGTCTTTTCTCTCCCTCCTTGAAAGAGGGTCTTTTGGCTTTTAGATAGATCGAGGAGCTGGAGGCAAAATCTTTTGCCGATTGAAAAATCTCACTCTTCTGTCCGTTATAGAGTGCTATACTCTCTAAATCGTCTAAGGAGTATCGACCCAAGTCGACGGTACCATTTTGTGCATTTCCTATCTCAATACCATCGTAAAAAACGCCTACATGGTGCGAGCCCATGTTGCGTACGTTTACTGTTTTTAGGCCGCCCATGCCACCGTAGTCTTTTAGTTGAACGCCTGAGAAATAGCGCACTGCATCTGCCACAGAATGTGTGTTAAGTAGTTGTAGTTGTTTGCCCGAGAGTTGTTGTGTGGGAATAATCTCTTTGTAGGGCTTAGCCGTGATGATGACTTCGCTTATTCTTTGAATACTATCTAATTGGCTCTGTGCCCATGTGGGTAGTGCGGCAAAAAGAAAGAGGAGGCTAAGCACTCTTCTAATAGGGTGGCAAGAAAAAATTTGAATCATTGTAGTTGTTTTAAGGCTCTTTTCCTCGAAAGCCATAAATAATTGTTGTTGTCTGTTGGCAGGTCTTCTGACTTTGTTCTTCTAATCTGCTACCTTCCCGATAAAATCAGTGGCGTAAAACGGCAAATTAGTGGTGTAATGAACTTACAGCAGCGGGACTGTTTAGGATTCTCACCCAATTCCCTTTTCATTGCTTCTCCCTACGATAGGGGGTTGCAAACCAATAGGCTACAAAGATAGCTCATTTGTTATCCTTTCCAAAGGATGAGCTAGAAATAATAGGGTTGTTGTATGGAAAATAAAGTAAGAAGGTGTACCATAATGATACACCTTCTTATGAAAATAAACTTGGCAGAGTTTATAAAATGATCTTATTGAATGAGTAATTTAAAGGATACCGATTTACCCGCTTTTACTCCTCTTAGTATATAGATACCAGCAGGAGGTATTGTGGCAAGTTGGTAAGCATCACTAGTAGCGGTAAAGCTATAGGTTGCTGCTCCATTTAAAGTGTACAGTGTGCAATGGAAATCTTTTAATCCATTAACCATAACCGTTCCATGGAAAGAGTAAGCATTCTGAACAGTATTGGCTTGTTGGCTAATACCATCTGCTTTATGGATGGTGATGGCTATATCTGTTGTAACGGTTTTTCCGTTAGAGTTAAACTCAACGGTAACGGTGCTCTCTCCATTGGTAAGTGGCGTTACTTCTAGATTGCCATCTTTAATCTTAGCGGTTAGAACATCGGTGTTAGATTGTGCAACTACTTGTTGGTCCATGGCAGCTGTCAGATTGTCTTGGTCACTGGCTACTTCACTTAAATCGATAGTGAACAGATCTATTGTTTGGATGGTAATCGGTGCAACCGCTTCAGCTATTATAGGGTCGGCGTTGTCGGGGAAGAGTGGTTGTTCTGGGAACCAGTAGTTGGCTTGATCTAATGCCGTCTCACTGACTAATTGACCCGTGTTGGTATATTCGCGTACCTCATAGTCCGTACTTCCATACGATTTATAGAGTTGCATATAGATATGGTCGGTAACGGGGTCGATACGAACGGCCGAGCCATAGAGATACCAACCTGAGTCTTTGATGTCAATGAGTTGCTCTGGTTGTGGGTTCTCTGCTTCTAAATCCATCTTATAAAAGATGGTGCTACCTTGCCATCCACCATTATTGCCCCAATATAGGGTGTTGGTTTGTGCACTAGCAAAGAAGGGATCTGGCGTCCATGCATACCATGAGTTGGGTATAGCTGTTTCGCTAGATAAAGAGAGGGTAGTGGTCTCCAGTGTTTTAGCATC
>Ga0172378_10005597_pt1 | contig 11739 bp, 8 predicted proteins | sample GrowelOW332metaG_FD_119755 | JGI IMG/M metagenome (GOLD analysis project Ga0172378, IMG submission 119755) | Groundwater microbial communities from an aquifer near a municipal landfill in Southern Ontario, Canada - Pumphouse #3_1 metaG | ecosystem: Environmental > Aquatic > Deep subsurface >... | reverse complement strand
GCCACCCCAGGACGGCTGATCGATTACCTGAACCAGAGTATCGTTGATTTCTCCCTACTGAAGTTTTTAATTATTGATGAAGCGGACCGAATGCTCGACATGGGCTTTATTCCGGATGTCAAACGAATCATCGGCCAGACCCCACGCCCTTCGGAACGACAAACCATGCTTTTCAGTGCCACCCTCTCACATGATATCATGAACTTGGCCAGCCGCTGGATGCGACCAAACCCGGAAATTTTGGAAACCGAGCCGGAACATATCATTGCAGCCGGCATCCAAGAAACGGTTTATGCTTGTACCAGCCGAGAAAAACTTCCCATTATCCTCTGGCTGCTTAGCAACGAAGACTGTGGTCGGGTACTGATTTTCCGCAACCGACGTTGCGATGTTGAGGAACTGCACAACAAATTGCAACGCTATGGCATCGCCTCGGAAATGCTTTCTGGGGATGTCGACCAGAAAAAACGTCTGCGAATTCTGGAAGCATTCCGAAATGGAACCATCAAAGTCATTGTCGCCACCGATGTCGCAGGGCGGGGAATTCATATTGATGACATTACTCACGTATTCAACTATGATCTCCCCTATGATGCCGAGGATTATGTGCATCGAATCGGAAGAACCGCCCGGGCCGGGCACCAGGGGCGAGCCATCAGCTTTGCCGGAGAAGACTGCGCCTTTGTTATTCCGGAAATCGAGACCTATATTGGACGCCCCCTGCAAATCACACAGCCGGAAGAAAAAATGTTGGTCTTGCCGATGGCAATTCCAATGGAACAACGCCTTTCCCCCACGGTCAGCAGTCGCTCGCGTGCACCAAGGAGTGCGCGCCCTTCCCGCGACAGCCGCCCGCAGGGCAACCGGGTGCACAGAAGTGGCCCGCGCCATTAATTATTTCAACCGCGTCGGCGGAGTCTTAGTATGTCCGAAATTATCATCCGCCAAGGCGATTCGGCAAAGCCACGTTCCGCAGATTTTCTTCCAGTGATCCTGATTCTGGATCATCTGCGCAGCGCCTATAATACCGGCAATATTTTTCGTTTGGCAGAAGCCACTCGCGCCGAAAAAATACTCGCCTGCGGCTATACGCCAGCTCCTCCCCATGAAAAGCTGGCCAAAACCGCCAGAGGCTGCGAAGCCTCCGTGGCCTGTGAAGTTTTTCCGGATGCCGTTTCGGCAATCCTTCCGCTGAAAGCACAAGGCTATTGCATTTATGGCATCGAAACGGCAGACAAAGCGGAGTATTACTGGCAGACCAAATTGCATTTCCCCGCGGCTCTGGTATTGGGAAATGAGGCTTTGGGAATCTCGGAGGCTGCTTTGCCGCTATGCGATCATTTCATCAGCCTGCCGGCTCTCGGTGAAAAAAACTCCATCAACGTCGGCAACTGTGCCGCCGTCGTCCTTTTCGACGCGCTGAAACAATGGTTGCAACGAAAAGATACTCCAAGAAAACAAACCTTGCCTAACTTTTGAATCCAGACCCCCTCTGGACGGAAAATTCCACCGATTCCTCAACATCCACAGAACGGGCTGCTTCCGGAAAAACGTGTAATCAATCAGTCGGCGTGGTTCAAAAAGGCCTGTTTCCGGGTCATAGTGGAGGGAGGAAAATTCCCAAAATTTGGTCATGCTTCCACTGTCGCAATTTCCTGTGGAACGGGGGTGAATTCGGCTATCCATATGATCGGATGGGGCTACGGGGCTTGCGCTCCCATAGTGGCAATCTCTGGCAGAGCAACATGTCAAATGCACTTAATGTTCCGGAGAAACAAGTTCCAGCAACTTTTGGGACGGGCATTTAGGATACAGAAAAACACAGAAAATTCGAAAATTTACGGCAGCGCTTGAAAATAATCTGGAAGCCTTAGCCTATAGAGAGTATAGTATTATTTTTGTTGACAGAAACACGACATTTTGCGGCAAAAAAGTTTTTTGCTAACCACGAATGGTTTTAAGTTTTCATGTATGTATCTCCCCGTAAAAAGAGTTCCTTCTGGCAGCCGATTTTCCCTCCGGAAGAACAGCTGCAGCATGGGGATTTTATCGAACGCCGGATCAACCTTAGCTTGCCTGGTGTGCGACGTTCTTTTTCCCTGCTGTTGCTCAGTGATTTGCATTGGACCAGCGCACACCCAAACCGCTATCAGCCCCTGCAGGAAAGCATTCTCAACGACCCACCGGATTGGCTGCTCTTCGGAGGGGATCTTTACTTTTTTCTGGAATTCGCCCCGGCGGCTTGGCGCTGGCTAGCCGAGCTGCCGGCCAAATGCGGTAAAATTGCCGTCCGGGGAAATCGGGAAAGCATTGTTGATTGGCTTGATCATGATTTCTGGCGCCGGAGTTATGAAAAGTATGGCATCCGCTGCCTGATCAATGAAGTTTGGGATACCGGGCCGGATGGCCCAATCTTCTTCGGCCTCGATGACTTTCGCTTCGGCCAACCGGATTGGAATCCCTGCCGAAAGCAACAAAATTCTAAAGCTCCGGTCATCACGCTTTCCCATAATCCCGATGCGGTCGCCGAAGAAAAAGAAAACTTTGTTGGCCAACTCTGCCTCAGCGGTCATACGCATGGCGGGCAAATCCGTCTGCCCCTGTTGGGGGCGCTTTACACATCCTCCATTTACGGCTCACAGTTTGTCTCCGGATGGCGGCAGCGCAACGATCACACCCTCTGTCACATTTCGTCCGGCATTGGGGAATCCGGTTTCGGAATCTTCCGACGACGTCTCCTTTGTCCCGCAGAATTCACCCGCCTCCAGATCACTCCCGGTAAAACGCATTTTTCCTGAACCCTGCATAGTCTCCTTTTTTTACCTTTCATTCAACAGGAGAAACTCATGATTCTTTTCATCGCCCGCACAATCACGAAATTACTTCTCAAACTGCGTTATCGTATCCATGTCAGCGGACAGGAAAAATGCCTGAAGCTCGGCAACAAGGGCATTCTTTTTCTGCCCAACCACCCTGCTTTGATTGATCCGGTCATTCTTTGCAACATACTGATGTCTCATTTTCGGGTTCGGGCAGTCGCCAATGAAAAACAAATCCGTACGACCGTTCTCAAATATCTGTACAAGCCTCTCGGAATTCTGCAGCTTCCGGACATCGGGATTGCCGGGCGTTCCGGGCATGAATTGGTTCTGCAACAGCTTCAAGCCTGTATCGATGCCCTGAAAGCCGGCGACAACCTGCTCTTTTATCCCGCCGGAAGAATCTATCGCTCTAAAATGGAAAAACTGCGTGGTAACGGCGGCGTTGCCCGGATTTTGGAAGAATACCCGGATGTCCGAATTGTCCTGGTGCGCACAACAGGCTTATGGGGCAGTGATTTTGGACGCGCCAAAGGTTACCAGATCGGCTTCGGAGAAACGATCCGCAAACACATAAAGCACATTCTCTGCAACGGCATCTTTTTCGGTCCTCGCAGGGATGTCTATATCGAACTGGTCAACAAACCCGCGGACTTCCCAAAAACACCTGACCGGGAAACCCTGAACCGTTATCTGGAAGACTTCTATAACCAAGCCGCCACCTCAAATACCTATGTCCCATATTGTTGGTATGAACACGGCGGAGTTCGGGTAATTCCCGAGCCGGGTTCCTATAATGCCGCCGAAGACACCTCCCGAATCCCACCAGAAGTGCGCGATAAAATCTATCAAAAGCTGCATGCAATCACCGGAAAAAGAATCATCAAAGACAGCGATACGCTGGGTACCGATCTGGCTCTCGACAGCCTGATAATCGCCGAACTGCACGCTTGGTTGCAGGATGAATTCGCCCACGAAATCAACAGTCCTGAAACTTTGCGCACGGTCGCCAGCTTGCAGATTGCCGCCATCGGAGAAAGCAGCGCAACGGAACCCCTGCTTCCCATCCCGCAAAACTGGTTTATCGGCGCAGACGCACGGGAACTCTATGTCGAGGAAGGAGAAAAAATTACCGATATCTTTTTGAAAAATGCTTCTCTTTATCCTTCCCGCCCACTGCTCGCCGATCAGGGCAAAGGAGTTTTCAGCAGCCGGAAAACCATTCTGGCGATTCTGGCTCTGAAAGATTCCATCGCCGCCATCCCGGGCGAAAAAGTTGGCATCCTGATGCCCGCCAGCAGTATATCAACCATCCTCTATCTGGCAACGCTTTTTGCCGGAAAAGTCCCAGTTTTGATCAACTGGACGGTCGGTCTGCGCAATATGGATCACTGCATCAATACGGTCGGTCTGGATCACATCCTGACTGCCAATGTAGTCATTGAACGCCTGACAGGAAAAGGAGTACTTTTCGGTGAGCAGGAAAGCAAATTCCTGTATCTTGAAAATATTGCCGCTAAAATTACTACGTCTCACCGCATAATGTCTCTGTTGCGCAGCCATTTCTGCTGGTCTCAACTGCGTCGGGCCAAGGTCGCGGATATTGCGGCAATCTTGTTTACTAGCGGTTCTGAAAATCTTCCCAAAGCGGTTCCTTTGACCCATCAGAACCTGATCAGCGATTTGCGTTACGCCATGAAAGATATGAAGTTGCGGCAGGACGACTGCCTACTGGGCATGCTGCCGCCCTTTCATTCCTTCGGCCTGCTGCTCAATGTTATGATGCCCGCCTGTACCAGACTGCGGGTGGTATATCACGCCAATCCAACCGAAGGGGATATGCTGGCCCGCCTGATCGCCGCCTATAAAGTGACAATGGCGGTGGGAACCCCGACCTTTGTCAACAATATTCTACGTAACGCTTCTGGAGAACAGGCCTACTCTCTGCGTGTCGTCATTACTGGAGCGGAAAAATGTACCGACAGCGTCTACGAGCTGATTCGCCAAAGATGTCCGGAAGCCATCGTATTGGAAGGGTACGGAATCACCGAATGCGGCCCCATTGTCTCATTGAATAAGCCCGGTGCAGTCAAAGCCGGCACCATCGGCCATCCCCTCGAATGCATCGAATGGTTGCTGCTCAATGAACAAAAGGAAATCATCCGGGAAAATGGACAAACCGGTATGCTGCTGGTACGGGGACCCAACGTCTTCCATGGCTACATTAATTTCAATGGCGAAAACCCCTTTGAGGAAATTGCTGGAAAAACCTGGTATCGGACGGGGGATTTGATCGCCATGGACGAGGATGGCTTCATGGTCTTCAAGGGACGTCTGAAACGCTTTGTCAAAATCGGCGGTGAAATGGTCTCCCTGCCGGCCATTGAAGAAATCCTGGTGGCCGCTTATCAGGCACAGGTCAAGGACGGCCCGGTACTGGCAGTGGAAGCCCTCGGGGAAGAACTGCAACCCTTACTTACCCTGTTCACAACCATCCCACTGGAACGAGAGGAAGTGAATAATCATCTGCGCGAAGCCGGCATGGCCTCCCTGAACTTCATCCGGCAAATCATTCCGATCAAAGAAATCCCACTGCTCGGAACCGGAAAAATCGATTATCGCAGCATGAAAAGCCTCGCTCAGGAAAACACCGAAAAGCAAACCGTAGAATCGTAACGTTGTGAGGAATCGGTCAGAATACCCGGAAACCCTTTGAGGGAAACTTGCCCTTCGCCGGGAACGTGCTCCCCGCACCCTTCCCCGCTCCCACCACTTACAACTTACCATTCACAACTTACAAAAGCGGGTCCGCCTCTCCGTTCCCGGCGGTCACAAGAGACCGCCAGCAAAATAGCCGTTTTGCCTCCGGGATACGATCGTTCGTAGTACAGGTTGCGTTGCCCCAGTGGGCTTCTGTCCGCGTTCCCCGCCCCCTTCCCCGCTCCCACCACTTACAACTTACCATTCACAACTTACAAAAGCGGGTTCGCCTCTCCGTTCCCGGAAACAGTCTCCTGACAGGAGTATTTTGCCCATGTTTCAGTTTGCTCGACTGTTGCCAAAAACGAAAAAGGTGCTGGCATTATTGATCTGGAGCATCACTTTGCTGGGCTTCGCCACCAGCAATCTAAGCAACCCCAATCTTTGGTTTGATGAGGCTCTGCAATTATGGGCATCCAGAGGACAGCATCATTACAGCAACTATGATACCCCCGAGCCGGATTCCCTGAAAGATGTGATTGCCGCAAATTACAGCAATACCTGGGATCCGCCAGCATTCACTCTTGCCCTGCATTTTCTTGGAAAAATCACGGGGCAGCTCTGGATTTTCAGAACGCTGACCCTGCTTCTGTTTTATCTCTCCCTGCTGTTGTTTACCAGGCTCGCTCAGCATTGGGCACCGCAATATCTTATTTCTTCCATCGCAGGATTGATTCTTTTCCTTTCGCCGCTACTCTGCCATTACGCCTTTGAGATCCGGCCTTACATGCTGGAGTTGCTCCATAGCGCACTGGCCGTCTATATTGTCTGCCGTTGTGATAGCACTTGGAGTAAGAAAAAAACCTTTTTCTTCGCTTGGGCACTGGCCTTTAGCATGGCTTCACGTTACCCCAGTATTTTCCCCGCTCTTCTCTGTGTCGGTTTCATGGGCTGCAAATTCTTTTATCAGCCAGAGCATCCCAAGTTCTTCGTTTTGCATAAAGACAAGCTGATTCAATTCCTATTGCTCTTTGTTCCCAGCCTGCTGGTCGGTATCACTATCATGATTCTAATGGCAGCAAACCAATGGCAAGTGGCAACCGCCGGTAATGCATATCATCAGATATTTCTTATACACGCCAATCCAACGGAATTCTTCAACTGGATGACCGCAATCCTCTGGCTGCCACTGATAACACTGCTCGCATTGCGCCTGCTGCCACTGAAAATCTTTCCGGAAATCACTCGAAAATACGATTTATATATTGGTTTTACACTGGCTTTAAATCTTCTACGCTTAATCATTGATTTTGGTAGATTTATTCCATATTCGCTGATCTTTCGTTTCAATCTGCCGTGCCATACCCTGCTTCTCTTCAGTTATATTCCTTTACTGCTGACTCTGTTGGAATATAACGCACTGCAATTGAATAGTCGAATCTACTTGAATCATCTGGTCTTTGTTCTCTACCTGCTTCTAATTCCTGGAATCCTCTTTCAAGCCCTCTGCTTCACCCGGGAAGACCCCGATCCCAGCATTCGATATCTGAAGAAACTTCCGATCGATCCACCCATAAAAATTCTGACGGCTATCAACGCTTATCCCGCTCTGCGTTACGCCTGTGAATACGGCGCCCTTAATGACCGTAAACATTGGCGAGAACAAATCTATTTTTATGGCGACAAATATCCTGACCGGAAAGACTGGATCGTACGCGAAAAATTTGCATTCATCATCAGTCGAAGTGTGGAAATCGATCCAATATACTACCAACAAGCAAAAAGAAAACAATTCAACCTGATCTTGGAAAGCAAAAATTTTCTGCAGGGTGGTAAAGGGAAACGCCCCGGCCTCAGCACCACAATCATCAAGTTAGATTGAGTTCAGGCAGGAGGATGCCTTTTCCCCCAGGTGACGGAGATTCAGGATATTCGTCCGGGATATCCCTCTTTTTCCAGACGTTCACCAATCGCCAGCAAGGTTTGTATATCCTCCAAGTCCAACGAGCCATCCGGCATCAAAGCGGTATTCAGCAGGAAATTTGCATCCTGCTGATAAGTCTGTGCGAACGTTTGCCAGACCTCCTCTTGGCAAAGGTGTTTTCCGGCCTGTTCGGCGCAATAGCCCAGGCTACCCGGTGTCAGCGAAAGACGCAACTCCAGAGGCTTGCTTAAATCCTGATAAATAAAGCCCTTTTTATTTTCAGCGGCCTCTTGGGGTGGAATTTCCTGTTCGACCGCAAAATAGTCTTCGCTACCCAGTATGCCCTGGGCAAAAGAAACCAGGCATTGGGCTTGCAAATCATGAACCAAATCATAAAGACTCTGGCAATCAATCGTATCCGAACCCCATTCCCGAATACTTTCCAAGCCTTCAAAACGGATCGCCGCCACAGGGCCATATTGGATCAATAATTCCCGCAACTGGCCCGCCACGAAGCGCTGGTACAACAGAGCCTCTTCGTCCTTTTGCGGCAATCCACCAGCGTACTGTTGCCAATCATGTCCCAACGAATATTCCAGGCAAAGTCCAATCCCATGATACTCACAGACGGACGCCATCTCTCCAACCAGATCGCGATTAGCGGCAGAAGCGACACTGTTGAAATCCGACAAGTGGGAGTTATACAGGCAGAAGCCGTCCCGATAGCGAGCCGGCATCAGCACATACCGGGCGCCAGCAGCAATCGCCAATTGCACGATCTCCATGGCATCAAAACGGGCACAGGTAAAGCGCTTCGGTAACTGGACGTAGTCTTGCTCCGGCCAGGGTTCCAGTTTGCGAACATCCTCATGTTTGCCAATCAGAGAATACAGACCAAAGCGCAGAGACAAGCCAAAATGAGCTTCGCGAAACCATTCCAGACCCGCCAGAGCGGGATTCTCCCGATATTTTTCAGCCTGATCAAACAAATAGGTCGGCGCCCCGTCCGGGATACCATTTTCATCATAATTAACCGTTTTTGCCATTTTCTTCCAATAGAAATGATTACCCATTTTAACACACTCACAGCGACATCTGAGTTAATTTAAAAGAACTTCAGCGTAATACAACCCCGCAGTCACCAATACTGCAGAATTGTCTCCCCGTTCGTCCTAAGTCCGTTAAACTTCGGTCGCTAACGAACCACCATATCTGAGGCGCAAAAAAAATGTCATTTTCTCTTGAATATTCCAGAAAAAAGCTTACCTTTATAAAATACCAATCCTCCTCATCCAAGCATTTTATACAGGAGAAATGATGCCTTCACGTCAGGAAATCTGTTCTTACTTAAGTGATCTTTTCGCCGATTGTAAACATCAGGATCATTCGAATAATGGGCTTCAGGTGGAAGGGCAATCGGATATCCGTAAAATTGTTTTTGCCGTCGATGCCTGTCAGCAAGTTTTTGATTTAGCGGTGCAACGTCAAGCTCAGATGCTGATCGTACATCATGGCATCAGCTGGGGTGGCGGCATCAAACGGATCACGAACTGCCATTCCCGCCGCCTGAAAACTCTGCTGGGAGCCGGCCTCTCTCTGGTCGCTTATCACCTGCCCCTGGATGCCCACCCGGAAATCGGCAACAACGCCGTGTTGGCTAACATGCTGGGTCTGAATGAGCGCAAACCCTTTTTTGCCTATGATGGCGAAACAATCGGCTTCTGCGGCACACTTCACCAAACCACAACTCTGGAAGAACTGGCGCAGGTTCTGGAACGGGATCTGCTTGGCCATTGCCTGATCCTGCCGGCAACAGAAAATCCTTCGATTACCCGCCTTGGCATCGTCTCCGGTGGCGGAGCAGATGCCATCGATGAGTGCGCCCAACTGGGGTTAGACTGCCTGATTACCGGAGAAGTCGCCCATCAACATGTACATTATGCACGGGAACTCGGAATCAGCGTGATTGCCGGAGGGCATTACGCCACCGAAACAACCGGAATCAAAGCTTTGCAAAAACGCATCAGCGAGAAATTTCCAGTACCCTGCGAATTCATTGACTGCCCGACCGGACTCTGAACAGCAGCCAACATATTTCAGCTGAAAATTGAAAAGGAATTTTGCTTATGTCAACTTGTCGCAATACCCTGATCACCTTGCTTTTTCTGGCTCTCGCCTCCCCCCCGATTAAGGCTCAATTAAACGATACTATCGGCCTTGCCGAACTGCAACGCAAAGGCGCGGCCTGGCTGCTGTCCCGGCAAAGTGAAGACGGCTCTTGGCTGGGACAAACTGGACAACCCGCCTTCACTGCTTTGGCCTGCATGGGAATTTATGCCTGCCCACAATACCAAGAACCTGCCGTCAAAGGTCAAATTGACAAAGCGCTGGATTATCTGGTCGCCGCGAGCAAGCCCGATGGCGGAATCTATGGCGCGTCAGGAAGCGCTCCGGACAAGCCGAAAGCCAGACGCGGCGGGTCAGGGGGTGATAATCGCGGCGGCAGTGCCAGTTATGCAGTTTATAATACGTCCATCTGCCTGTCGGCTTTAGCAAAATATAATCGTCCACAGGATCTGGCCGTCTGCAAAAAAGCTCGTGCCTATCTGCTGGATGCACAAAGCACCGAAGACAGCCAGCCGTCTACCGGCGATTCTGCCGGAGGCACCGGATATGGCTCGAACCGGCGCAGAGCAGACCTCAGCAATACCGCTTGGACGTTGGAAGCTCTGCATGTCACCGAACACCTTGACCGTGAACCATTTAATACCAACCCAGCACAAGCCGCCAAAGCCGGACTGGCCTGGGAGAAAGCGCTGCAATTCGTCAGCATATGCCAGAATCTCGCGGAAAGCAATCAAAGTGCCTGGGTCAAATCTGCCCCCGTCGAAGACCGAGGCGGATTCATCTATTGCCCGGAAGACGCTTTGAAAGCGGATCAAAATCAGCAGCCCCTGCGTTCCTATGGTAGCATGACCTATGCTGGCATCAAAAGCCTGATCTATGCCAAAGTCCAAAAGGAGGATCTGCGCATGAAAACCGCTTTTGATTGGGTGAAAAAATATTATACCCTCGAGGAAAATCCCGGCACTGGCCCGGCCGGATATTATTATTATCTGCACCTGTTCGGCAAAACCCTGACCCTCTATCAGGAAAATACCATTGTGGACGCCAAAGGTCAAACCCATGACTGGAAAAGTGAACTGCTCAACAAGCTGGCGGAAACGCAACAGGCGGATGGCTCCTGGCTCAATACCCGAAGTGGGCGCTGGATGGAAAGCATTCCGGAACTCTCGACCGCATACTGCCTGATGACTTTGGCGCTCCTCAAATAATCATTCTGCAAAAACGATCTCAATGCCCTGCCCTCTCCACAAACTCGCCTGTTACCTGAAAAGAGGTTTAAAAATGGCTCTGGCCATCCTCCTGAGTCTGCTTTCCCTATTGATCATCCTGATGATTTTCCCGGAGCGTATGATCTTTCAACCCCCGCCATGGCAAGGTATGCCTGAAAAACCGATGCTACTCGACGCCGGCTCCGAAAAAATCGCCGTTCTTTATTATCCGAGTGATTCTTATGTGATCCTGTACAGTCATGGCAATGGCGAAGACCTCAGCAGCGTGCGACATACGTTGCAAGAATACCATGAGCGAGGCTTTGCCGTCATCAGTTACGATTACGAGGGCTATGGAGCTTCCACCGGCAAACCCAGTGTTCAAGGAGCCTATCGAAACATCGAAGCGGTTTACCGCTTTCTAACAGAAACAGAAGGCATTTCACCGGATCGAATTCTGGTCACCGGATATTCGGTGGGAGGTGGCCCGTCCTGCTGGCTGGCCAGCCGATACCCGGTTGCCGGCCTGATTCTGGAAGCCCCTTTTGCCTCCGCATTCCAAGTCGTTCTGCCAATCGCCGGCCTACCTGGTGACCGTTTTCCAAATTGGAAACATATACGAGATTGCAAAGCCCCCATCCTAATCTTTCATGGCGAAAAAGACCACGTCATTCCAGTCCGAAATGGAAAAAAATTATTCGCCGCCGCCCCGGAACCCAAAAAGCTGATTTTGATCCCCGAAGCCGGGCATTATAACCTGAAAAAATGCCTGGGCGAAAAATACTGGCCGGCGTATCAGAAATTTACTGAGGATCTGAAAAAATAGTTTTTATAATCTGTAGCTTGCTCATGCATGCCATTTCAAGATATACACGTTTGTAGTTCAGGCTACGTAGCCCCCCGCGGGCTTATAGCTCCCGTCCCCGGATTCTCCCCAGAATGTAGCCGGAGCTTCCAGCTC
>Ga0172378_10005595_pt1 | contig 11740 bp, 9 predicted proteins | sample GrowelOW332metaG_FD_119755 | JGI IMG/M metagenome (GOLD analysis project Ga0172378, IMG submission 119755) | Groundwater microbial communities from an aquifer near a municipal landfill in Southern Ontario, Canada - Pumphouse #3_1 metaG | ecosystem: Environmental > Aquatic > Deep subsurface >... | reverse complement strand
GCTTTTGTGCCTTTGCAAAATGCAGATGGACAGCGCATCAACTCTACTATTGTTTCTGTAGATGCAACAACAGTAGTTGTCGATTTGAATCATCCATTTGCCGGATGCGACTTGCAGTTTGCAGGTAGTATTGTAGAAGCTCGTACAGCTACTGCTGACGAAATCACAGCTATGGTTAAGATGCTCAGCGGTGAAGGTGGTTGCTCTTGTGGTTGCGAAGGCGATTGTGAAGGTGGCTGCGGAGGCGAAGAAGGAGCTGGTTGCGGTGATAAAGGCGGTTGCAGTTGTCACTAAACACTAAGCGATAGCTTGTAAAGTAAGAAGATATTCTTTTTTAGAAATAAATATCTGATAAAAGAGAAAAGCCCTACGGCAAATTTAGTTTTGCTGTAGGGCTTTTCTCTTTTTGCTGTAGGGCAAAAAGGATAAACATTAGCTTCTTGGAATATTCTTTAAAGCAAGTTTTAAATAATTGTAAAAAGGGATTACGGAAGATAGATGCAATCTCTCGTCGGGAGTGTGCGGAGAGCAAACCGTCGGACCGAAAGAGATCATATCCATTTCGGGGTAAATCGGTGCAAAAATGCCGCATTCCAATCCGGCGTGTATTACTTTCGTTTCCGGTTTCTTCCCTTCTAATTGTAGAAAAAGTTTCTCCATCAGCTGTAGAATCGGACTATTCAAATCGGGATCCCAACCGGAATAACGACCGGTAAGTTCGGTACGCATGCCAGCCATATCGAAGGCACTTTCGATGGATGAAGCAATATAATCGAGCATGCTATCGCGTGCAGAACGTGCAAAATTAGTAATCTTGCAATGTCCTGCTTCCGCATGAACGATCGCAAGGTTGTTGCTTGTTTCCACTACTTCAGGAATACTCGGTATTTGTCGTACCACGCCATGCTGCACGGCAAGTATACTACAAATTAAATTGTCGCGAATCTCATCCGGCATTTGTAAAGCTGCTTTCGGAGCTTCAGTAAATTCAAAGAGAATACCTTTTTCAATACCTTCGTATTCCTCACAGAAGAGTTGCTCGTATTCAGCAGCCAGCTGTTGTAGCTCTTCACGCATTTCAGGCATGATGCTAAGCGTAGCTTGTGCTTCGCGTGGAATAGCATTGTGCATATTGCCACCCGACCAACTAACCAAGCACGCCTCGTACATTTCTGCGGCATCGCGTAAAAAACGAGCCATCAGCTTATTTGCATTGGCAAAGCCGCGACTAATCTCTAGTCCGCTATGTCCTCCATGTAGCCCATGTAAACTAACGTGAATCGTGATATCTTCGTCTTCAGTTTCCACCTCTTTATATATAAGCGAGCTTTCTATGTTCACACCACCTGCGCAGCCAATGATAAGTTCACCATAATCCTCCGTGTCGAGGTTTAGCATGATTTTAGCCTGCAATTCATCTCCTTTCAGTCCGAAGGCTCCATGCATGCCCGTCTCTTCATCGCGAGTAAAGAGTGCTTCAAGAGGTCCGTGTGTAGCATCCGGATCAGTAAATAGAGCCATAGCTGCAGCTACACCGACTCCATTGTCGGCACCAAGAGTAGTGCCTTTCGCTTTTAGCCATTCGCCATCGACGTATGTCTCGATTGGGTCCGTTTCAAAGTTGTGATTTGAAGTAGCTAGTTTTTGTGGAACCATATCGAAGTGCCCCTGTAATACAGTAGGCGTGCAATTTTCCATGCCAGGGGTTGCCGGTTTACGATAGATTATATTACCAGCTTCGTCTTCATGAGCTTCAATGTTGTTTTCTTTAGCAAATTGAAGTAGATATTCGCGTACCTTTTCAGTGTGACCACTAGGGCGGGGTACTTTGGTGAGTGCCAAGAAATGGCGCATCACGGGGTGGATCATAATTTCATCCATAATAAGGAAAATTTATTGTTCGAGTGTTGTGTTTGCTTTTCGGGGTAGTGCGATGAGCGCCCATACCCCAAGTATAATAAGAGTAGCAGTTTGTGAACCGTATACAAGTAGAGCGAAGAGTCCGGCTTCAGCTTTTCCAATGCCATAAAGTACCATCATGCTGATTACCGCAAAATGCCAAGATCCGGCTCCGTTGGGGGTTGGTACCATTACTCCTACGCTACCTGCAACGAATATAACGAGTGCGGCAATAGGGGAGAGGTGAGCAATGTTTTCGAAAGCAAAAAAGCAGAGATAGAATTGTAAAAAGTATCCCGCCCATATTGCTAAGGTATAACCAATGAAAAGGGGAATGTTTTCAATATTCTTTAAAGACAGAATTCCTTGCCAAAGACCTACGGCGAAGTTGCGTACTTTCTCAAAAAAACTAAAGCTACGTACTATAAAGTAAGTCAAGACTCCTGCAGCGATAAGGCATAGAAAGATGATGAATGCTTCCGGCGAGAATAGGCGGGTAGATAAAGAATCGAATTTAGTACCCGTCTGTGTGAAGAATTGTTCAAAAATATCTATTTGAGAGAGCAACGTAAAAAGAATAAGTAAGACCACTAGCATCATATCGACTACTCGTTCGGTAACTACCGTACCAAAACTCTGTGCCAACGGAATGTTGTCCGACTTTTTAAGTACTCCGCAACGAGCTACTTCACCTAAACGGGGTATGAGCAAATTTGCTGCATAAGCAAGAAAAATAGCATTGATGCAATGCCCTGCTTTTGGCGAAGCACCTAATGGCCGGAGTGTTTGTTGCCAACGTAAGCCGCGAAGCACATGGCTTGCTGTTTCAAATACTAAGGCAAAAAGGATCCATCCCCAACCTACTTTGCTTAAAGAAGATTGCAGCGTGGAGAAGTCAAAATCACGATAAACCCAAAACAAGATACCACCTCCTAAAATAAGCGGAAGGGTTACTTTCATGAGGTTTTTTAATAATTTATTCATTTTTTATTTCTATCTTTGCAAGCTGCTTCGTAAAAAGCTTTGCAGAGGATGCCCTCTAATTCGTGTGCGCAAAGATACAAGTTATCTTGCAATCTGCCACATAAAAACAAAAAAAAAGAAGATGAAACTGGTAAAACCTAAAAAATTCCTTGGTCAACACTTTTTGAATGACCTCAGCATCGCACAGCGTATTGCGGATACGGTAGATACTGCTCCGGAGCTTCCTATTTTGGAAGTAGGTCCCGGTATGGGTGTAATGACCCAATTCTTAATGCAAAAAGGACGCCCTTTAGAGGTGGTAGAGCTCGACTTTGAATCAGTTGCTTATCTTCGCGGAGTGTATCCACAGCTCGAGGAAGGCATTCATGAAGAAGACTTTTTAACGATGCACCTCGAACATTTGTTCGATGGTAAGCCGTTTGTGTTGACAGGCAATTACCCGTATAACATTTCAAGTCAAATCTTTTTTAAAATGTTAGAACATAAAGATCAAATCCCTGTCTGCACAGGTATGATCCAGCGCGAAGTGGCACAGCGTATTGCTGCAACACCGGGTGGAAAGATCTATGGCATTTTGAGCGTGTTGATTCAGGCTTGGTATGATGTAGAGTATCTCTTTACAGTCGACGAAACGGTATTTTCCCCTCCTCCTAAGGTGAAAAGCGCAGTGATTCGCATGACGCGTAATAAAGTAACCGACTTGGGATGCGATGAGGCCCTCTTTAAAACGGTAGTAAAAACCACATTTAATCAACGTCGAAAGATGTTGCGGGGATCTTTAAAAGCCCTAGTTAATAAAGATGATGAGATGTTGAAAGACCCAATATTCACTCGTCGTCCCGAAACCTTTTCGGTGCAAGAATTTATTGATTTAACAAATCGTGTAGCTGCCGCACAAAATGGAAGTAACAGATAAAGATATTGATCGAGTTGTTGAACAACTCGAGAACATAATTGCTGAGTTACGCGATGAAACAGCCGATCGGCTGGATATTGAGAAACGAGCTAAGGAGCTTCTTGATACATTGCATCCGGCTGATATAGCCGAACTTTGTGATGATATCGAACCTGAAGAGGCTCGTTTTGTGTTGCGTTTACTTGATAATGAAACCGCCTCCGACGTTTTAATGGAGATGGAGGAGGATACACTACGTGATTTCCTCGAATTAGTTCCTTCTGAGATTATAGCTCGCCGATTTGTTGATCATATGGAGTCGGATGACGCAGCCGATTTGGTTCGTCAACTTGACAAAGAGAAGAAAGAAGAAGTGCTTCAATATATCGACGATATCGAACAAGCCGGCGATATTGTCGATTTGTTGAAATATGAAGAAGGCACTGCCGGTGCCTTAATGCGTACGGAGATGTTGTTACTCAATGAGAACTGGTCGATGCCGGAGAGTTTGAAGGAAATGCGACGTCAAGCTGAAGACATGGATGAGGTGCATTACGTATATGTAATCGACGATGATGAACGTTTATTAGGCGTTTTCCCTTTGCAGAAAATGATAACTTCGCCCAGTGTTTCCAGAATCAAGCATGTGATGAAAACGGATCCCGTTTCAGTACATGTGGATACTCCTGTAGAAGATGTGGCTCAGGTCATTGAAAAATACAACCTTGTGGCTTTGCCTGTTGTTGATAGTATCGGACGGTTGATGGGACAAATTACCGTCGATGATGTAATGGATGAGGTGCGTGAACAAAGTGAACGAGATTATCAATTAGCTTCGGGTTTATCGAAAGACGTTGAAGCAGATGACTCGGTGATAAAACAGACCTCAGCTCGTTTACCTTGGCTGTTACTCGGTATGCTAGGAGGAATAGCAAATTCGCTCATTTTGGGGCGTTTTGATGATGTCTTTCGTCGTTTTCCGGAAATGGCACTCTACATTCCACTGATTGGTGGTACCGGCGGTAATGTGGGTACACAATCTTCCGCAATTGTGGTACAAGGGTTGGCTAATAACTCCCTCGATGAAAAGAAAATGATACCGCAGCTCATTAAAGAGAGTGCGGTCGCTTTAATCAATGCTGTCATCATTTCGATGTTAGTTTATACGTACAATTTCATTCGTTTTGGAGCGATGGAAACGGTTTCATATTCTGTTTCTATAAGTCTTTTTTGTGTGGTTGTTTTTGCATCTTTATCGGGGAATCTAGTGCCAATGACGCTCGAAAGGTTGAAAATAGATCCGGCAATTGCCACGGGGCCATTTATTCAGATAATGAATGACATCATCGGAATGATGATTTATATGAGTATTACTCTGCTTTTATCTTAAATATTCTTAATAGAAAAAAAGTATGTGCGCGTATAACCTTATATTTGCAATTGATTTTTTATAACGTAACTAAATAATATTGAAATAATAATATGAGTGAACAAATCACTACCCCTGAAGGAATCATAGAACAGACGAATGCGTCTCCTATTGACAACGCAGCTCCCGAGGAAATAATTGGAAATGTTGCAACTGAAGCTCTTGTGGTAGAAGAGCCTTTGGTTAAAGAAAAATCTGTTGAGGAAGAGCCTGTTAAGCCGACTTCTGCTTTCCCTCTTTGTGAAACCAAAGAGGAGGTGATTGCACGTTTGAAAATACTTGCAGAGCAGTCAGAAGAAGCCGAACGCTCTGAGCTTGAGAGTTTAAAGCAAATATTCTATAAACTTCAGAAGGCTGAGCAGGAAGTGGCACGTAAAGAGTTCATTGAAGCGAATGGAGAAGAGGCTGAATATAAGCCTGAAATATCTCCTGTTGAAACAGAATATAAAGAATTAATGCAGGTTTTGCGTGAAAAACGTGCTAAGAGTGTTGCTCAATTAGAGGAACTACGCGAAGAAAATCTCAAAAAGAAGCTATCTATTATCGAGCAAATTAAAGCGATGGTAGAATCGAACGATGATGTGAATAAGGCTTACGATGATTTTAAAGCGTTACAACATCAGTGGAATGAGATTAAACAGATTCCGCAGGCTAAGGTTAACGAGCTCTGGAAAAGCTATCAACTTTATGTAGAACAATTTTATGATTTAATAAAAATAAATAAAGAATTTCGGGATTATGACTTTAAAAAGAATTTAGAGCTAAAAACGAAACTTTGTGAGGCTGCTGAAAAATTGACGGAAGAGAACGATGTAATTTCAGCTTTCCATCAGTTACAGAAGATGCATCAAGAATATCGTATAATCGGTCCTGTTGCTAAGGAACTTCGTGAAGACCTTTGGTTACGTTTCAAAGAGGCTTCTACTAAGATAAACCGTCGTCATCAAGAGCATTTCGAAAAATTGAAAGCTGGTGAGCAGGAAAATCTCGATAAGAAAACGGTTATTTGCGAAATTGTGGAGGCTTTTGAGTACGACACTTTGAAGAACTTTACTGCTTGGGATGCGAAGACACAGGAAGTGATTGCGCTTCAAGCTAAATGGAAAACAATTGGATTTGCTCCACAAAAGATGAATATGAAGATCTTTGAACGTTTTCGTGCTGCTTGTGATGGGTTCTTTCAACATAAGGCGGAATTCTTTAAAGAAGCTAAATTGCGCATGGCAGAAAATCTATCCAAAAAGAATGCGCTTTGTGAGCAAGCTGAAGCTTTGAAAGATAGTACTGATTGGAAAGAAACCACAGATATACTAATGCAGCTTCAAAAAGATTGGAAAGAAATCGGACCGGTGCAGAAGAAATATTCGGAACCTGTTTGGAGACGTTTTATTGCAGCTTGTGATTATTTCTTTGAACAAAAAAATAAAGTGAATAGTGTACAGCGTGGTGCTGAACAAGAAAACTTAGCAAAGAAACGTGACATTATAGCCCAGTTGGAAGCTTTAGATACAGAGCTTGAAGGTGCAGAGGCTGTAGAACGTATTAAGGCTATTGTGAAGGAATTTAATGAGGTTGGGCATGTGCCTTTCCGTGAAAAGGATAAACTCTATGTAAAATTCCGTGCATTGGTAGATAAAGAATTTGAACGTCTTCATGTTACTGCAAACAACCGCCGTTTGAATAATTTTAGAAACCAAGTTGGTAATCGTCGCTCTAATTCTCGTTTTGATACTAAAGAATCGCCTTTACAACGTGAACGTCGTGATTTGATGCATCAATATGAGGTGCTGAAAAATGAGATTCAAACTTATGAAAACAACTTAGGTTTCTTAAGTACTTCTTCAAAATCGGGCAATACTTTAGTGATTGATATAAAACGTAAAATAGATAAATTAAAAAAGGATTTGGATCTTGTGATCCAGAAAATAAAAGTAATTGATGATACAAATAACGTTTCCTCAGAGGCTTAAAAAAGGGCTTTTAGCCATTCGTGTTGGGTTAGTTTTTCTTATAACACTGATGCCGTTGCAGATTGTATGGGCGCAGCAGAGTGTTAGTTATTTACAGAAGCGTTTGCAGGATATTCCGCAGGTAGTAAAAGTTACCCCTATGGAACATACTGAGTTTGCAGAAAAGTATGAATTGCTTTTTAAACAGCAGGTTGATAAACAGCATCCAGAGGCAGGTACCTTTACGCAACGAGTGATTATAGGGCATGCCGGTTTCGATCGTCCTACGCTGATTGTAACTACCGGCTATGGTGCTCAAGCAGCATTCAGTCCTAATTATAGAGAGGAACTTTCTCGTCTCTTTAATATGAATATGGTATTCGTTGAATATCGTTATTTTGAGGGAAGTACTCCTTCTCCTTTGGATTGGAAATATCTGACAGTGGAGAATTCGTTAGTTGATTTACATGCTATAACTACTGCCTTAAAGAAGTTATATCCTTTGAAATGGGCTTCTACCGGAATTAGTAAAGGAGGACAGACTACTGTATTCTACCGTGCTTATTATCCGAATGATGTCGATTTTTCAGTGCCTTATGTAGCTCCTCTTTGTCGTGCACGCGAGGATGGGCGTCATGAACCTTTCTTGGAAAACATAACAGGTTCTGCATCGGGACGGAAACGTGTGTTCGATTATCAAACAGAATTATTTAAACGTAAAGCGCAACTTTTGCCTGCTTTTGAAAAATATTGCAAGGAAAAAGGGTATCATTATCGCGCTTCTTATGCAGATATTTTCGACTATTGTGTGTTGGAATATTCTTTTGCCTTTTGGCAATTTGGTACTCCTGTGGATCAGATCCCTGCACCTGATAGTTCAAACGAGGTTTTGTTTGACCATTTCTTGAAATTAAGTAGTCCAAGCTATTTTGCTGATTATCCAAATGATTATAGCTCTTTCTTTGTGCAAGCTGCTCGCGAGCTGGGCTATTATGGATACGATACTAAGCCTTTTGCAAAGTATCTTTCTATTACTTCGTCGAAGGACTATCTACGTCGACTGATGGTGCCCGATGGATTGCAGGATATAAAATTCGATCCAACGCTCTATAAGTATACGAAGAAGTTTTTGGAGAAGAACGATCCTAAGATGATTTTTATTTATGGCCAAAATGATCCTTGGATTGCTCCTGCAGTTACTGCAGATAAGTTTTTTAAAGGGAAAAAGAATATGCATCTGTTTATTCAATCTGGAGGTAGCCATCGTGCTCGAATTGGAACAATGCCGGCTGATTTAAGAGACTCTATTATCTCTCAAGTTGATGCTTGGTTGAAAGACTAGTACGATCTATGTTTCAAAATAAATGCAGGATGTAGTTTTTAAACTGCATCCTGCTTAATCTTGCTTGGAGAATTTCATGCCTTGAGTGAAGAAAGGAGCAAGCCTGCCATAGCAAGGAGGAAAGCGAGAAATAAATAGTTTCGCATAACACTTCTTGATTTTAGTTGATTGATTTTAAGGTCTTAATTAGGTCTTTTAGAAACGGAGGAATGAATATTTTATTATATTTATTCCTCCGTTTTTTTGTATAAAGAGATAAAATCATAAATACAAGTTTGGTGAAAGCACTTTTTTATTATATTTATTTTCGACCAAAATCAGCTGGAATTTCCCCCCATTCTTTTGTCTCCCATTTGATTAATGGGGTAGTAACCTCATTTTCTACCAGCCATTTCTCTGCCCGTTCAATGAGTTTGAATAGCTCTTCTGTTTTCGGGCCGCGTGTAAGTAATGTTTTGCATTTTTTTTGTCGGATCCAGCTTAGAGCGGTTCTGCTATCGGTATAAATAGGCATTGAAAGCTCTTTTTGTTTGAGAAGTGCTAATGCGTGTATGATGGCTAAGAATTCTCCAATGTTGTTGGTACCTAATACTGGACCAAAATGAAAAATTTCTTTTCCCGTTTCGAGTGAAACGCCACGATATTCCATTTTGCCGGGATTGCCTGCACAAGCAGCATCTACAGCAATGCTGTTTAGCGGGATAGAACTAGGAATATGACGAATTTTGCCTTCCAATACTACTGCTTGTAGTGGGGTTGAATTGCTTGAACGGCTAGCTGTTAGAGGATGGCTCGCATCTGATTCCTTAGAATCAGTAGTCGTGCTTTCATAGAAAGGTCCTCGTGCTAAAGCTTCTTCGGCATCACTTAGGGTGCTAAATGCCTTGTAACGAGCTCCTTTATAGCTTTTTACTTGAAGTAGGCAATCGCTCCATGAATGGTAGATGCCAGGTTCTACTCCTACCCAAACGACGTAATATTTTGTTTTTTTGGCCATACTTAGTACGAATTGCGAGCAAAGGTACGTAAAATAATTGAATTGTTCGAAGTTTTTTCGTATCTTTGCACCCAAATCAAGAAAAAAATATGAGTGTTCATGACGCAATAATAGACGGAATAGTTTTCCGTGGAGCTTCTAAAAAAGACGAAGACGGAAAAGAAAAGGTAAAAACAAAAGCCAAGAGAACCTCCTATGTAAAAGGCGCTCATGGATCAGGCTCGGCAAAGATGAAAGCTGAATTCCATCGTAAGCGTATGAATCGGCATAAATAAATTTCGGGGCAATGAACCGTATTTTTCTTATAGGGTATATGTGCTCAGGAAAAACAACCTTGGGCAAACTGTTGGCAAGAGAATTACAAGCCGACTTTATTGATATGGATTGGTATATTGAACAACGTTTTCATTGTACTGTTCGTAATATTTTTGCTGAACATGGAGAGGAATGGTTTCGTAAAATAGAACAAAATATTTTGCATGAGGTTGGTGAATTCGAGAATGTCTTCATTGCTACCGGTGGAGGTACACCTTGTTTCTTTGATAATATGGAGTGGATGAATGCACATGGAGATACCGTCTTCTTGCAAACCTCTGAAGAAACTCTTTTTCGCCGTTTACAGAGCGGGAAACAGACGCGTCCAATTCTGATGAATAAAACAGATGAAGAACTGCACTTTTTTATTGCAGAAGCTTTGAAGGTGCGCATGCCTTTTTATAGTCAGGCTAAATATAATTTTATAGCTGACGAACTTGAGAATCATGAACAAATTATGGAATCGCTAAAGCGATTCCGTGCGATGCTAAATATTTGAGGTTGAATCTCTTTTTTAACTTTAACAACAACTTTAGAACAAAAATTGAATGAGAAAATGGCGTATTGAAGATTCGGAAGAACTCTACAACATTAATGGTTGGGGCACTTCTTATTTCGGTATTAATGAGAAGGGACACGTAACTGTAACTCCTCGTAAGGATGGTGTGGCGGTCGATCTCCGCGAATTAGTTGATGAGTTGGCTCTACGTGATGTGTCTGCACCTTTATTGGTACGATTTCCGGATATCCTTGACAATCGTATTGAAAAAGTGTCACGCTGTTTTGAAATTGCATCGAAAGAATATGAATACAAAGCTCAGAACTTTATAGTATATCCAATTAAAGTAAATCAAATGCGCCCTGTGGTTGAAGAAATTATTAGCCACGGAAAGAAATTTAATTTGGGACTTGAAGCGGGTTCGAAGCCTGAGCTTCATGCTGTAATTGCAATTAATACAGACTCTGACTCTATCATAGTGTGCAACGGTTATAAAGATGAGAGTTATATTGAATTAGCATTGTTGGCACAAAAGATGGGGAAACGAATCTTCTTGGTGGCTGAAAAATTGAATGAGCTCAAGCTGATAACACAAGTATCGAAGCGCTTAAAGGTGCGCCCGATGATTGGCATCCGTATTAAATTGGCTTCTTCTGGTAGCGGAAAATGGGAGGAATCTGGGGGCGATGCCTCAAAATTTGGACTGACTTCCAGTGAATTGCTTGAAGCACTCGACTTTCTTGAGCATAATGATATGAAAGATTGTTTGAAGCTTATTCATTTTCATATTGGTAGTCAGATTACAAAAATTCGTCGCATAAAAACAGCTCTAAGAGAGGCCTCGCAATTCTATGTGCAGTTGCATTCTTTGGGCTTTGGCGTTGAGTTTGTTGATATTGGAGGTGGACTTGGGGTTGATTATGACGGGATGCGATCGGGTAGTAGTGAAAGTTCGGTAAATTATTCAATTCAAGAATATGTGAATGACTCTATTTCTACGCTTGTAGATGTGGCTGATAAGAATAACATTCCTCATCCGAATATTATTACTGAAAGTGGTCGTTCACTTACTGCTCATCACTCTGTACTTTTGGTAGAAGTTCTCGAAACAGGGGGATTGCCCGAATGGGATGATACGATGGAAGTCAGTGATGCGGATAATGAATTAGTACGTGAACTTTACGCAATATACGATTCTTTGAATCAAAAGAAAATGCTTGAGTCATGGCATGATGCACAACAAATCCGTGAAGAAGGGTTAGATCTTTTTAGTCATGGCATTGTTGATTTAAAGACACGTGCACAGATTGAACGCTTATATTGGTCCATTACGCGTGAGATTCATTCAATCGCTTCTAGCTTGAAGCATGTTCCTGAAGAGTTCCGCTCTTTATCGAAATTGCTTGCAGATAAATATTTTTGTAACTTTTC
>Ga0172378_10005594_pt1 | contig 11740 bp, 14 predicted proteins | sample GrowelOW332metaG_FD_119755 | JGI IMG/M metagenome (GOLD analysis project Ga0172378, IMG submission 119755) | Groundwater microbial communities from an aquifer near a municipal landfill in Southern Ontario, Canada - Pumphouse #3_1 metaG | ecosystem: Environmental > Aquatic > Deep subsurface >... | reverse complement strand
TCCCTATGTACTACAAAGTAATTAGGGATTTTCTTTTTCGTCAAATTCATCGAAATCTTTTTTTAGTTTTGGATTATCAGTAAAAATTTCTAAAAGCGTCGTTTTTGTTAAAGAGATTTTCTCTGATTTTAAGATTTCTGATATAAATTTATGAGTTATTTTTTTCATTGAAATCATTTTTGCTAGAAATTCTTTGCCTAAGCCAAATATTGAACAAAATATATTAGGGTTTTAGACATATAGGTCTGAAAATTTGAAACATATTTTCTATATCCTGTATCTTTACTTACTGTAATATCGTTTGGAACAAACATAAAATCATTGCCGTTCGTGTCTAAATAATGTTCACAAGCAATTTTGTAAGTATCATCATTCATCGTGTACCCATCTGATAAATAAGTTCTTGGAGACTTTTGCAATAAATGCTTTTTACAAAAGGTATTTGTATACTTATTGAACTCATCCAAACAAATTCCCAATACCATATCGCTTATTCGATCTTTACCAATATAGTTAATTAGAAATTCAAAATCTTTAATGTCTGAAATTACTCCTGTTTCAACTGCTTTGCTTTTAATCAAACCCTTTAAAACGTTTTTGCATAACAATTTTCCAGAACCGTTTCCATGAGAATCACAATCTTTTTTCATTCCTAAGCCAAAATAGTCGCGTTCTCCAAAACAAACTTGAAGCATTTTTAGCGCTCCATCATAATCATTATTTTTAATTTTTCCAATAAGTTCACTAAAAAAAGAGTTAATCAAGGTAACTAATTCTGGATATTTATCTCTGTTCTTATATATTTGTGTCGGTGATACATATCTATTTGTGTCATTGCCATCTAAATCAATATCAGCAGGAAAATTCTCATCACTACTAAAAACAACGATATTAGATAAATTTTTTGGCATTAAAAAGCCTCCTATGTTATTAAAAAAATCGTTTTTCTATGATAATAAGTAAAAGTGCAAATGATTTTTAGAATTATTATGCAGTCTGTTGGAAAAGTTTATTTTTTAATTACTTTTATTTTACTAGATTTAATAAATTTTTTTTAAATATTTTTTATATGTTTTGTAATCTAACAAAACAATTCTTAAATAAATAATGTCGAAAATAAACAAATGCGAAAAATTTTATTCAATGTTATTATATAGGTAACAAATGTAGAGACTCGTTGTTCAGTAAATAACGTTTCGTAAATAATTTAATAATTTTAAATAAATAATTTTAGGAAAGGAGGTAAAACTATGCAAGAGAATGTTGCTGATACTGTCTTTAGTTATTTTGCAATAAAATTTAAGGTTATTGGTTCAGATTTTTTAAGCAATTTAAAGAGCTACGACATTATTATTAAGGATGAAAATATTTTGCTTCTTGACGCAGCTTCAAAAATTCAAAAAGATACGCTTATTGAAAGAAGAGAAGATAACAAAACAGTTTTGTTGAAGATTACTGAAGTATTGCCAGACTTATACCCTTATAAAGTTATTGTAGAAGATAAGACGTTTGTTAAAAATTGCAAAATGTGTAGTTATAAGAAGCCTTAAATTTTCAAAAAGTTCTAGGCAAGAGTCCTAGGACTTTTTTAATAGAAAATTTTTTTCAAATTACAAGAATCAATAAACATAATGATAGAATATTATCTTTTTTTATTCATTTTTTTCATTGTTTTTAAGTCCAGTCTAAGAACACAAAGGTAAAGACCTCGTTCAGTTATACCTCTTGCTTCTAATTGAATCATAAAATCATGATCACAAATTGTCGAAAACGATTTTGGCGATATCGTTTCAAATATTTCATTCATTCTTTTAACATCAATATGCAAACCCTTTTTAACATACTTAGAAATCTTAACTGGATCTCCTTGGCACAAAACATATGAATAAATAAGTTTCCGTTTTAGTAAACTTCTAGTGCTTAAAAAATTGATTTCTCTTATAACTAAATAAATAACTAACAACGAGATTAGAACAATAAGCAAAATAAACCCAAATAATTCCCAGTTAACTGATTTCATCAATGGTCTCCTTCAAAAGCAATTTCTTAAATTTACTTAAATAGACTTTTATAAAAGCACTAGTCTTTTAGTTATACTAATAATATACATCACAATAAGTACTTTGACATTTTGCACTTTTACAATAAAAATTAAAAAACCAAAAAACATCGATAAAATGCGATAAATTTTTTTCCATTTTTGACCTTTTTACGTTACAAAATTTAGATTATAATTTAAGTTTGCTTTTTGGCGCTTTGTGTAAGCCTATTATTTAAAGAACCATAAGTAAGTAAATTTTTGACTATTTCAGTAGTCTTTTAACTGTATTTTTACTCGCTTGGCTTTTTTCAATTTAATATAGAAAATATTAAGTATAAAATAAAACTAAATAACCGAGGACATGGTATGAGTTCATTTAAAAATTTACGAATTGTTGATAATTTCTATCAAACTTCTAGCTTTTTTCCAATGCCAACTATTTTGATTGGTACTCTTGACGAAAAGGGCAATACAAGTTTTGGTTCTTACTCCCTTTGCTTCCCTTACTACATCGCTGGTAAGGATTATTACGCAATGATTCTTGAATGCCGTAATTCAAGCAATACATGTAAGGGTATATTACGAATTGGAAAGTGTTCACTAAACTTTATCCCAGATAATAAAAAGTATTTTAAAGAAGCTGTTCGTCTTGGCTTCCCTGGCGATACTCCAAAAGAAAAAATGAAAAATTGTTTGTTTACTCTTGAAGATGGTTTAAGAAAAGAAGAGGATCCAAATGGTAACTACCCTAAAGTAATAGAAGAAGCTTTTCAAGTTTTCGAATGTACTTGGGTTAAAGAACTTGATAATGCTCAAGATGATAAAATCGAAGAAGAATATAATGGGCCATATCATAATTTTAATGGGATCACTTCACACTTTGGTGCGCACTTTATTTTAAAAATCGATAAGATTTTGATGAAAGAAAAATACTACAACACTATCATTAATGGCGTTACTGCTGGTGGATTCCCTCGTATTCCAATTGATTTCGGCTATCGTGATTCAACTAATTTTTGGTGTTCTAGACACAAGAAACCATTTAAAGAGCCAATTCCTGTTCATGAAGTTGATATTCAATCTGTTAAATATGCTGCAAATCGGGCTGATGATAAAGTTAAGTTTAGCGATGATGCTTGCCAAATGATGGTTAAGATTCCTCGTGTATTCTTAAGTATGGTTCTTAAGGGTTGTGTTAAATGGGCTAAAGAGAATAATTGCACCCTGATAACTGCAAAAGAAATGAAAATTATAAACGATAAGCGAGCCAAAGAAAAAGATAAAAAGTAGAGTCTTACATTTTTAGCTTTCTTAATAGCCTTTATATATAAAGAAAATTAGATTATTAGATCCAATAAATTTTTAATGAGTTTATATTTTTTTCTTTTTACCAATAAAATAAAAACCTTATTCGTATTTATAGTGTAATCACAAGGAGGTTACATTTATGAAAAAGAAAAATTTAGCTTTATTACTTATTGCCCCAGCAACAATTGCTCTCTTAGCTGCTTGCTCCACTACTAATACTAGCGCTACTATTGCTGATTTAAACGAAGAACAAGTTACTAATTTGCAAGCTGTTACCTCTCTTAGCTATTCTTCAAGTTTAGGGTTTGCTTCTTTAAAGGCAAATAGCATAACTGAAGACGAACCAGTAATTCAAGATTTAGATGCCGAAACTCAAGCAAAGATTATCTCAATTCTTCCATCTGCTGATCTTATATTAAATAATGGGATTACCTTTAATAGCACCATTACTACATATGAAGATACCGCAGTATTAATGATTAATGAAGTTGGTTATAAATATCTTCAAAAAATAAATTTTCAAACTAGTAATGATGGTTTAACTCAAACTTATACTTTCGTTTACAACACAAGTGAACTAACAAGTAATTTCGAAAAATCTAGTGAGAATGGAAAAATGCATGGCCGACATGCTCCTACTAAAAATGAAGGACTTGCTTATCTTGGTGATTTAGATACTGCTACAATTGATGCTTCTACTATTTTCTATAATTACAAATCATTTAGCAGAACCTATGATGGAAATGGCAAGGGCTTAGAAGGTTCACGCTTCATTATCGGTAACGATGAAAATAATTACATCATGGTTAACGAAAGAAATTATACAAGCGAAACTAAATCAATGATGAGTCTAAAATATCATGTCGTTGAAAACGGCGTTACTACAATTGATTACGATCTTAAAACTAAACAGAACAACAATCGTACTAGTGTTATCCTAACAGTCGATGATGTTACCTATAATATTCGTGTATTTGCTAATGCTGCCAATACTTACATCGTTTCCTTTGATGGAGATAATAGCGAAGTTTATTATTTCATTAAAAACGAAGATGGAACTTTCACCTACTATCATGATGGCAGTTTTGAAACACCATATAACCCTCAAAACGGAACTCCAAAAAATGGCAACAAAGACGATGATGGTGAAAGTCTAGTAGAAGATTAAAAAGGCGACAAACTAAAAGCATCAAACGCATAACACTAGCAAGATTTATCAGAAACTAATAAAATTATTCTGTGAAAAGTAATGAAGAACTATACAATCTTTTACTCCCCTATAAGAATGGAAATAGAAATTCCTTTGTTACTTTTTATAACGAAACAAAACAGAATGTCTTCTATAACATCGTAGCCTACGTTAAAGACTACGATGTGGCGGAAGACTTGTTGCAAGAAACATATGTAACATTCTTGCGCAAGATAAATAAAATAAATAAAAAAGAGTCAATTCTTGGATACTTAATGGTCATAAGCAAAAACCTATCGTTAGATTATTTAAAGAAAAACAAAGAAGTCTTGGTTGAAGAAAGTGACCTGGATAATAAATCTCCACTTACTGATGACTTAGAATCTCTAAATAACAAGGATTTACTTAATTATATAAAGAAGAGTTTAGATGATGATGAGTTTAAGATTTTGATTAATCATTTGGTCAACGAAGAGACTTTTAGTGAAATTGCTAAAAAAAGTAAGATCCCTCTAGGGACAGTCGAATGGAAATATAATAGCGCTCTTGAAAAGCTTAAAAAGAAAGGAACGGAATTCAATGGATAATTTTGAAAAGAAACTAAAAAATAATTTAGAAAATTATGAAATTAAAACCACTGCTAATGATATTTTAGCTTCTTTTGAAAATGAAAAAGAAACGAATTCTAAATATCATTTCTTTAACACTAAACTTTTTAAGATTGCCTTCCCACTTTCGCTTTCTCTTTCTTCTCTTGTCATTGCTTTTAGTGTATATAATTTAATAAATGGTTCATCAAAAAGAGAATTTAATCTTGATGCTAGCGATGCAAGTATTTTAAAAACTGAAGTTGACTTATTAAATTATAGTGTTGATTACGATAGTCCTAATGCTATGGATATTGATGCCACAAATTTAAGTTTAAATGATTTATCTACTACATCTATTCAAGTTAGTTCTGGAAATAAAAACGGTTACCAGAATGTGGTTAACCATTTTGACATAGTTGCTCCTACCTATTACTATTTAGATAACAATCTATCAAGTAATCTATCTACAAAAGATTACGTGAAAGATGTTTCATACACAGATAATGGTAACCAGTATCATAAAAAGAGTGAATACTACTTTAAGAACAACAAACTTTTTGATCTTTATTATCAAGTCAACCGCAAAAATAACAACGATAAAGAATGGGATTTAAGTGCGGTTATTGTTAAAAACAATTCAAAACTTAGTTTAACAAGCACTAAAACAATCGATGAAAATAATAATTATATTATTGAAACTTGTTTAACTGCCAACAACTATCGTTATTCTGCAAAACGTTCTGTAGATGCTGATAAAGAAAGTGACTATTCGTTTATTAAATACTCAACAAAAAGTAATAAAACATTTAGTGCTTCAATTAAACAAGATTTAATTAACAATGTAAGTTACCTTTCAACAACCGGAAAAACAACTTACTCGTTTGTTTCTAAAAGAACTTCATTAAATAATTATCAAATTGTTTCGGGAGACTATAGTTTTTCTCTTGTGTTCAATCAAAAAAATCGTCAATATACCTCAAATGATTATGGAGAAATCACAAAATAATTAACTATCAATTTAGCTTTAGATTTAAGTCTTTTCTCCAAAATTAAACTTTTATTTTACCAATTAAAAATCGTAGACCAAAGGCCCATTGCAGACATAATGGCTGCAGAAATTCCAACTACGACCAACAAAATAATGAAAACACAAAAATAACTACGAGCAAAGTTTCTTCTGTTTACGTTACTTGATGAAAATGAAAAAGCGAGAAGAAAAATAAAACCGACAAAAGGTATTGCAAACAAAATTGAATACCCAAAATAACTCCACATCCCTAATGGTTGATATTTTACTGGAAGATTATTAATCTCTTGAGCCTCTAAATTTGTCATAGAAAATTTCCTTTCTTTACTTATTTTAATATAATTCGTTAGTTTGTTAATCCATTCTTAGCATTTTTTTCTAATAACTTAGATTTTAAGATTATTTTGATCACAAACTTTTATGGTTCTTTATTGATTTATACAAAAGAGAATTTTTTTAACCTAAAACTGACATTTAAACAAATTTTGCTAACTCTTTTATATTGTTTGAGATATAATGCTAAAAAGATTTATCTCTATATTATGAATATATTCAAGAAGTTAGTAAAAAACATTAAGGAATTCTTCTTAATGGACAAATATGTAACTACTCGCCGAATGGATGAGGTTTTTAGAAACCAAAAAGGAATAATTCTTATTAGTTTCTTTTCTTTTTTAGTAATGAGTTTAATTAATTGGTATACAAAATCGTGGGTCATGCTTTCAACTACCATAAGCGGATGCGTTGTTCTATTGATCGCTTATATTATTGCGAAAATAAATAAGAACAATGTTTCTCTTGTTATTGGAATATTAATCGTTTATATCATTATTTTTAGCGCTTACGTTATAGGAATTGGCGGAGGAAATGATGGTTTTTCACCACTTTGGGTACTGCTTGCAACATATGTAGTTCTTATCGGCATAAATACAAAGCTTGGTTTATTAGTTTCTGTTTATTTCGCTATCTTGATATTTGTTGTTTATCAAACTCCTGCACAATCAATCTTGCAATATCAATTTAGTGCTCAATTTAAGCTAAGGTTCCCTTATCTGTTTTTAATTAACTTTGCTTTAGCAATATACATTCTTGTCAATTTAAAAAAGCTTCAATATTATAACTTTAAAAAACAAGAAGAACTGGAAAAAATATATAATATAGATCAATTAACAAATGTTTATAATCGTAATAAATTTATTGAATTTTCACATAAGTATAATAAAAAGAATTGCCGAAGGGTTGCTTGCTTTTATATCGATGTCAATGGTATGCATAACGTGAACAATAGTAAGGGTCACGAAGCTGGCGATTGTTTACTAAAAGATATCGCCTTTGAACTTAAAAATGATTTTAATAATGGCTTTATTTTTCGTATGGGTGGCGATGAGTTTTTAGTCATCGTTCTAGATACTGATGAAAAAGATCTTAAAGAAAGAATTGAGCTATTTATTGAAGCCAACAAGAAAGCTAATTATGCTGTTTCCACTGGTTACAGTTATCAAGAAGATAATGTTGATATTGATTTATTAGTTAAAGAAGCCGACAACTATATGCTTAGTAATAAGAAGAAGTTTTACGAACTTAATAAAAATCAACGCATTGAACCATAAAAAAAGCCCTACCGCATTAGCGATAGGGTCTCTTTTAAGTTTTTGTTAGTTAAAAAGTATAATTTATATATTATTTAACGTTGCAAGCTCTTTGCTTACCAGTTTTCTCATCTGGTTCAACATCGAATTCGACGGTTTGACCATCTTTTAATGATTTGTGGAAGCCATCGCCAGCAATGCCAGTTGCATGAACGAAGTAATCTTTGTGATCTTCATTGCATGTAATGAATCCATAACCCTTTTGTGTGTTGAAAAACTTAACTGTACCTGTCATAAGTAATAAGGTACCTCCTATAATTCCGCCTTCTTTTGAAAGCAACTAAATATAGCATTTAATTTATAAAATTGATAGTACTTTTTAAAAAAATGTAACAAAAAGGAAATTAAACGGATTGGGTCATTAATATTACTGATTTTTCGAGAATAAAAAGGCATTTTTAGCAAAAAAAGAAAAATATGAGCACGCAGCATAAATTAGAAACAGCAAAGCTACTAAAAATATAAAACAAATATGCTAATTTAATAAATCTATTTACGATTTTGACAATAAATTTATTTTAATTCAGTTAATATACCTTTCTATTTTTAAAATTCTTGTGTTATTGACCCCGTTATCATGTTTTTTTCCCTTATATTGCATCGATACATATAGTAGAATATTTCTATGTTTCAAATGGTACTATTAATAATCTATTTGGCTTTTATTTCTCTAGGTTTACCAGATGGTTTGCTTGGAGCGTCTTGGCCAACCATTTATCAAGAAATGAACATACCAATTTCTTATGCAGGAATTATCTCAACGATTATCGCTGCAGGAACAATTTTCTCTAGTTTAATGAGTGATCGTTTAAGCAAGAAATTTGGCACAAATTATGTAACTGCTTTTAGTGTTTTATTAACTGCCATTGCTCTTTTCGGTTTCTTTACAAGTCATAGCTTTTTTGCTTTATGTTTATGGGGAATTCCATATGGATTAGGCGCCGGAAGTGTTGATGCATCACTTAATAATTATGTTGCTTTGCATTATAAATCCCGACATATGTCCTGGTTACATTGTATGTGGGGTGTTGGAGCTTCTACTGGACCATATATAATGGGTATTGCCTTAACTTATACAAAAAGTTGGAATAATGGCTATTTATATGTAGCAATTATTCAAGCCGTATTAACCTTAATTCTTTTTTTAAGTACGCCTTTATGGAAAAAGAAAAATAAAGAAGACTTAGAGAAACTCACTAGCGAAGCGAGAAAAGAAGATGAAAGAAAGCCAATCCCACTCAAAAATGTTGTTCGTATCAAAGGTGCATTAAGTGTAATGATTTGTTTCTTTGGATATTGTGCTCTTGAATCTACTGCGGGATTATGGAGTTCTAGTTATCTTGTTTTATATAAAGGAATTACCCCTGAGGTTGCTGCGAATTTTGCTTCCCTCTTTTATATTGGTATTACAGTTGGAAGAGGTATTAGCGGCTTCTTAACCTTTAAAATTAACGATGACAACATGATTCGAATTGGTTTATCGATAATTATTGTTGGGCTTGTTTTATTAATGTTGCCATTCCCTACTTACATAACTTTAGCAGCTTTAATTATTGTCGGTTTAGGCTGTGCACCAATTTACCCAAGTATCATTCATTCAACCCCTTATAACTTTGGAGCCGACAAATCGCAAGCCATTATTGGGGTTGAAATGGCTAGCGCATATATTGGAAGTTGTTTAATGCCTCCATTATTTGGAGCGATTGCAAATTACATAAATGTCTTATATTTCCCATATTATTTAAGTATCTTCCTAGTTTTAATGATTGTGATGCATGAAGTGCTTGTTAGAAAAACAGCTAATAATCAAAAAGTAACTATCATCCAATAGTTACTTTTTTTAAAAATAATTTATAAAATACTCTAATGCAAAGTATAAATTTTACATTTCGAATTTAAACTCGCCGCTACTATAACGATATTCCTTTTGAGGCATTGACTCATTAATTTGTTTTCTTTCTTTATTTACTAAAACATTGAAGTAATCACCTAAATAGAAAACAAAATCGTTTAAAGTAATCTCGTTCGCTAAGAAAGTATCAACAAGCAAAATAAATTGATATCCGTTAATTGTGTTGCTTCTAAATTTAGCATTATAGTCGTGATCATAACTTTTAACTAACAGATTATATGCTTCATCGTTTTTAAAGACTTTATAGTTAAAATATATAAAAAGTGTCTTAAAGATTTCGATTAAATCATCAAAATTAGTTCCTAACTCATAAAATTCACTAACTGTAATATAGACAAATTCTTGAATGTTCATTTCTTTAAAGCTTAAATCGTAAATTGAATTGAATCTAAAAGAACTGTTATTAATCATCAGCATTTCGTGAATTGGTAAAAGGTTACCATTTACTCCATCCACTTCATTGTAAACAAAGGCTAAATCCTTATGGAATTTATTATATTTAACATTTAGTACATCAATTAAATTAGCTTCTTTAACAAGTGTTAAATAGGTCAAACTTTGCATAATACCATTAGTTGTAATGTAGGTCGTTTTGATATAACTTAACGCATTATAAATGTGGCAATCAATCTCATAATCATTCAAAAGAAGTAAGGCCTCAAAATTAACAAAAAGCGAGTAAACCTTATCACCATTACTCTTTTCGAACTCATTAATATGGATGTATAAATCACTATTATTAATCCCTTTTATCCCTTTTCCTTTAATGTTGTCTTTATTAGTCTCTAGAAAAATTTCGTTAGCATTTAAGTTAGCGATTTCAAGGGCTCTTTTAAAATGTTTGTTAAAAGCTTCTATATTCATAAGATTTATTCTATACCCAAGTTATGTATTTTAAAAATAAAAAACTACCACTTAGTGGTAGTTATTGATAATCGTCATCGCTATCGACAGAAAGAACTAGTTCGTGCCAGGTAATACCACCTAACATACTATTGCTGATTCCTTTATATTCAAACCCGAATTTTTGATAAAAACCAACGAGTTCTTTTCTACATGTAAGAATAAGGTGTTTTTTTCTTTCTTCACGAGCTAAACGAATAAATCTACGCATAAGTTTTTGTGCATAGCCTTTTCCTTGATATTCTGGGAGAACCATTAATCCAATAAGAGCTAAATTATCTCCATTTTTATCATAGAGTGAGGCATCCTCAAACATAGTATCAATTATAGTGCGTTCGTTAGTAGGAAGTGCGTTTATAAGACCGACAAATTTGTGTTCAACATACAACAATAGAAAATGTTCTGGGTATGTCTTGAGAGCCGTTTTGTAATACTCGTAAGAAATCTGAATTTCTTTTGGAAAACAAGCTGTTTCAAGTTCATAAATAATGTCCAAATCTTCGTATTTTGCGGCTCTAAACGTTACTTGCATATTGTATCTTCCTTTTATGCCTTTAAAGGATATTAAACAATATTTATTTAGTGTTTTCAATACATTTCCACTCAGGATAGAGAGTTTCGTAAATATCCAAATCTGTCACTCTAATATTTTCAATTAAATCGCCTTTTTTTAATGGATTATCGTAAAAACCAACCAATTTATAATTTTCTTGTTTGATATCAAAAGGAAGGTTGATAATTCTGTCACTTTCGTAAAAACCTTCAATAAGATTTTCTCTATACCCATTGATGTAAATCGAGACGTAATATTTACTTAAAGGAACTTCATTTTCCTTTATCCAACGCGCATAAAAGTTTTGATCTCCAAGTGCTAAATAACTTAATTCATTAATGGCGCCCGTTTCGAATTGGGGGTCTAAATACCAACCAACAAAAATGTAACCTTCTTTTATTACTTTTCCTGGCAAATTGACCACTTCACCAGTTTTATAACTCGTTTTATAAACGGTATCAAGAATAGTGCCACCATTACTAAAATAATAAATTGCAAATATGGGATGTGGGAAATCAAGATGTACTACATTCCATTTAGCGAAGTACACTTTATTCCCACTATCAGT
>Ga0172378_10005591_pt1 | contig 11742 bp, 11 predicted proteins | sample GrowelOW332metaG_FD_119755 | JGI IMG/M metagenome (GOLD analysis project Ga0172378, IMG submission 119755) | Groundwater microbial communities from an aquifer near a municipal landfill in Southern Ontario, Canada - Pumphouse #3_1 metaG | ecosystem: Environmental > Aquatic > Deep subsurface >... | reverse complement strand
TATTGTCTTGTTGGCAGCTTGATGTTTGACAGGATCATGCTATTCATTCCACGACTTGTATTGAAACCAAAACGACATAGGGGATTTCGTGACCAATAACAAGCGCAGGCATCCTCGCCTAACGCATCGTGCCAAAATCAGGATAACTGTGCCGGCTTCGTCGGAGCCCGTCCTCGCAGATATGAGGGATTTTTCCGAAACCGGACTGTTCTTATTGTGCACCGAAGAATTAATGCCACCTATCGGGACTGTCATAAAAGTGCAAACTACCGAATTCGACGACGCACCGATCCAAACGGCTACCGTGGTGCGGATAGAGCCGGATGTGGGCTTTGGTTTGGAGTTTTTGCCAGTTTGATCAGGCTTTGATGTCGATCAGCTGGCCGTTGCGACTGGTATCTTGCCGCAGCATTAATAGTTCAGTACGCGCCTTATTAGCCATCGCACTGGCCTTGGCGGCGATACTTTGATCCTGACCCGACGGATTGGCGGGTGCCAAGGCTGCGCGGCGTATTGTTTCCGCTTTGAGCAGAGTGGCTTGCGGATCGCCAGGAACCTCCGAGGTATCGATACTGACCTCGCCGCCACTGACGTAGCGTTGACCGTCCGGACCGGTGGTGTACTTAAACTGTACACCGCTGACGGCAAGACCGCCGGCGGAACTTAAATGCGCTTGCTCATGATTGCGAACTTCCTGGTCGCGCGATTTCAGTTCTTGAATCTGGCGGTGCTGATCAGCGCTGAGTTGCTTACCGTTTGCAGTTTCGTCGCCGGATAGTGGCTCTATCGTTTTAATTAAGGGCTTATCGCCAGACGTAACAATAGCCTGGCTGTAAAGGCCGTAATAATGGGGTAGGCTGGAAGTGGCGGTTACAAGCATGCACTTTCCCGATAAATTCTTTTAACTGGTTCACGGAATATACGCTTTATCTAGTAAATTTCAAGAGTCGATTGTTTGCTGCAAGGCCCAGTCTATATGCTCGCGGAGCATTTCCGAATCGTCATTCAATCGGCTGCTTAAAATGGCTCTAACTTTGGATGTCGGTTTTCCGTTGCCCAAGGCCACCGCGATATTGCGCAGCCAGCGCAAATGGCCGATGCGGCGGATCGCCGAGCCTTCGGTTTTTTGCAGAAATTCGGCTTCGCTCCATTGAAACAACTCGATTAAAGTCGATTGATCCAAACGATGCCTGGGTTTGAAGTCGGCTTCGGCACTGAGCTTGGCGAAACGGTTCCACGGACATACCAATTGGCAGTCGTCGCAACCGTAAATCCGATTTCCCAGCAAGGGCCGCAATTCGACCGGGATGCTGCCGTGCAGTTCGATGGTTAAATAGGATACGCAACGGCGCGCATCGACTTGATACGGGCCGACAATCGCCTGGGTTGGGCAGACATCCAGACAGGCCCGGCACTGGCCGCAATGCTGGCTGGCCGGTTGGTCGCTGGGTAAGGCCAGATCGGTGTATATCTCGCCTAAAAAAAACCAGGAGCCAGCGCGGCGGTTGATAAGATTGCTGTGTTTGCCGATCCAGCCCAGTCCGGCTTTCTCGGCGATGGCTTTTTCCAAAACCGGGGCGCTATCGACAAATGCCCGGTAGCCGAACGGGCCGATTGTCGCGCTGATTTTGTCCGCCAGTTTTTGTAAACGATTACGCAGCAGCTTGTGGTAATCGCGGCCCAAAGCGTAACGGGACACGAAGGCGGCGGCGGGGTCGTCCAATATTTGTTTGCTGGTTGCCGGCGGTTCCGGCAAATAATCCATCCGCGCCGAGATAATGCTGCGGGTGCCTTCTTGCAATAAAGCCGGCCGGCTGCGTTTCAAACCGTGAGCCGCCATATATTGCATCTCACCGTTAAAACCCTTGTCCAGCCACTGATGAAGACGCAGTTCGGCATCTATCAGTTTGGTATCGCTGATGCCGATCTGCTGAAAACCCAATTCCTCGCCCCACTGCTTGATGCGCTGGGCCAGATCTAGCAGATCTTCGGCGGCGGAGGGTAGTATCTTCAATTTGATGGAACCTTAGGTAAACGTTTTTCAGAAATGATGTAGGGTCGAATTTATTCGATCTTGGGATTTTGCAAAGCTGGCTGGCCGAATAAATCAGGCTCCCACATTCAAAATTAGAAGGGCGGTATCCACGGTGGAAACGAACTATTTAAAAATTCACCGGAGTGTTTTGACAAGCAACCATTCGCCTTCTTGATTATTTGTCTTCCTTTTTATCGAATACCCCGCTAAAACTAAATCCTATATCGATTTTGCCAATTTCCTCAATCACTTTTTGGCTCAATTCATCGAGCGGCTTATCGGAAAACACCGCGTAGCGCATCAGGTTTTCCGTATAGGTTTGCTTGTCTTTATATTGGCTGTAAAACGCGAACATCAACGCCGCAATGCCGGTCACCGTGGTTTGCACAATCGCCGATTTATACCATTCGCGCTCGCCCAGGCGGTCTTTTAACAACACTCCCAATGCAGGCCACAAAAACACCGCCACCGCGGAAATCAGCGATAGCCAGAAAAACACTTTATTCAATATCGTGTAACTTCTGGCCTTGACATACAGATCGTAAATCAACACCAGCTTGCGTTCTTCTGCCACCGTCGTCGGCTTTGCCGTGTCGCTGGGATCGGTTTTACAGACGGCGGTTTTGGCGTAATCCATCAACAATTTCGCGCTGGTTTGATTGGGGTTGAGGATGTTGATCACATCCTTGTCGCAGGATTCCGGCGCGCACCCGCTTAGCGCAATTAGTGCCACGGTGATTAACAGAAACTGGCGCATGGCTTTACTCCGTATCGATTTAGAGTGGCAATTGTTACATAACCGATTCGATAGATCGCGGGAAATACGTGCTGGGTGTGGCTTAAGCCTTTAATTCGACGGGGTGCTGTTTGTCGAGTTTGCGCAGCTAACCGGTAGCGCTATTGAATGTGCTTTCTAGCGGCTAAATGCCCGTCCTATGGCGTATGATCCTTTTAGAAAGTCGCTTTCTCTGACGGAAAGTCAAGATATGCTGACGATGGACAAAAACCGACCCAAACCAGCCACACACGAAAATCTTCAGCGTCAACTTGATATACAAAGCAGCCAGCCAAAATTGGTTTGATTTGAGCTAATAATACTCACGCCTTGGCACTGCCCGGACTGGATGCCAATACCAATACCAGTACCGCAAAAACTCCCCCAGTTCTCCCATTACAAGCGAATCCATTTTCAGGATACTACGTCCCAAGTTGAGACGCGGACCGATGGTTATCAGATAACCCCAAGAACGGCGACGTCCGCGGCAATACATTTTATCGATTATGAATTTTAAACGCGGCGTCGATTGATGTTGCAAAATCGAACAAACCTTGGAGAACACCGCCATGAACAGACTGCCAGAAACCGTCAGCCAACAATTCAACCAACTGTTTGCCGTCATCGGCCAAGCCAGCGACGACCTGAAACTGACTATTGCCGAAGCCAGTATGGCCGGTAACTTTTCACTGGTTACAGCCAATATCGAGAACTGCCAGCGCCTGCAAGCTTTGGAGTTGGAAATAAAAACCTGCATGGGCAACTTCGTAAACAAACCCCAAGCCCAGCCGATGGAAAAAGCTTTTCATAAACGCAACAAACACCGCACACGCCAACCACGAGGTAGTATGCGTGTCACTTTGGCGGGACGCATCATCGAAAAACCGACCATCGCAGAAACCTTTTTTGAAGCTTTAAAGGCTTTTGGCCTGGATCGGGTGGCAAGTTTGAACAAGGTGGTAACCGCTATTCCACTGGTGTCCAGAAGACCAGCCACCGGCTATCAAACCCAAAAAACCTGCAACGGCTGGCACGTGACTACGCACGTCAACGCCTACACCGCTCCGACGGTATTGAGAGAAATTGCTGACGAACTGAAAATGGCGATACAAATTGAGTTCATCGAACGCTGAGAAATCAGCAATTCCAAAAATCCAAACAACGCACGCATAGCCCTGGATGAACAAGATTTTTCCAGGGCAAAAGACAGATAAAGCAGACAAAACTCAAAGGCAAACGACATGACCGAAAACACCACCCGCATCCAGGCAGACATGGAAAAACAAGTAAACGAATGCGATGCGCAAAGACAGTTTGAGCTGGCTTTAAAGTATGTCAGTGCGTCTGAAGAAAATCCTGAATTGGCATTGAAGTGGTTAAGACAATCTGCTGAGAACGGGTATGCGGAGGCGCAATTTACTTTGGGTTTATTCTACTTGCTCAATAGTCATCGGCGATTAGCCAGTATCTTGATGCGTTGGTGGGTCTATGACATTAGCGATCAAGCTAAAACTGGAACTGTAGATAGCTCAAAGCTATTGATTTACTGTTTGATTATACAGCTGATAGTCAACCGAAGTGGACGCGTCGAGTTGAATACATCAGCGGCAATTGAAAACCCGAATGCAATTTATGGGTTCCCAGGAAATGCCTCGGCTATCAAAAATAGCCTGCAAATCGATAATGTTCCAAATGATGAATCGGCTGTATTCTGGCTGGAGAGAGCTAACCAGCAAAATAATATCGAAGCAGCATCCTGGTTGAAGCAATGTTACCAGGATGGTATCAACGTCATTCCAAGTGAGAACATTATATTAATGCGCTTACATGAAGCCTATTTAACTGGCGAAAGTGGTTTCGCTAAAAACGAGGACATCGCATTTGCGTGCCTAAAAGAAGTGGCAGATTATTCAGAAGATGATGTTTTGGCTGGAGAAGCAAGTTACATACTCGCGGAAAACTGTTTCGAAGAAAAGCGCTATCGAACAGGTTTGGGCTATTTGCGGGCTGCTATTCAATTCGAAAATGCCCAGGCAAAGCAAAGGCTGGAAAAGGCATACCTTAGTTTTACTTTTTCCGAATTTTGTAATAGAGATGATGCCAAGCAGTGTTATCAATATGCATATAACTGGTTATCCGAAAGGCTAAAAAACGATACCAGCAGCATCGAGCTAAATTTTGCCTTGGGTGTTTTGCTTGCCTTCGGCAAAGGAATTAAGCAAGACAAAATGGGTGCCCTTAAATGCTTTGGCATCTACGTTGAAGATGCGTTAGATTCAATTGATGGTCCGAATGCCTTGAAATGCTTCGCCGATATTTACGTGAAGATATTTGGAAACAATGACAAAAAACTAGAGATTATTGACGATGTCGGATTATATTTCTCGTCCGAATACATTAATAATAAGGGAAACCAGAACTATTTTGTCCTCCCCTCTCTAGTGTTTGATTTTTATGATGACATAAACTTGGCTAGGGATTTCAATAGGCGCTTGGAAAAAGCAAAAGGTATTTTCCATGCAAACTCTATTCAAAGAGAATTGGAGTGGAAACAAAAATATGCGGAGTTTGAAGTTCGGCGAACCAAGGAATTGGAAGAAATAATGTCCATGTTCGCTCACAAATTCCGCAGCCCGCTGGATGCGATAATTTACAATACGACCCACGACAACCAGCCCGCGCTATATGCCGAAGCAGCCCAAACCATGCGCGGTTTGCTGGATGTGTTCAGCATCATTTCCACTGATGAAATTGTACTTAAAGAAAGGCTAAAGCAGGATAATCAGGGAAATAGCAACTTAATGGCCGTTTTCGGCGCAACCCTGGATATGATTATGCTGCATCTACTGTCCGTCTCCGGTAGCGAGAAAATTCAGCAGCATTACATGGCTTACGCCAAAGCCCAAGGTTTATGCGATGCCGATGTCAGTTACAAAATCTGGAATGATGATTTTTTCGAGTTGGAGCATGAACTGCAAAATGAATGGCAACAGGCTTATGCTCACTTGTTGGCCGAATCGGCAAATTTGGCTACCCGTTTGCATTGGCTGGAGCAGCGCTTTTTCAAACTTGAATTAAAGGGCTTTGACAGTGCGGACATTCATTTCAAGGAACATGGCATCACCGCATCGTTTTTAACCATTCTCCTAAATGAAATCTTGGTGAATGCCTTCAAATACTATTCGTCAAAGGACAAACAGCCAGTAACGTTACAATGGCTTGAGCGAGACGGCTATCAGGTGTTAAGTTGCCGCAACCCCAGTACCAAAAGTGAACGCGTCGCTCAGAAAGGCAGCGGTAGGGGCCATACCTTTTTGTCTGCTCTGGCCCGAAAAACCGGTAGCGTATTTTCTAAGCCCAAACCGCAAGACGATTTTGTGTTGGAATTTGCGATTGCCAATGAGCTGTTAATCTAAAACTAGGAAGGTGAACGTGAGTTATTTTTTATGGGTTGAGGATTTTGAGAATTCGCCCAAAGTCACGGCAAGCAATGTATTTGGTGGAGTATTTAATGATGATTTTTTTGTTGAAGACAAACGGGCAATAAAAAAGTCATTTAAAAATCATGGCGTTTTCGTGGAATTGAATTTTCAGGATGGATTCGGATTTATTCAGTCGGGTTTAGACAAAAAAATAGATTATGTGATTCTGGACATTGACTTACCCGCTTATGGTGCAGACGGTATTAATGAGCATGTTTTGCAATTGTTGACAGACTTTGAAAATTACCAGGCCCATGAAGACGAAACCGAAGATGAGCAATTGCAACAAAAAGCCTGTGCAGAATTAAAGAAAATTGCCGGATTTTATCTTTATACGAAGTTAGTCGTTGAATTAGGCTTTCCCAAGCAACATATTTTATTCTGCTCCAATCACGGCGAAAACACTAAAACGATCCAAGAGGCATTTAAAACAGCCAAAATATCGCTGCCTAAAATTCATCAAAAATCGGACGCAGATGTTCAGTAATGGGTAAAAGACCGTTTCGAAAATCCCTATTCAAGACTACGACGTGGGATTATTCAGGCTTGCCGCTTTCTTAAAGATAAAAAGTTACGCTTTGACGATTATGGTACTGATTCTAAAAAGCCGGCAACTTTGGACTTGGAAAACTATCTGGCGATATTGAGTGATTTTTTGCCGATCTGCGAACCGGATGAAAAGTATTCCAAATATAAACTATTCGTTCGCACCTTGGCTCATGAATGGGATGAAGCAGTAAGGCCGCAGAAATTAGGCCATAACAAAGTTGAAAAACAAACATCGTACTCTTTTTCTTGGATTATGAAAATCACCAGAAACTGGTCGGCCCATAGCAATGTTTTTGATCAACTTTCTGCTCAAGATGTAGCGTTTTTATTCGTTGTAAATATGCGGGCAATGTTTGATCTTGGCAGCGAACCAGTTCCTTATGAAAAATACTTATTTAGTTTATTTGGCTCACCGCTTTCTGAAGATGAATTCAAAACGATATGCGGAAGTAATTATGAAGATAGAAAAATCCCATTAACTCAGAAATACGCTTCTTTGCTACATAAGTACGGAACAAACTATGAAGCAATTAATTTTCATGGTTTGTTGAATGAGTTACAAAAGAAGCAACTTGGAAAAAATGATTTCTTAGTCGAAGGGCTTTACCAAGTTTTCTGGTTCTTAACTTCATATGGTCGAGTGTATATTGATCGACACAGAATTCAAGAACAAAAATATCTGAATTATCAATTTGTATACTTTAACTATTTTGATGAAGCATATTTGGCCTATATAGGTCGTCACATTTATTCACGCAGCTTCCCCGAGGCCTAACCCATGACCACCCTACAAACCCAAATCCCGGATCAACTCCTGCAACAAGCGCAATATCTGGTACAACAAGGCTGGGTCGCCAATATGGACGAATTGATTGCTGAATCTATGCGTCGTTATTTGGAGTCACACCGTGAAGCCATGTCCGAACAGTTCGTTCGCGAAGATGTCGATTGGGGCTTAAATGGGCAGGACTGAGCCAGTCGTTATTGCCGATGCAGGGCCAGTCATTCATCTGGATGAACTGGGCCACTTGGATTTGTTGGCCGATTTCGGCAGTGTCATCATTCCGGACAAAGTCTGGCAGGAAGTTCAACAGCATAGACCTTTGGCGCTGACCGCTGCCGGAGACTGGATTGTGCGCCAATCGCCCAAACAGCATTCAGTCGTGGTTAGTGCATTAACGCCACTTTACAGCCTGCATGCGGGCGAACAGGAAGCCCTGCATTTGTGTAGCGAGGTTGGTAATTGTCTGCTGTTGACGGACGATACGGCTGCACGCTTGGCAGCCAAAAGCCTGGGGATTGCCGCACATGGCACATTGGGCTTACTGATCAGAGCCATACGCCGACAATGCCTGAGTAAGGCCGAAGTGCTGACATTGTTACACGCCATTCCAAATCAAACCACGCTGCATGTTCGGCCTGCCTTACTAAGAGAAGTGATTTCAGAGGTCGAAGCGCATGTTGAATAAATCCGATCATGCTATGAACGCACCGGCAAACACTTACCGATGACGAATAGTGATTTACTCAAAACGCTGATTGCCGAATTGCCTCGCCATTCCGAAGAGGAAGGCGATTTTTATGTGGTCGAGCGCCGCCACTTGGTTGATGTATTGCGCTCGCGTCATGAGCTGGATAAGCCGCTTGCCGAGCAGGCAGTCGGTCTATGTGAATGCTTGCTGGACACTTTGTCGGTGCTACGGCCGGACGAACTGGCGAAAGGAAACTGGTGTTTCGTGTCGTTTCCGGCACAATTGCTGGCGAACTCTGTACTGACGACGATGGCCGATAACGATTCGCGCCTGTTTGCCGCCCATTTCTGGAATACCCAAGGCATAGATAATGCCAGGAAAGACCAGCAGCGCGACGTATTACACCTTATAGAGCAAGCGCGACTGGAGTGCCATGCTGGTAGCGACGCCCAGCCAATCCGTTACTGTTACGTGGCCTGGAGCATCATCAAGCTGGATGGCAAAATCTTGTTTTATCAGCGCGAGGACACCCAAAAACGTTTCGACAAAGCGGCGGGTGATTATGGCTTGCTCGGCGGGCGCTGCAATCAATCCGATGTGGCTGGTATTACCGATAAAGCAGTATTGTTGCAGACTTTGCAATCCGCGAATTCTCAGTGCGTTAAAGGCGCTTTGCCGCAAACCTTGCGGCGGGAGTTGCGGGAAGAAGCGGGTTTGTTGTTTAACGAGCATTACCGCTTCAAGCTTTGGCGCAGTTTGAAACCTTACCGACAAGTGCAAGGTGCGGCGCCGAATCATGCCTTGACCGAATATTATCTGGCTATTTTTCAGATTGAATTGACCCTGGAAGGTTTTTTGTTTTTGCAGCAGCGTGTCGCTAAAGATGATCGACTGGTCTGGCTAACGTTAGTAGACATCGAACGCGGCGAAAGCACCGACGGCAAGATTCCGTATATTAAGGCTTTGTATGATGATTTTGGTGGCGACCGGACGGCCTTGGTTGCGGCGTTGACTGAACTCCCGGATAGTTTTACCGCAGGCTACCTGTCTGATAAAGAAAACTTCGGATACATTTTTTCGATTGATCCGAATATACCGGTGTCAGCTGGAAAACTGGGCAAGGATAAACCCCTGAATTTTACTTTAAATGCCAGGCAACTCTCATTGATATTGGGCTTGGCGGCACATTCGCGCGGTTTTGATTTTGAATCCGTGCCGGAAAATATCGTTATGCATCCGCACGGTTGGGTGGAAGTGGGCGAATTATCGCCCTTTCGGCAAGAATTAACTGAACTGCTAGTCCTGCTTTCCGGAAGCGAGTTGGTGATGGAAAGTCGTCGCGACCGATTGTTCAGGCTGTCAATTAGGCCTGACATGGTATTTTTTGCCGACGAGTTGTTTTCGTTTTCAGTCAATCTCGCGGATTTGCAGGGTGTACAAAATAAAATCCCAGCCACAATTACCCGGCGCGCTTTTGATACCGGTTTTGGTGTTGTGTTAGATAAAACCGAAGTATTCAACCTGACATTGGATTTTGCACATAAACTCAAATCCTTGTCCGTACACCCGTTTTCCGCTGACAATGATGACGGGGTGAAAATCGAAGACACTTACAAAAAGGGTTTGCATAGAGAAGCGAAGTTTCAGGCTTTGGGATTAAGGAACTTAATACGCCGGGAAGCAGGGATTATCAAATTTGTTTTAAATTATGAATACACCTGAAAAATTATCTCGGCAGATGGGTGGTTATTTAATCTAAATGGCAGCTTTATCAAGACTTACCTGCAGTTCGGTGGGAATCGTCGAGTGTCTCAAAGTGGCCGACAGACGTCAAAGCAACCGATTTAACCAATCCTGCTAAGATCAGCAACAAAAGTCCTATCGATTTTCCAAGGTTACGTCATGCAAACACCTTCCGACAAACTCTATTGCACCGCCCAAATCCGCGAGGCGGAGCGTTACGCTATCGACGAGCTGGGAATTCCGGGCCGGGAGCTGATGAGTCGGGCAGGTCATGCGGTATTTGAGCAGGTTAGACTGCGCTGGCCTGAGCAGAAAACGATCACCGTGTTTTGCGGCGGCGGTAATAACGGTGGCGATGGTTACGAAGTCGCTACGCTGGCCTTGCAGACAAATTATCAAGTGACCGTTTATGCATTGGCCGATCCGAACCGCTTGCCGGGCGATGCATTCGGCACCTATCAAGATTTTTTACAGGCCGGCGGCAGTGTCAGCGGCTTTGAAGCAGGACAATGTAAACTGCAAGGTGTGATCGTCGATGCTTTATTCGGTATCGGTTTGAGCCGGACGGTCGGGGCTGATTATGCCTTAGCTATAGCGGCGATCAACGATTCTGCTTGTCCGGTGGTCGCGGTGGATGTGCCGTCCGGATTGCATGCCTATACCGGCTCGGTGTTGGGTTGCGCGGTTAAGGCTGATGTGACGGTGACCTTCATCGGTTTGAAATGTGGCTTGTACACCGGCGAATCGCCGGAATATTGCGGCGAGATTGTTTGCAGCACCTTGGATATCGACGCAGCAGTGTTGGCGGCGATGCCGCCCTTTGCGCTATTGCTGGACAAAATCGACTTGCCGCGCCGCGCGCGGATTGCGCATAAAGGCCATTTCGGGCATGTGTTGTTGATTGGCGGCAATCTTGGGTTTACCGGCGCGATACGGCTGGCGGGCGAGGCGGCCTTGCGTTCCGGCGCCGGTCTGGTTAGCATCGCCACCCGCGCCGCGCATAGCGGGCTGATCAACATCGGCCGGCCGGAGCTGATGTGCCACGGCGCGGAATGCGGCGAAACCTTGCAAGCTTTGCTGCATAAAGCCAGTGTGGTGGTGATCGGGCCCGGCCTCGGTCAGGACGATTGGGCCAGGGAAATGTTTAGCACGGTACTGGCCAGCGATAAACCGTGCCTGCTCGATGCCGATGCGTTGAATTTGCTGGCAGAGCAACCGGCGCGGCGCGAAAACTGGGTTTTAACGCCGCATCCCGGCGAAGCCGCGCGCTTGCTGGGCTGTAACACCCGGCAAATCTCGGCAGACCGATTTGCGGCGTTGGCGGATTTGCACAGTCAATACGGCGGCACTTGTTTGTTAAAAGGCGCCGGTACCTTGATTACCGGCGGCGACACGGTCTATGTCGGCACCACCGGCAATCCCGGCATGGCCAGCGGCGGCATGGGCGATGTATTGTCCGGCCTGATCGGCGGCTTGCTGGCGCAAGGTTTGAGCTTGGAACAGGCTACCAGGTTGGGTGTGTATGTGCATGGCGAAGCGGCGGACAGTCTTGCTTTGGAACAGGGCGAGCGCGGCTTGCTGGCCGGCGATTTGCCGGAACGAATTAGAGAATTATTGAATTGATGAACATCACTCTGGAAACCTCCGAAGATACCGAAGCGCTGGGCGCGGCGCTGTGGCAAGCCT
>Ga0172378_10005590_pt1 | contig 11743 bp, 8 predicted proteins | sample GrowelOW332metaG_FD_119755 | JGI IMG/M metagenome (GOLD analysis project Ga0172378, IMG submission 119755) | Groundwater microbial communities from an aquifer near a municipal landfill in Southern Ontario, Canada - Pumphouse #3_1 metaG | ecosystem: Environmental > Aquatic > Deep subsurface >... | reverse complement strand
ACATAATTTATTGTTTATAACTTAGTATGTGCAAACAATTTAAAAAAATCATTGCACAACGTTCGGATAATATTACATTGCTCAACTTTTTTCAATCCTTAAAGCTAAATTTTTTTGTTTAGTCTTTATTTTAGTCAAAAACAGTGATAATATGGGGCATATGAAAACAATTTTTGAAAAAATAGTTGATGGTGAATTGCCATCTGTTAAGATTCACGAAGATGAATATTGTGTAGTCATTATGGATATCAACCCTATTAAGAAAGGTCACTGTTTGGTGGTCAGTAAGAAACCATATGAAATTTTAGCTGAATGTCCTCAAGATATTCTATGTCATTTGATTCTTGTCGCTCAACAAGCAGATAAGAATTTGAGAGAGAAATTGCACTGTGATGGTACAAACCTAATCATCAACAATGGTAAGGCAGCAAACCAGCAGGTACCTCACCTACATATCCACATCATGCCAAGATATACAGGTGATAACAATACTGTTGCAGTTCCTCATGATAAATACAGTGATGGAGAAATAGAGGAATATGGAAAACTTCTGAAATTTTAAAACAATTCATCACAAGCAAGGCAGATATGTCTGTCTTGCTTTACAAGACAACTAATTGATTTATCATTAGCAAAAAAAAGACTAACAAATGTTTCCAAGACACCCGTATTACTTATACAATGCTCCGTCCCTAGTAATTTGCACTTCAGTATTGGTACTCTATCTTGCACTGAGTAGAATAAAAAAAGCAAATCACCCATATCTTTTGATATACATTATACTGAGTTATTTATCAGTTATGTCCAATTTAACCATATCATATATTTCTGATATGCCAGTTCAACCTTCAAGCAATAAATTGTACTTTTTATACAGCATCTTCAATTTAATTGTTATATTGAAAGGTCTGAATCTTTATCTATATTTCAACAATAGGCTTGGATTTAAGATGAATATGATGTCTCTTTATCTGAGCTTACCATCCGTAATTGCTGCACTCATGCTGATAAGCAACAGCAGCACAAACTACTTATTCATCATAAAGAACAATGAATTTTCCTATGGAATGCTATTTCCTATGATATACAGCACTTACTATCTTTACACAGCTCATATCATAGTCAGGGCAATAAAAAAGAATATGAAATTTGTAAGATTTACAAAGATATTCATAGGCTTCTTTGGCCTCTATTTGATATGTCTGCCACTTGTGTTATTCAACACAGTGGATCTTCATCCACTTCATCTTCTCTCATCAATGCTTCTCTTGATAATATACATGATGCTCGAAGTTCCAATGCTACAAGAAGATAAGGATACAGGGCTTTTGAATAGAAATAGTTTTGATAACTATATTGAAACTCTCGATGTTGATGAAGCGAAAATAATACTGATCAAAATCAAGAATTTAGAAATATTGAGAACCTTTGAAACCAAATACAAGTTAAACAATGCCTACCACTATATAATAGAGGCAGCAAAAAAAGAGTTCCATAATTCATATTATTTCAATGTGACTCAATCTATTGTTGGTGTGACATTTCTAGAGAACATCGAGACAGAGAGGTTCATCAGCTTCATAAATTCAAAATTGAATGAACTAAAGCAGATGGATAAAAGTGCATCACCTACTTCCTTCACATTTGCAGTAACAGATTCTTTGCAGCTCTTCAATGATACAGACTCTCTTTACAATGCCATAATTGATGGAATTGATGAGCTGGATGAGCTCAAAATTTCAAATAAATACATTCAATTGACACAGTCAACAAGTGATAAATATGTAAGAAAGCAGAAGATTTATAAGAAGCTACATTATGCAATATCACAGCATCAAATAGAGCTGAGAATACAACCAATCTACAATGTCAAAGAGAAGACAATTTTAAGTGGTGAGGTTCTCTCTAGGCTTCAAATTCCAGGTATTGGCTATGTACCAAGTTTTGAGTTCATAACCATGGCAGAGAAGAATGGCAGCATAAATGAATTTGGAATTGCTGTAATAAGTGAGCTGTGCCACTACTTAAATGCAGTGCAGCTACCAATAACACAGCTTTCATTCAACATATCAATGTTCCATTGCATGCAACCAACTCTTCCTGATGTGCTTTTGAAGATAGTCAAGGAAAATAACATTGACCCAAAACTTCTTACAATAGAGATAACAGAAACAAGCGAGGTGCTTGATTGGGACATTCTCAAAACCAACATGAGACGATTGAAAGAAAAGGGCTTCACGCTATCGCTTGATGACTTTGGAACAGGATTTGCTTCTCTTGAGTACTTCATGTCTCTTCCTTTTGATATAATCAAGTTTGATAGAAATTTGCTTCTTGAAGCAGAAAAAAGCAAGACATCGATGATTGCTTTGGCATCAACAATAAAGATGGTTAAATCATTGGGCCACACAACTGTTCTTGAAGGTGTTGAGACAGAGAACCAGAATAGAATTGCACATGAGGTTGAAGTTGATTACATTCAGGGTTTCTTGTATGGAAGGCCTATGAATCTATCAGATTTTACTAAAATTGTGAACAAGTAATTCTTTCAGAACCGGATTGAGTCTTCCTTATTAAAACAGGAAGCCTTTTTTGTATCTGTCTATAAAGATAAAAAAATCTCCCATCTAATTAAAGACAGGAGATGTTATCAATCAAGACAGAATCTTATAAAGATAAGATCTCATCAAGATCGATTTCACAAGCAATAGTTGGCATACCACAGCCCCAGTTCTCAAGAACTGTTGGATTGATCTCACCAAAGATACCAATTTTCTTACCACCAGATATGATATTTGCACCACGGCCAGATATGAAACGGTTATCTTCATTCAAGCTCTCAAGCTTGTATTCAACTCTCAAGAAATACATCAAAGTATTTACCATAGATGATACTTCATTGAAGCCCATCAAAGAATCTGCAGCAAGGAAACCAAGACTATTTTTAGTTATTGTTCCACTGTTATCCTGAGGATATAAATAAGCAATCTTACCTACTTCAAAGATCTTATGAGGATAGGTAGCATGTGCTGAGATACTCTCACTTTCAAGCAAACTTGGAATAACTGATGGTCTTACATACTCATAGTTCTCACTCATTGGATTTGCAATTTGAATGTAATCTTCACCACTGACTTCCATGTTATCTATATAAGCTTTTTTGGAGCCCAAGTAGTTGTACATCATCTCTTGGAAGCCAAGACCAACTAAGATATCTTTAACCTTTCTACCGAGCTCTTCTGCTGGTGTCAAACGACCCATTGTAAAAGCATGTGGCATTTCAGGTGTGAAGTTGTTTAGACCATAGCCAATAATTACATCTTCAACTAAATCAGCTGCGTGCAAGAAATCATCTCTGTATTCAGGAACTGTAGCATAGATGATTTCATCATCAGCATCATAGAATGAGTACAAGCCCATCTTTGCTAATGAAGAAACAGCTTTCTCACCGCTCATCTTTACACCTGTAGTTTTTTCAATTTGCTCCATTGTACAGCTGATTGGTTCTTGATAGTAATAAGGAACAGTAATTTCTTTTCCAAATTCAGTCTCAGAATCAAATATAACTTTAACAGGACAAATTTCAAATCCCATATCTGCCATATCACAGCTCATGATTGATGCTGCAAGAATAAGGTTCTTCAAAATAGGACCACTCATCTCAACAAATAGAGCATCATCACCTACTTTAACAGCACCTAAATCAGCACTGTTGATTACAGGAGGGAAAGACAGAGCATTTCCATTATCATCATATAGATAAGGGAAAGTTGCATCATTCTCTACGATTGGACCATATTCAATACCCTTAGGGTGTTTCTTTGTGATCTCTCTTAAAGTCAGAACCTCATCCATACCTAAAGGTTGGAATGATGTTTTATCAGGATCTGCTCCTTGATAATGTACAGGGAATTGAATTAAATCTGAGCGATAGATACCCATTGCAATGGTCTTTCTCTTTCGGCCAAAGTTAAAACATAATTTCTCTTGGCTCTGAATCAAAGCAAGTAAATCATCGTCTGAAACTACATGACCTTTAACAGCAAAACCTATTGAATAAGCTCTGTTTTCAGGAGCATCATGAATCTGAAGTTCACGACCTTCATTATCAACAGATTGCTCTTTAGAACTGAAGAAATCATATTCTGTAACTTCACCAGATTCATAATTCTTTATTGCTCTTGCAACACCGATTGCTGACCATAAATCAGGACGGTTTGTATCATTCAATTCAATTTTAATAACACCTTCACTGTGGTCATCAAGCTCAGCTTTTGCTACAGGGAAAATCTCTTCAAGTTCATCATCACTATAACTCTTACCAAGATAGTTGAAAAATGATTTTTCTTTTGTTTCAATTTTTGGCATTAGTTTCCTCTCCTAGTACGTACACTCTCAATATTTGGAGTGAATAATTCACGAAGGTCATTTAAGCCTAAATGCATAAGAGCCATTCTATCAATACCAAGACCCCAAGCCAATACAGGTGCATCAATGCCTAATGGTTTTGTTACTTCAGGACGGAATATACCACTTCCACCTAATTCAAACCAACCAAGTACAGGGTGTTTGATATGTACTTCAATTGAAGGTTCTGTGAATGGGAAGTAACCAGGTACATATTTAACTTCTTCTGCACCAGCAATTTCTTCTGCAAATAATTTTAAAAGTCCAAGCAATGTCTGAAGATTTACATCATCTCCAATTACAATACCTTCTGTTTGGTAGAAATCTGCACCGTGAGTTGCATCAACTTGATCATATCTGAAGCATCTTTCAACACCAAAATATTTACCAGGATTCTTTGCTTTTGTTAGCTGGTGAGCTGATAATACAGTTCCCTGTGATCTCATTACCTGACGACGAGTGAATTCATGGTCAAATTTATAACCCCAACCACGAGAACCAGTGCTACCACCATTTTCGTGTGTCTGCGCTACATTGCTCAACCAAGGCTCTTCAATCTTCTTGCTGTGAGACGCATTCTTCAATCTGTAAACATCATGAATATCACGTGCACTGTGGAACTGAGGCATAAACAATGCATCACCATTCCAGAATTCATTCTCTACAAGTGGTCCATCAAATTCTTCAAAACCTAATGCTGTCAATTTATCCTTAACCCACTGCAAGTAATTGCCGTAAGGGTTGTGACGACCAGGAATCAATCTAGAAGTTGGAGCCTCAACACCGTATGGGCGGAATATTCCAGTTTTCCATGATCCACTAGATAGCATATCAGGTGTAACATTACCAAGTTCTTCACCGGTAATATTTGCTTTAATGATTTCTTTTTTAACTTCATCACCATCTGCAGTCAATTCAAAAACAACATCTTCTTTTTCAACTATTTTGAAAGCAGCATTGGATGCTCCTCTTTTTTTAGCCAATTTCTTGATGACTTTTTTTTCTTCATTATTTAAATCTACATCTTCAAAAGAACCTTCCAGACCTTTTGTCAATAAAGAAGCAATGATTGTTTCTTCTTGAGGAAGTTCTGTACCAATAACAATGGCATTATGTTCCTCATTCATTTTAGTAACTTTTGCTTTAGATAGTGCGCCGAAAGCTGAACCAACATCTTTTTTCTCCAAACCTAAGGCAGCTGCAAGTTCAGGCAATGAAGTTGCACCATTAGATTGGAGATATGTAAAGATACGAACAGTAGGTGTTCCGTTGCTCTTTTGCTCACGGCCAAGTTCTGTTAATTCGTAAAATACGCGATATGTGCGACTTACTTCCTCCAGGAAACCTTTGGCTACTAACCAACTAAAGGCCTGGTTGCACTGTCCTACCTTATAATCCAATTCACTGATAAGTCTATCAGCTGTAATTGCTTCACCAAGATTTACGTGACGCAACAATCGGACTTCAAGGGGATGCAAGTTCTTTACATCAATGTCCATTTCTTTTCTCCTAATGATTGTGTTGAAACACAATCTACAATGTTAAACATTTTAATAAACAACCCAAAAAATTAAAAGGTCTATATACATAAGAATTAATTTTTTCTTCAATATATAGGCCTTATTAATCATTTATTTTATTTTTTTATTTATTTTAACAAATCTTTTAGTTTTTTAGTTATTTTTTCCACGGTTGGAACACAATCTTTTTCAAGTTCTCGAGTGAAAGGAACTGGCATCTCACGTCCACCAAACACCTCAATAGGATTTTTCAATGTATTGAATATCTCTCTATCTTTGTTCAGGGTCGCAGCAATTTGATTTGCATATCCACCAAATTGAGGAGCTTCTTGAACTATCAAACAGTTGTGAGTTTTTCGAACAGATTTTATCAATGTATCTTCATCAAGTGGCTTAAGTGTGCACAGATCAATCAACTCTATCTTATCAAGTAGACTCTCGTCTTTTGCAACAATTGAATTGATTGCATCACGACACTTTTGCATTGAGTAGCCGTAACTTATCAGAGTGACTTTAGATCCCTCTCTTTCAACATCACATTGTCCAAGAGTCATCAGATCGCTCTCATCACCTATCTCACCGTTTAAATTGTAAACCAATTTGTATTCAACAAAGACAACAGAGTTGTTATTTCTGATTGAGGCCTTCAAAAGAGCCTTGGCTTTTCTTGGTGATGAAGGTGCTACAACAAGAAGTCCTGGAATATTTGTGAACAACGATTCAAGACTTTGGGAGTGCTGAGAACCATGTCCTGTACCACATCCCATAGGAAGTCTAAATACTGTTGGACATTCAAATTGACCTGCACTCATGAATCTGATCTTGGATGCATGATTTATCAAAGAATCACTTATCAATGTTGAAAAATCACCATACATAATTTCAACTACCGGTCTTATACCAAGCATGGAGGATCCGACTGCAATACCGCCAAATCCTTCCTCACTTATTGGTGTTTCAACTATCTGACTTTTAACCTTTTTGTAGAGATCTCCAGTTACTTTGAAACATCCACCATATATACCAATATCCTCTCCAATTAGATAAACAGATTCATCTCTTTGAGCTTCTTCTAAAAGAGCCTCTCTGATTGCTTCACGGCCATAGGCTCTGTGAAATTCTGTACAAGATGTTTCATACTTTTCTATATCTGCATAAACATAGGATGTAGCTTCGTGAATATCAATTATCTCATCTTTATGATCTCTAGCATCTTCAAGTTCTTTTTCCATGTACTTGATGTCATCATCAAGAATCGACTTGTATTGGTTTTCATCTATGATTTTATTGGATAGCAGTGCTGCCTTGAATCTTTTTATTGGATCTTTCTTCGCCCAAAGTTCTTCTTCCTCTCGTGTTCTATAAACACAAGGATCACTTTTGGAATGTCCATTATATCTGTAGGTTTTGGCCTCTATCATGTAAGGTTTTTTGTTTTTTAAGATGTAATTGCGAGCACGATTGCATGCCTCATATACCTCTTCTAGGTTGTTTCCATCAACAACCTCACCTTCGATGTTGTAGCTTTTTATTCTCGAAATAAGAGAATCTGTTGAGACCATTCTTGAAGTTGCAGCGCTCATTCCATAACCATTGTTCTCCAGAAAGAATAAGGTAGGTAGATTCCATATAGATGCCATATTCATGCATTCATGAATCACACCTCTTGAAGATGCACCATCCCCAAATAGAGCTACTGATATATTTGATTTTTTTAATTTAGATTGAGCAAACGAAAGTCCGGTAGCTAAGGCCACACCACTTGCAACCACTGCAGAAGAGCCAAGATTGAAATGTTCTTTATCGCTCATGTGCATTGAACCACCAAGACCCTTGCATAGACCATATTTTGATCCAAACATCTCACTGAACATTTTGAACGGAGAGCTACCTGTTGCAATATTGTAACCGTGGCAACGATGTGTTGGAACAATCCAATCATCATCTTTTAGTGATAAAGCAAGCCCAACCTGGCATGCTTCCTGTCCCATATTTAAATGAGTTGTTCCATGCATTTTACCTGAAGCGAAAAGTTTTACAATCTGCTGCTCAAATAGTCTGGATTGATGCATCAAATGTAAACCTTTTAGACACTGCCCCTTTGATAGAGTCATAAAAAGTCCCCTTAAAACTTATAATGTATAGTCATAATTTTTATTGTCGGATCATATACACAATCCTTATGAAGAAGTTTTTCAGACTCTCTCCACTCGTAAATATAAACGATTTCTCAATAATTATAAAGATTATTGATACAATTTATACAAAAATGTGAATTATTTTCATTTTTTAATTTCCGTTACAATAACCACTAACAAGCTAACTATCAAGAAGTAACAAAAACAATCTTTAATAAAAGTTTTATATTTATCTTAATAAAAATTGCATAAAATATAATTATTCATAATATTTTTTTTAAAATAACACACTTATTAATATCAATTGCATGCCAATCTTACACAAAAAAATGCAAATTTTCCTATTGTTTTGGTGCTCCAAATTAATTGACTATTTAGATTATATAAGGTATTACTTATCATATTGATTATCTCATGGAGGAAATATGGAATCTTCACTAGCAATTCCAGCTCTAACCAAAGACTTAGTTAGAGTATTGATTGATGCTGATACTATCTCAAGAAGAACGGACGAACTCGCCCGTCAAATAAATGAAGCCTACGCTGACATTGAAGGGCCCCTTATACTCGTTGGAGTACTAAAGGGCTCTTTTATTTTTACTGCAGACCTGTGCCGTAAATTGACAATTCCACACGTAGTTGATTTCATTGCTTTATCATCCTACTCAGGAGCAGAAACCACCGGTAATGTGCGTATGCTTATGGATACAAGAGAGAACCTCGAAGGAAGACATGTCTTGATTATTGAAGACATTTTAGATTCCGGCAACACTCTTGATTATTTGATTAGGAACTTCAAATCTAGAAAGACTTTAAGTGTTAAAACTATTGTATTGCTAGACAAACCAGAAAGACATTCAGTTCCCGTAGAAATTGATTGGGTCGGTTTTACAATTCCAGATGTATGGGTTGTTGGCTATGGCCTAGATTATAATGAGAGATATAGAACTCTACCTTATATTGCAGAGATGTATCCACAAGACGAATAGATAAATTAATTTATAAAAGGTATTTCCAATGGAAAAAGAAAAGTATTATGTAAGCTACAAGACTGTACATAAATCAGTAAAAGGTTTAGCTGAAAAGCTAATTTCTAGCTCCTTTAACCCCGATGTGATTGTCGCAATTGGATCTGGTGGTTTTATACCAGCTAGAATTATGAAAACCTTTATAAACAGACCAATCTACGCAGTAGGTATTTCCTATTACGGAGTCGACAAAAAGCACGGTGACTATCCAACTAAAATTCAGTGGATAGATGAAGTGCAGGAACAGATCAGAGGAAAGAAAGTATTGTTGATTGATGAAGTTGATGATACAAGAGCAACTCTTGCATATTGTGTTGGAGAGCTATTGAAATACAAACCAGAAGAAATTGCTGTTTTGGTACTCCACAATAAGCTAAAAGACAAAGATGTAGATTTCCCTCCAGAGATCAAACGATATTATGCTGCAGAAGAAATTCCTGATTTTTGGATCAAATATCCATGGGATGCAGATGATATTGATGAACACTACAAACTAGAACAGGCAATGGTTGAAAGACATGCCTCAAGGAGTAAATAATGAGTATTAGTGCTATCGTAGGAGCCCAGTGGGGCGACGAAGGTAAAGGTAGAATTGTAGACTATTTAGCTGTTAAAGCTGATATGTGTATTCGTTACCAAGGTGGAGACAATGCAGGTCATACTGTAATCAATGATAATGGTAAATTTGCTTTACACATCATTCCATCTGGCATTTTTAATCCTAACACAATTAACATTGTTGGAGCTGGTACAGTAGTTAACTTTGATACAATGACCGAAGAACTCGATCAAATTAAAGCAGCTGGTGTTACAGTAGATAATTTATTTATCGACAAAAGAGCTCACATCATCATGCCTTTCCACCAGATGTTAGACGGTGCTGAAGAAGCATCTAAAGCTGGTGAATGGAAAATTGGTACAACAAAGAAAGGTATCGGTCCTTGTTACAGTGATAAAGCTGCAAGAAGTGGTATCAGAGCTGTTGATATCTTAGATGAAGATAGACTTATAACTAGACTCGAAATGCTTCTTCCTAGAAAGAACAGAGAACTATCATACTTTGGTTTACCTGAAGTAAAACTTGATGACATGATGGCACTCTGTGCTAAATGGAAATCAATCTATGGTGATAAAATCATCGATATGGTTCCTCTTGTAAGAAAAGCTTATACAGAAAACAAAGATATCCTTCTTGAAGGCCAACTTGGTATCATGAGAGATTTAGACTGGGGTATCTACCCATACACAACAAGCAGCAACCCAACAGCTGGTGGTACTTGTTCTGGTGCTGGTATCTCTCCTAGAAGAATTACAGACATTTATGGTGTATTGAAAGCTTACGCAACTAGCGTTGGTGGTGGTCCATTCATGAGTGAAGATTTCGGTGAAGACGGTGACAAACTTAGAGACTTAGGTCACGAATACGGTGCTACAACAGGTCGTCCTCGTAGAACTGGTTGGTTTGATGCAGTAGCTGCTGATTACTCCTGTTGGATCAATGGTTTCACAGGCCTTGCAATCACAAAAATGGATATCTTAGACACATTTGAAAAAATCAAAGTTTGTGTTGCTTATGATATCGATGGTGAGATTGTTAAAGAACTTCCTGAAACAGCTCTTCAAGAGAAAGCAAAACCAATCTACAAAGAATTTGATGGTTGGATGGAAGATACTTCCAATGCTAGAAAATGGGAAGATTTACCTGTAAAGGCTCAAGAATATGTAACTGAAATTGGCAAACTTGTTGGTTGCCCTATTAAGTTCATTTCTGTTGGACCAGAAAGAGATCAAATCATCATTCTATAATTCTTAGAATATAGCATCCCTCAGTTAATACTGAGGGATTTCTATTTTTTAAGTTGTCATTTCAATTGTTATCATTGAGATATATATAGAAATTGACATCTGAATTTTAGTTATTTCAAAATTTCATTTTTCTCTTTATTGACGATACTTTATATATGCAATAGAGTTGAGATACCTGGCATTTGAAATACATTGCTTAGATAAATAAAAAAGGACATACCTGTATGACAAGCTTTACTCATGAGACTTATTTATCTCCATTTACATGGAGATATGGCACTGATGAAATGAAATCAATTTACAGTGAGAAACACAAACGAACACTTCTTAGAAAGGTGTGGATTGCTTTAGCTACCGCTCAGATGGAAGCAGGACTTGTTAGTGAAGAGCAAGTGAAAGAATTGATAGCTCATAAAGATGATATTGATATCGACAGAGCTACCGAAATTGAAAATGAAATTCATCATGATTTGATGGCAGAGATCAAAACATATGCAGAGCAGTGCCCAAATGGAGGCTCAATCATCCATTTAGGTGCAACAAGCATGGATGTGCTTGATAACATGGATGCAATAAGACTTAAAGAAGCTCTTGATATAACAATTCATAAATCAAAAGAACTTCTTTCATTGTTTGTTGACAAGATGAGTGAATACAAAGATCTACCATGCATGGCTTTCACACACATTCAGCCTGCAGAACCAACCACTGTTGGTTACAGATTTGCTCAAACTGCACAAGATTTAATTGATGACATCAAAGATCTAGAAAATGTAAGAGACAACATCCGTGGTAAGGGAATGAAAGGTGCTGTTGGTACTGCTGCAAGTTACACAGAGTTGTT
>Ga0172378_10005588_pt1 | contig 11746 bp, 11 predicted proteins | sample GrowelOW332metaG_FD_119755 | JGI IMG/M metagenome (GOLD analysis project Ga0172378, IMG submission 119755) | Groundwater microbial communities from an aquifer near a municipal landfill in Southern Ontario, Canada - Pumphouse #3_1 metaG | ecosystem: Environmental > Aquatic > Deep subsurface >... | reverse complement strand
TCCTTCGAGGCCTGACCTAATCTCCTACTACACCGAGACCGATATGTCCGAAAATGAAGGGACGGATTCCGGAAAAACCGCCTCCAGCGTTCAGGATTCCGGGAAGCAGCCGGAGGCTAGATAACTCCGCCTGCCTAAGCTGGGAAACTTCGAAGGCATCCCTTTCACATGCACCGGTGCTAAATTTGATATGGACCTTAGGGTCAGGGAGGCATATATGCTGACAGTCAGCCGCGACGGGAGCTTATCGGTGGCTAGAGGTGATTCCTTCAGCCTCCCCATATTCGTAAATGCCTCGCATTACCCCGAAATGAGAAGATACAGCATGGCATCCCATCCAGGGGCCACGCTTTATTTCTATGTCATGCTGTGGGGCCAGCAGCCCGATTCGGCAATCTTCGCAAGGACGCTCACTTCGGCGGATGCCAATGCGAACGGCGATGCCGTGCTGTCGATGACCTCGGCAGAGACCGAGAGCCTGCCTGCGGGATGCCACCAGTACATGGCGGTGATTACGTTCACGGACACTGCAGGGCATTTCGTAAGGGATACCGTGATTCCAAGGAATACGTTCACAGTGGAGGACTGAGCATATGGATTATATCTATGCGGAGATGACCCAGAGCGAGGAGGCGTCGGACACCCCGTTCTCGGAGACAGGCCATGTGATGGCCGTAGGCGACCCGCTGAAGGTCCAGCCGAAGATGTATGCCGACATCTGCCTGATGGCGGAGGAGGCGGAGAATGTCTGAGCTGGATGAGGGGCTCCTCGACGAGGCCAGCCGTCAACAGCTCATTGCAAAGTCGGTCAATGCCGATTCCTACAGGGACACCTCCAAGGGCAGGAACCGCTATGAGAGGAGGAAGCTCTCCAAGGTGGCGAACACTGTCTCACAGTACAACAGCATCGACATGGACAGCTTCTTCAAGCACGACATACTGACGGTCGGGATAAACGTCCATGGGGAGACGGACGACTACGTGGTGACTGTGAAATTCAGCGGGGTGCTTGACGAGATTGCCCAGGAAGTAAAGGCAAATAAAGGCAAGCTTGAGTTCAAGGTGGTGTCAAGGAGCCTCAGCAGGGTGTTCAATCAGGGGAATGTGCTCATACACTGCAACTGCCCCGATGCGAAATACACTCAGGATTTCTGGCAGACCAAGAACGGCTACAATGCAGGACCTGCGGAGAACCGTCCCTCCAACAGGACCAACCCCTCAGACACCAAGGGGGCAGGATGCAAGCATGTGCTGCTTGTCCTGTCGAACCTCGACTGGCTGATAAAGGTGGCCTCGACGGTCAACAACTACATCCATTACTGCCAGGAATACATGCAGAGCAACTATGCCGATTATATATTCCCCAGGCTGTATGGCGTCCCCTACACAAAGGCCGTGCAGCTGAATCTGTTCGGTGACGGCATGTTGGCCAAGGACAGGAAGGAACTCGACACGTCCAATGCCTATGGGGCATCGCGCGGGAGGTTCCAGAAGGGCAACAAGTATGCCTTCAAGCCCGGAATCGTATGGACTTCCTATGACAGGAACGGCAATCCCCTTCCGCCCAAGACCGCCAATGGCCAGACTTCCCTTCCATTTAAGGATGGAGGAGAGGGCACCTTCAGCAGGTCGGACATGAAGTAGGGATATCTGCCATCAGCAAGAGCATAAGCCCGCAGGTGGCAGCGTTTATCAGCTAAATTAACTGAAGCGGAAACAGCCATTCCAAGGTCTCCGCCATCCGCTTGGAGGAGCATCTATAATGGATTTGACTTGGTATCAGTGGTTCTGCCTGTTCAGCGTCCCGACCCTTACAGGGCTTCTTGTCACCTACATATTCAATCTGGTGACGAAGCATGCCGAGAAGAAGCATGCCAAGAGCGTCAAGGAGGTCGAGGACGACAAGCGCGAGTTCGTAAGCAGGATAAGCGCCGAAGTGGCACGGGAGCTCCTGGACGACGAACGCTCGGAGATGAAGAAATTCGTCGATGAGAGCACGCAGAGGACCATAGACACCATAAGCAGGGATACCGAGCCCATGAAGAAGGGCCTTCAGGCGCTGCTGAGGAATCAGCTGTATGAGCTGTCCGATACATGGACGCCTAGGGGATATGCCCCGATAGAGGTCAAGAACAACTTCGAGAACATCTACCAGCAGTATCATTCCCTCGGCAAGAACGGCGTCATGACGCATATACACGATGAATTCATGGACCTTCCCTCATCAAAGACTGAGTCCGACGAAAAAAAAAAGTAATCAATGTGCCTATATATGCCTAGCCTAGATGTTTTTTATAGAAAAAGAGGTAAATAGCATGACTGTATTGGCATCAGCAGGGAGTCTTGACTGGTGGTCGTCGCTGATGGGTCTCATCGTCACCGGGATATCGGTGGTCGTGGGAATCATCGGAATCGTATCCAGCATCAAGTCGCTGGTAAGCAAGATGAAAAGCAACACCGCATCGCAGAACCTGTCGCTGCTGAAGTCGGCAGCCGAGGCCGCTATGAAGTCGGCGGAATCATCCGGGGCATCTGGGGCCGACAAGAAGACCGCCGTTCTGGCAGCCGTCAAGGCAGCCGCCGTCAGCGCCGGGATAGACTGGACCGATGAGCTCAGCAAATCCATCTCGGACTTCATCGATGAGTCCATCTCCTTCGCAAACTCGATAAAGGACGCTTCGGATACGTCTGTGGGAACGGCCGGCAGTACTTCAAAATAGGTAAGACACGTCTAATCAAGTCAAATCAGCGATGCCGAATGACTTAGATAATCATCTCGATTATATAAGCAGGGCATCGTGGCCCTGCTTTATTTTTAGTCAATGGGAGGAACAAAGATGGATTCATTCGATTCGATTCCGGAGATGAAGAACCTTAGCGGGTCCGAGAGGGCCGAAGTGATGAGGATTCTCAATGAGATGAAGGCAACCGGGAAGTCGCCTACGCTCGACAGGCTTAAATACGTCGATTACTGGGAGAGGCCGGTCACGATAGATGAGTTCCTTGACAGCGATGCCTACCTTGCCAGGGGACTCAATGTCATCGATGAGGCCTCCGGGACCAAGAAGCAGACAGTATTCCCTTTCTGGAGGGATACGCTGAGGAAGATATTCCCCGACAACCTTGACACGGCATACAATACCGTTGTCCTTTCCGGGGCAATAGGAATCGGAAAATCGTTCATGGCTGTTCTGTGCATGCTCTACATGCTGTACAAGATGATGTGCCTGAAGGACCCCTACAAGCATTACGGTCTCCAGCCGATAGACCACATCACCTTCTCGTTCATGAATATCACGCTCGATGCCGCCAAGGGCGTCGCATGGTCGAAGTTCCAGGAGCTTCTGAAGGCGTCGCCATGGTTCATGGCCCATGGGACACTCAGCAAGAGCGAGCCTCCGGAGTGGAAGCCTAACGGAAACATCGAGCTTCTCTACGGGTCACAGCCAAGCCATGTGATAGGAAGAGCAGTCTATGCCAGCTTTGAGGATGAAATCTCTTTTATGCCTAATAAGGATGTTTCAATACAGATTGACAAGGCCAAGCAGCTAATCAATTCAATAGATGCCCGTATGCAGTCAAGGTTCATGAAGGGCGAGAAACGCCCTACCCTGCACATACTCGCATCCTCCAAGAGGACTGACCAGTCCTTCCTGGAGACCTACATAGACATGAAGAGGAAGAACGAGTCGAAGACCACGCTGATTGTGGACGAACCCCAGTGGGTGATAAGGACCGACAAGGACTCGCCTAGGAAGTTCTGGGTGGCCATAGGGAACAAGTTCCTGGATTCCGAGCTCGTCCCCCTCAACGCCACGGAGAAGGACCTAGACTGCTATCGCAAGAGGGGCTATTCCCTCATGAAGGTGCCTATGGGCTACTACGAGCAGTTCAATGATGACATCGACATAGCCCTGACCGACATCGCAGGCATCTCCACCACCAACGCCATGAGCTACATCTCAGGGGTGCGCTGGAACGAGACGGTCGACGACAGACTTCAGAATCCGTTCCTGAAGGAGATTCTCACCATCGGGGACGGCCCGGATGACAACTTCCAGTACAGCGACTTCTTCGACGCAGGGAGGGTTCCGAAGGGGATGAAGGAGAAACCCATGTACATACACCTCGATATGTCGATATCCGGCGATAAGACCGGTATCGCAGGGGTGTGGATTGTAGGCAAGAAGCCTCCCGAGGAGGGCAAGCCTGCATCCAAGGAGCTCTACTACCAGACGGCATTCGCCGTATCCATAAAGGCCCCCAAGGGGCGTCAGGTGTCCTTCGACAAGAACTGCCGGTTCATCTACTGGCTGAGGGACAGTGGGTTCAACGTGAAGACGGTTTCCTCGGATACCTTCCAGAACGCGGCCGTGGGGCAGCAGCTTCAGGCCCACCACTTCGACTACAAGGTCATATCGGTCGATAGGGTGGAGAATGGCGTATGCCCTCCCTACCAGATACTCAAATCGACGATATACGAGGACAGGATAAAGGCCTTCCCTGATAAGCAACTTACAGACGAACTCATTGGACTTGTAAGAGATGGTAATGGAAAGATAGACCATTCTCCAGCAGGCATAAACTGTCTATCCGGAGATACGAAGGTAAGCCTTCTGGATGGCAGAGAAGTCAGTATGAAAGACCTTATGAATGAGTTTGATTCCGGAAAGACAAATTGGGTCTATTCAATTAATGAGGCTACAGGGACCATAGAGCCACAGCCTATAGAGAAAGCATGGTGCTCTGGCAGGAACGCTTCCTTAATGGAGGTGGTTCTTGATAATGGGGAAATAATCAGATGCACTCCTGAGCATAGGTTCATGCTTAGAAATGGTTCCTATATCGAAGCCTGTAATCTCATCCCCAATGATTCGCTGATGCCTCTTTACCGCAAAGTATCCTCAAAAGGATTGGAGGGCTATCGTCTTTATTATGAACCTATCGAGGATAAGTGGCATTATGAGCATCGTAGGTTCGCAAAGGATGTGCTGGATGCAAAGCATCTGGTTCATCATCGTAATTGTAATAAGCTGGATAATACCCCCACCAATCTTGTATGGTGTTCTGCTAAAATGCATCAGACGCTTCATGCTAATATGCAGACAGGCGCCCAAAGCAAGGATGCCAATGCCAAAAGAAAGCAGTCGCTTCATCGGTATCATGAGGATAATAAAAATACCCTTAGTTATGAAAGACGATATCATAAGAATATGACAGATGATGAGATAAAATCATTCATGGCTAATAAGGAAGAGAGCGAAAGAAGGGAAATGAATAGGATAGCTTCGATAGATAAGATGTTCAACATCGACTATGTCTCATTGTCAACAAAGGAAAAATTAGCCTATTCGACTAAATACCGAGATGCATTGGATGGGGAAAACATTGGACATGATGACAGAATAGCCTCTACCCGAAGGAAAGCGGCTGAGTATTATCACTTGAACTACGATAAGTTAACGGAATCTCAGAAACATATGGTTTCTGTTAAATACAGACATGCTATGGACCCTACCTATAGTGACAGAATATCCAGTACTTTATCCGAAAAACATAGGGAAGGCTATTTCATCAACGCCGATGCCTCTCTGAAAAGAAATAACATTAAGCTGAAGAATCTGAAAAAGATGTTTCCAGTCATAGACAGGGAAGACTTCGATAAGACCTTCGGCATGAATTGGGAGGATATTCCAAGAGGTCAGAGAGGGGTTTGGGCAAACAGATACAGAGAGCATCTGTATCAGCTTAAAAACCATAAAGTGGTTTCTGTAAGATATCTGGATAAGAAGGAAGACGTCTATGACATCACTGTTCGCAATAATCATAATTTCGCATTGAGTTCGGGTATATTTGTTCACAACTCAAAAGATTGTGCAGATGCCGTGTGCGGAGCACTGTTCAGTGCATCCCAGCATGGCGAGGAGTTCGCCTATGACTTCGGGGAGAACATCGAGGAGACGGTGAAGGCCAACGGCGATTCCTCTGCCAACGTGGTGAGGAAGCAGATGACTGTCGACCTTGAATCGGAGATGAACAGGGCCCTCGACCCGATAACGCAGCTGAAGTCGAAGCAGGAAGGTAAGGGCACGGACAGTCCGGGTGCCTCACCGTCCGGCGTGACGGCAAAGGACGGGAAGAAGGATTCGGACATGTCGGCATACTATGCCAGCAACGGCATACTGCTGTTCTGAAAGGAGAACATACATGGAAGACAGTAAGGATATGAAGATAAAGGCATCCCCGAAGGAGAAGCCGGAGATAGGGATAGACCAGAACAACACCCTGGTGAGCAACATCACCAACGCGGCAATCAACGACACGTTGGACATCTCGAAGCTCGAGGGCTTCCTGAACGTCACAAACAGCAGGGAGGATGTGTACAGGCTCATCGACCAGATGGGCAACGACTCCACGGTCTCATCCATACTGGAGACCTATGCCGAGGATGTGACCGAGACCAACGATAAGGGCAAGATTGTGTGGGCTGAGTCGTCCGATGCGGAGGTGGGAAAGTATGTCAACTTCCTGCTGGACAGCCTCAATATCGACAAGTACATATACAAATGGACATACGGCCTGTGCAAGTACGGTGACGTGTATCTGAAGCTTTTCAGGCATTCCGACTACGATGCCGATGTCCTCCCGGTCAGTTCCGGCAGGGATGCTGGAAGCGGAAGCGGAAGCCTCAATGAATCCAAGGACAGGCAGATGAATGAGTCTGTCTACCTCGTCACACACGGGAAGCAGGACCATTATGTGCCCTATCTCGAGATGGTGAGCAATCCCGGCGAGATGTTCGAGCTTACCCGCTTCGGAAAGACTGCAGGGTATGTCAGGGCCCCCGCATCGGTGAAATCCAACATGGTTACCGGCATGAATACCGGCACGTTCCAGACATACATGCAGTATCAGGTCAACCAGAGCGACGTGAGCATCTACGGGGCGGGGGAGTTCGTGCATGCCTCGCTCGACGACAACAGCTCGAGGACCCCCGAGGAGGTCCAGATTTTCCTTGACAAGGACGGCAAGGCATCAGCTGACGGGATAAAGGGAGGCAAGGTCCCCGAAGTCACCTATACGGTCAGGAGAGGCCAGTCGCTGCTGTACAACAGCTTCAAGATTTGGAGGCAGCTGACGCTCATGGAGAACTCCATACTGCTCAGCAGGCTCACCAAGTCCTCGATAGTCAGGGTCGTTCAGGTGGAGGTGGGCGACATGCCGAGGGAGCAGATTGGCGCGCACCTGCAGTCCATAAAGCAGCTGCTCGAGCAGAAGTCGGCCCTCAACACGGGGGACTCGATGACCGAGTACACCAATCCGGGACCTATCGAGAATAATATTTATGTGCCTACACACAACGGTGTGGGGGCGCTCACCACCAGCCAGATTGGCGGGGACGTCGACCCGAAGCAGCTTACGGACCTGGACTACTTCCAGAACAAGTTCTTCGGCTCGCTCCGTGTGCCCAAGCAGTTCTTCGGCCTCACGGACGACGGCGCCGGCTTCAACGGAGGCTCCTCGCTTTCAATCATCTCGAGCAGGTACGGAAAGTCCGTCAAGAGGATTCAGAGCATCGACTGCCAGCTGGTGACCGACATAGTCAACCTGATGCTCCTCGACAGGGGACTGAACAGCTATATAAACAAGTTCTCGATAAGGATGTGCGCCCCAGTGACCCAGGAGGAGATTGACAAGAGGGACAATATGAACAACAGGCTCCGCGTCGTCAACGACACGATGAGCGCATTGGGAGACATATCGGACCCTGTCATCAAGCTGAAGATTCTGAAGGCCGAGATGTCCACGGTCATACAGGACCCCACGGTCATCGGGCTGATACAGGAGCAGATAGACGAGCTGGAGAAGGGCAACAGCCCCGAAAAGGGCGGGCCATCTCCGGATACTGGGAAACCTGCCGTGGAGAAGCCGGAACGCAGCGATGCCGCGGCTGAGTTCTCGCAGGACATGTTCGGAAACGGGGATGACGGCGAGGAATCGGGCAGCGAATCGCCTGAGAAGGTTAAACCCGATGAATCAGGCAATCCGGAAGAGGCTACTCCGGACAGCGGGGTGGAATCTGGGGAGAACGGGCCGGAGCCTTCCGCAGCTGGGAAGGCTGATTCATACCTACCCAGCGCTTCCGAGCTCGGAGTGGACCTTACGAAGGCCAGATAGGATACCTAAATGATAACAGGAAATGATTTGATTCTTCTTCTTACCGATATTCAGGGAAAAGGAGAGAACGTAGATGGCATGATTCAGGAGGTAATCTCCAATCCGGGGACCGTCCCCGAGGATGTGCTGAGGTTCATAAACGACAGGCGTCCCCTTGACGTCACCGGATTCTATGGGATGCTGAGGTCCAACTACAACCACAGGAAGAGCGAGCTGTACCGCAACATAATGAAGGAAGTGGATGACCCCGACGACGTGATAGTCACGCTCGGTGCCCTCAACCTCCAGATTGAGCTGTACGGCAGGCGTGTGGAGGACCGCAGGATGTTCTTCGAGCATGCGCGCGCCGGAGAGATTATAAGAGTGCTCGGCTCCTACTATTCCACCTTCGACATAACCGGGGCGATGAAGCTCTTGCGCCTCATTAAGGCCGACATAGTGGCTCTGGAGACTGTCTCCGGCCACAGAAAGGCCTCAGGCACGTGAAATGGGAAGTCCGAGAGCTAAATTTGATGTGGAAGTAGGCGCGGTTTCAGGCTGCGCAAAGCGATAGGAGAGACACCGATGGAAGCAAACAATGTCGTCACTAAGGGCAAGCCCCTCAGCAATGAAGTCAAGGCTCAGCTGAAGAAGGCTGCTGTCCTCGGGACCATTCAGGGACCCTGCGCCGACATCATACACCCTACCAGGAATGGCAGGAAGTATGACGAGGAGCTGTGGGACCGTACTTTCAGCGACCCTATCGTGAAGGAATACTTCGACAACGGAGGGATACCTGGCGAGCTCGGACATCCGTCCGACCGCGAGGAGACGGACCCCACCAAGATAGCAATCATGATGAGGAAGCCCCCGGAGAAGGGCAAGGACGGACTTCTGGTCGGCACTTGGGATATCCTCGATACCCCGAACGGCCGCATACTGAAGACGCTTGTCGACTACGGATACAAGATTGGCATAAGCTCCCGCGGAAACGGGGACACGTATGACGGGCCGGATGGCGAGGAGACGGTGCAGGAGGATACCTATGATTTTCAGGCATTCGATGCAGTTCTCCTTCCGGCGGTCAAGGCTGCTAGGCTGACTCCCATAGCGGAGGGCCTGAACAGCGGGAAGACACTTCATCAGAGGCTCAGCGAACAGCTTCAGTCGTCCAGCGAGGGCGACAAAGCTGTCATGGAGGAGACCCTGAAGGAGCTTAACATCGATTGTCCGCCCGAGAGGGCCGATGATATAGGCGGGAAGGCAGTTTCGGAGTCAGAGAGGGCTGTTCAGGCAGAAGGCGGAGCCACCGATGGCGGTCCGTCTGCGGCCGTGAGGAGCCTGCAGGAGGCCCTGAAGGCTAAATCCGAGCTGGAGGCTAGGGTAGTCAGCCTACAGAGGCAGCTGGCAGTCGGCGATGCCAAGGTCAGCGAGCTGAGTGAGGAGCTGACGAGGTTCAGGGGCGTAAGCGCCAACCTGAGCGCCCAGACCGAAAAGTTCAGGAAGAGGTCGGATGAGGCTGACAGCCTGACTAGGGAGCTGGCAGAGAGCAGGAAGACGGTGCAGGAGCAGGCAAAGCGCATAAGCTATCTCGTCGAAGCCCGAAAGGCCTCGGAGGAAAGCGGAAGGAAGCTGAACGAGTCGGTGGCGTCGAAATCCAGGGAGGCGGACTCACTCAGAGAGGAGTTCGCATCCGAGAGGAAGTCGATGCAGGCCGAGATAGCCAAGCTGAACGAGAGCCTTGCCGGCGCAAAGGCGGACGTGGAGCTGAAGGGCTCCGAGTCTGCCAGGAAGCTTGGGCGCGCGAACGCCCTTGCCGAATCGTACCGCAAGCTTGCCGATTCCACCATGAAGAGATATATCGAGTCCAAGGCCACTGCGCTCGGGGTTTCCCCGGACGAGGTCAGGAACAGGCTCGGTGAGTCGTTCACCGCAGACGACGTGGACGACGTGTGCGAGAGCCTGCAGTCGTATTCGCTGAACATAAGCAAGCTGCCGTTCAGCGTGTCGGACGGATGCAGAGCGAAGGTCAAGGTCACCGAATCGAAGGAGCCCGCCATGGGCCCGGACGACGGAGGCGACGACATCGACGAATCGCTCATAAGGCTCGCTAAGAGCCTCTGAGCAGAGCGGCTTGAAAAAGGAAACAGTCAAAAATGACATTATTGGAAAACTATAAGGGAAGAATCAGCCTGTCCGAATCGGTCTACAAGAAGACCCATATGGACGAGGCAATGAGCGACACCAGAAAGGTCGCCGTGGCAACCATCCTCAACAATGAGAATAAGTTCCTGAACGAGGCATTCGCCAATTCGGTCGGAACCCAGAGAGCCGATTTAGGTACCTGGAAGAAATTCTGCCTTTAACAATATAGAGGCTATGGCGGAAAACCGCCATAGAAGCTCAGTCAGCATGTTACCATATTGGAAACTAGATATAGATTCTTGACCGGTCAAATCTAGAGTCCATACCTAGAGGAAAATATGAACCTAAAAGAAAAGCTGTTATCTACAGGAATATTCATTGATAATGAGTTCCTGAATAAGTATGTAGAGCTGATTAACGACAACATTGATACTGAAAAAACATCCGAAACCCAGCGTCATCATATCATACCCAGATATTACTATCATCATTGCGGCAATAAAGTGAACAATTCAAAGGCTAACCTCATCAATCTTCTATTCAAAGACCACATAAAAGCTCACTACTATCTGGCTGGATGTTCCTTGAACGAGTCAGACCGAATCTGCAACGAATATGCCCTAATAAGAATGTGCGGTAATACCTTTCCGGAAGACCTCGATTCCTGCCAGAAACTCTATGATGAATATTATGCCTATAACCGAAAAATACATCTAGGTACTCATCATGAGGAAAAAGACATAACAAGATATCGAATAGCTAAGAAAGCTAAAGGACGTTATCTTGGACATATTCATATCTATAAAGGCTCTGTTGAAAAAGTGGTATCTCCGGAAGACCTCCAACGTTATCTAGATGATGGGTGGATTCGTGGCAGAAGCGAAAAAAACTGCAAAGCACTGTCAACTGGATACAATTATTCGTCCAAGGGAATGCTTGGACACCATCAATCAGAATTCCAAAAGCATAAGGTAGCTGAAGCAATGCATTCCAGACACATCACCGATGAAACTAAAAGACGTATGAGTGCTTCCAGAAAAAACAGAACGCTTGTATCTAACCCTAAAACCAAAAAATCAATGTTTGTTGACAAATCAGAAATACAATCCTATATAGATTCAGGATATCTTAAAGGCAAGCTGGCTAAGTAAAACCCAGTTAATCAAGTGAAAATCTCATCCCACAGTAGTAGGACGAGACAACACTGAACCAAGCCGTCGGACATCTGTCCGGCGGAAGGCCAAACGACTATCGAAAGAGTGCACGGAATGAAATATTCCCATGTGCAATCGAGTAGAGTAGGCATCAGCGATGCCGAAGTGCTGGGAATCCATGAAAGGATGAAACAATCATGGACTGTGAGATAGTCTTATCACTGCAGCGATGCAGTGAGTGCATCCGGAAACGGGATGTGCGTAAAACAAATGAACTTAACTACTGTCGC
>Ga0172378_10005585_pt1 | contig 11756 bp, 10 predicted proteins | sample GrowelOW332metaG_FD_119755 | JGI IMG/M metagenome (GOLD analysis project Ga0172378, IMG submission 119755) | Groundwater microbial communities from an aquifer near a municipal landfill in Southern Ontario, Canada - Pumphouse #3_1 metaG | ecosystem: Environmental > Aquatic > Deep subsurface >... | reverse complement strand
CAGACCATTAGCTCGAGTTGGTGAAAGATTTTCTTTAAGTCCAATCTTATCAATAAACTTAAAATCCGAACTATTAATTTCTTGAGGCGTTCTATCATTATACACTCTAATTAATAGAGAAATCAAACCTTTAGTAATAATAGCATCACTATCAGCAGTAAAATACAACTTTCCATTTTCATATTTTGCAGCAAGCCAAACCCTTGATTGACAACCATTTATTAAATTATCTTCAGTTTTATGCGACTCATCTATCAGCGGAAGATTTTTACCTAAATCTATTAAATATTCATACTTTTCCATCCAGTCAGTAAAAAAACTGAATTCATCTACTATCTCATTTTCTGTTTCTTGTACACTCATGATATATTAATTATTATCGTAACATCTTTTCTGCTTTATGCAGAGCATTCATAAAGATATCCACATCTTCCTTTGTATTATAAGGAGCTAAAGAAGCCCTAACCATACCTGTCTCACCATAAAAATTAACCACTGGTTCAGCACACATATGACCAGAACGAACAGCCACACCTAATTTATCCATAATTTGTGCTAAATCACTATTATAAATTCCCTTTACATTAAAAGAATACACTGAAACTTTATTTTCACCCCGTCCATAAATACGAATATCTTTTTCCTCACTCAATCTATCAAATAAATATTTAGAAGTATCTTCTGCATATGCTAAAATTTCAGGCTCCTTAAACTTTCTGGCAATGTCTACAGCCGGTGCGAATGTAGCTGCTCCAACGAAATTTGGTGTACCCGCCTCAAACTTAAGTGGCAATGGAGCATACGTACTTTTTTCAAAAGTAACAGTATCTATCATTTCACCACCTCCCATATAAGGATTTAAATCATTTAACCTATTTTCTTTTCCATAAAGAATACCAGTCCCCGTAGCTGCATATAATTTATGACCTGAAAAAGCATAATAATCACAATCCAATTCTTGAACATCTACATCACAATGAACTATTCCTTGAGCGCCATCTATTAATACTTGAGCGCCTACGCCATGTGCTTTATCTATTACATATTTTATAGGATTTTCTAATCCTAAAACATTAGAAACATGTCCCACAGCCACCATCTTAACATTAGTATCTAACATCTTATCAAAAGCCTCTAAATCCCACTGTCCATCTTCATTCTGAGGTATAACTTTTAATTTAGCTCCAGTTCGCTCACAAGCGAGCTGCCAAGGTACTATATTAGAATGATGCTCAGTAGCAGATATTATAACCACATCACCTCGCTCAAGATATTGCCATGAAAATGAACTAGCTACTAAGTTTATAGAGGCAGTAGCCCCCGAAGTAAAAATTATATTTTCTCTTTTAGGAGCATTGATAAAACTTTTTACAGCATCCCTTCCAGCCTCATATAGCTCAGTAGCATCAATACTTAATTTATGAATAGCACGATGTACATTAGCATTAGTAGCACTATTCATATTATTTATTAAATCAATCACCGCATTAGGCTTCTGAGAAGTCGCTGCATTATCAAAATAGACCAGTGGCTTACCATAAATTTCTTGTTGTAAAGCAGGAAATTGATTTCTTATTGTATATATATTTGACATAAATTTTTGATTTTGACAAAAGTAACTATTTTTGTAAAAACAAATAACATATGTACGATTATATTTCCGGAAATATAGCAGAACTTACTCCGACTAAACTTATCTTAGATAACAATGGAATCGGATATCAAATTATTATATCTTTACAAACATTTTCTAAGTTAGAAGATATCAAAGACAATGCCAAGGTATTTGTATATCACCTCGTTAAAGAAGATATCGAAGCTCTTTATGGATTTGCAGACAAAGGAGAAAGAGCTGTATTTACGCAGCTTATATCCGTTTCTGGTATAGGTCCAAACACAGCTTGTATAATGCTTTCATCCCTTTCTGTAGATGAAATTAAGACCGCTATTCTTACAGGTGATGTAAATAAAATTAAAAGCGTAAAAGGCATAGGACTTAAAACTGCCCAACGTACTATTCTTGAACTTAAAGACAAGATTGGAAAAACATCTACTGACGCATCAGAATTACTTAAAACTAATCCCAACTCTGAAATTGAAGAAGAAGCTAAATCTGCTTTAATACTACTAGGTTTCAATAAATCTAACGTTGAAAAGGTTATTTCAAAAGTTTTAAAAGAAGATCAAAAATGTAAATTAGAAGATTTAATAAAGCGTTCTCTAAAGTTACTTTAAAACCGAAAAATTTTATACATTTGTCTAATAATTATTAATTCTAAATTAATTTAAAAAAAAATGAATATACCTAATAATTTAAAATTTTCTAAAGACCACGAATGGGTTAGAGTTGAAGGCAATGTAGCCGTAGTTGGTATTACTGATTATGCTCAGGATCAACTTGGAGACATCGTTTTTCTTGATGTTCAGACAGAAGGAGACACTCTAGACCTAGGAGAAAGCTTTGGTAGTATAGAAGCTGTGAAAACTGTAGCTGATGCTCTTATGCCTATAGGAGGTAAAGTTATTGAAGTTAATGAAAAACTTGAAGATGAACCTGAGCTAGTCAATACAGACCCTTATGGTGAAGGATGGATGATTAAAATACAAATGTCAGATCCATCTGAACTTGACTCTTTAATGGATGCAGATGCATATAAAGCAAATCTATAATCCACATATATAATGAATAACATTGGTTACTATTACCAATTGTTATTCAACCATTAATTATAAAGGTCATTTTTAATGTCTAGAGATAAGGTCTCTATTAGACATTAAAAATGACCTGATTTTATTTTAGAAAATCCATTTTACTAACTAACTCACTGACCTACTGAGGTTTAGCTTATGTATTTTTCAAATAACTTTATCTTATAATACTTAGAGAAAGATTTTTTATATATTTGAATAAATATATTTTTAAAACAGAAGATTCTATCAATTAAACTTATTATGATATGAATGAAAATACTCATAGAAACGTAGAAGTAACCAGAACTTTTGATTTATTAGAAAAATTAAAAGCTGACTATCCTTATAAATTAAATATTCTTGCTAAAAAAAATGTAGAAAGTTGGGATACAATTAGTGTAAAAGCATATTACGAATATTGCCATTTAATTTCATATGCACTACTCAGTCTTGGATATCAAGATGAAGATAAGGCCATTTCAATTACTCCTAATATACCAGAATGGAATTATATAGATCTAGGCCTAAATATGGCTAAAATGATACATATTCCGGTTTATCCGACCCTCAGTAATGAAGAATATATTTATATTTTCAATCATAGTGATGCTAAAATTATTTTCTTAGGATCTACACTTATTTTAAAAAAAATCTTACCTATTATTAGAAAAGTAAATCATCCAATAGAAATTATACTTTTATATAATCACTCTAATTCTCATGATAAAAATCACGATGAAATTCAACTTAAAACTATTCAAGATCTATACGAAATAGGAAAAGCTAATAAAGACAAATATGAAAACACTATAGAGACCAATAAAAAAACTATATCAAAAGATAAAGTAGCTTCAATTATATATACATCTGGGACCACAGGAACTCCAAAAGGCGTTATGCTATCACACTGGAATTTAATGTTTAATTCTATAAGTCACGCCCGCAAACAAACTATTACCTCTAGCCAAAAGATGCTTAGTTGCCTTCCCCTATGTCACATTTATGAGAGAACCATGAATTATGAATATCAATATTTAGGAATATCTACATATTATTCTGAAAATATTGGTACAATAACTCGTGACTTAGCTGACTGTCACGCAGACGGATTCTGTGCTGTACCAAGAATATTAGAAATGATGTATAGTAAACTTGAATCAGAAGGACAAAAACTCAAAGGAATTAAAAAAAACATATATAAATGGGCTTGGAATTTTGGCAATAACTACGATAATTATAACAAACATAAAATATATTTATTACAACATTTCATTGCAGATAGAATGATATATAACAAATGGAGAGAAGCTCTAGGAGGAAAAGAAATGCTAATAGTATCTGGAGGATCCTCTATACAAGCTAAAATAGTAAAGCTATTTAATGCTGCTGGATTAAGAATTTTCGAAGGTTATGGAATGACAGAAGCATCACCTGTAATAGCAGTAAATAGCCCAGTTCAAGGATTTAACAATATAGGAACTGTTGGAAAAAAGATTGAAGGAACTGAACTTAAATTCGCAGAGGATGGAGAAATACTCACAAGAGGTCCTCATGTTATGAAAGGTTACTATAAAAATCCTGAAACTACTAAAAAAGTTATAGATAAAGAAGGATGGCTTCATACTGGAGATGTAGGTAAATATGTAGACGGAGATTTTTTAGTAATTACAGACAGAAAAAAAGAAATATTTAAATTATCTGCAGGAAAATATATTGCTCCACAAGTAATAGAAACCCTTCTAAAAGAATCACCTTTTATAGAAAACTGTATGGTAATTGGAGATAATGAAAAATTCGCATCAGCACTAATACTTCCAGAATATAATAGACTCCATTACTGGGCTGCTAAACATAATGTTACTTTCACTTCTAATAAAGAGCTTATAAAAAGCCCCCAAATTATAGCTAAAATACATAAAGAAGTATTAAAAGTAAATGAACAAATAGCTCCTCACGAAAATATAAAAAGAGAAAGAATAGTAGAAGGAAGTTGGGACACAGCTAATAAACTTTTATCTCAAACTCTTAAATTAAAACGTTATAATATTATTTCTAAGTACTCTAATATTATCAAAGAGATATATAAATAATTTTTAAGTGTTCCACGTGGAACCTTATTTATAAAAATAACTAAAGACTTGATTAAAATTATAAAAAAATAGAATTTTTTATATTAAAAATAGTTACTTTAAAAGTAGTAGAAATTCTCTTATAATATTCATTATATAATTATTATTCAAGGAATAATAATTATTATATAAACCCACTACAAGGCCTTAAATAAAGTATATAGTATTAAAAATTATAAAATATTATTAATATTATAACATAAAAAAACTCAGTTTTTTAATTTTAAAAACTGAGTTTTTTTTATGTTGAGAACTGTATTTTAAATCTACATTATCTACCGAAAAAAACTAATAAAACAGAAATATCTGAAGGAGAAACTCCTGGTATTCTAGACGCCTGTGATATAGTTTCTGGTCTATGCTTAATTAGCTTCTGTCTGGATTCATAAGATAATGAAGATACCTTATTATAATCAAAATCATTTGGAATTTTTACATTTTCTAGTCTCAATATTTTTTCAGCTAATTGATTTTCTCTTTGAATATATCCTCCATATTTAATTAATATTTCTGATGAATCCTCTATCTCCCTTATAAAATATTTATAAGACAGATTAAAATCATTTTTATATCCTTCTGGTAAATATGGGAGATTTAAATAAGAAGATATTGCATCTCCAGTTTTTCCTTCCTTATAAAATAATTCAAATCGTTTAGAAGGTAAAATATTTTCTAATGTTCCACGTGGAACGTATTTTAAAATATCGTCTATATTTAATTGAGGCCTCAATAATAAATCACTATATCTCTTCTTCATATCTATTTTAGTAGTACCTTTCTCTATCAAGAAATCATTAATCTCTTCAGGCTGGACACTTGCTTCGTTTAAAAAATCTTTTAAAGCATCTCTTCTACTATATTTAATTTTACAAAGATTATATCTATAATCATCAGCTAATCCTAATTCATGTGATTTTTTTGTTAACCTTAAATCTGCGTCATCCTGTCTTAATAATATTCTATACTCTGCCCTAGACGTAAACATTCGATAAGGTTCATCTACCCCTTTAGTTATTAAATCATCAATCAGCACTCCTATATATGACTCATCTCTTTTTAAAATAAATGGATCTTTTCCTGCTAATTTTAAATGAGCATTGATTCCAGCCATAATTCCCTGACCTGCAGCCTCTTCATAACCAGTAGTACCATTAATTTGACCAGCTAAAAATAGTCCCTCTACCTTTCTAGACTCTAGAGTATGATATAACTCAGTAGGATCAAAATAATCATATTCTACTGCATAAGCTGGTCGGTAAATAACTACATTTTCAAATCCCACTACATGTCTTAAAGCATCTAGTTGAACTTCTAAAGGAAGAGAAGAAGAATAACCTTGCAAATAATATTCATTAGTAGTCCATCCCTCCGGTTCTAAAAATAATTGATGTGAATCTTTACCTGCGAAGGTTCGAAGTTTATCTTCTATGCTAGGACAATATCTTGGTCCACGTCCTGAAATTTTTCCAGAAAAAAGAGGAGAAAGAGAAAATGCAGCTTTTAAAATATTATGAACTGTTTTATTAGTATGACCAATATAACATGGTTTCTGTTCAGAATTATTTTGAATAGGAGATAAATAATCTAAGAAAGAAAATTTTTCAGGGTTTGGATCCCCAGGCTGTAAAGTTAATTTTTCTAAATCAACTGAACGAATATCAATTCTAGGAGGAGTTCCTGTTTTCATTCTAGCAGTAGAAATTCCCATAGACTTTAATTGTTCTGTTAAATGATAAGAAGAGTACTCGCCTATTCTTCCACCCTCAGTTTCCTCAGATCCTACAAATAATTTACCATTTAGAAAAGTTCCAGCTGTTAGAATAACCTCTCTACAGTCAAATTTCCCGCCCATTGCTGTTCTAACTCCTGAAATATGCGACTCTAAGAAGGTTATCTCAGTAACTGTATCTTGCCAAATGTCTAAGTTACAGGTGTTTTCGAGGATAGAACGCCAATTTAAAGAAAATTTATTTCTATCGCATTGAGCGCGGGGACTCCACATAGCTGGTCCCTTAGATTTATTGAGCATACGAAATTGAATAGTACTTGAATCAGTAACTATACCCATATAACCTCCTAAGGCATCTATCTCCTTGACTATCTGACCTTTAGCTATGCCTCCAATCGCTGGATTACAAGACATTTGTCCAAATTTATTCATATCCATAGATATCAATAATGTACTTGAACCCATTCTCGCAGCAGCAGATGCAGCCTCACATCCTGCGTGTCCAGCTCCTACTACGATTATATCATAATATTTATTCATTATTAATTATAAAAAATCTTTTTAATAATATTAAACAGTAAATTACTTTAATTCTGATAAAAATTTTAAAGAAATATTTTCTTGCTTCCTCATTTCCTCTTTATCTTCATCATTCAAATCATCGAATCCTATTAAATGTAAAATTCCATGAATTATAACTCTATACATTTCTTCTTCAAAAGTCGAACCATAAGTTTTTGAATTAGCTAATACAGTATCAACACTTATAAAAATATCACCAGATATTAAATCATTATTTTGTTTTTCTAATAAATCATCATAATTTGAAGTATCAAATGTAATAACATCTGTATAAAAATTATGATTAAGATACTTATTATTAATTTTTAGTATATATTTGTCGTCGGAAAAAATATAATTTATTTCCCCCAATTGAAAATTGTTTAATATAATGATTTGTTTTATCCATGAAGATAACCTACGTCTATTTTTTAACTTAAAATCAGAATCAATAATATTATATGTAATCATTAAAAAGTGTTTTAAAAATGAAGCACAAAGTAACTAAATAAAAATTAAAGAAATAAATATAGTTCAAGAAAATAATTATTATAAAAAATAGGCAATTGGCATGTAATTTGTATTTAATACTCTTCGTATAAAAATTTTTGATATAGGGAGTAAACAACAACCTGACAATAATTAATATTAATTTTTAAAATATTATGAAAAAAATCAATTTGAAAACAACAACTTTTTTAAAAAGTAAAAAAACATTGTTTCTACAATTAGGAATAATGTTGTCTCTGGTTTTATTTATTAGTTCATGTAATAATCTAAAAAAGAAAACCGACGCTAATAACACTGACTCTTCATTAGTAGATGAAAATGCTACTGTTCAAGATTCGTCAGCAGTAATGGGTAATGATTCAACAGATATGGAAATGTCTGAAGAAGTTACACCAGTAGATTTCAGTACAGTTTTAACCAAACCATTATTTCAAAATGGTTCAGCTAATTTATTTACAAAATGGGTAAGTGAAAATTTAACATATCCAGAAAATGCTAAGAAAAATAAAATAGAAGGAAGAGTTGTATTGCAATTCACCATCGGAGTAGATGGCACTATATCAGACATTAAAGTTCTTAAAGGAATTAATGATGAATTAAACGAAGCTGCTATAGCAGTTGTTAAATCATCTCCAAAATGGACTCCAGGTAAAGATAAAGATGGCATTGTACCAGTTATATATAACTTCCCTGTAATTTTCCAATTAAAAAAATAAATTAAACATATAAATTTTATAAATAGGGAATACTTTGATTAAAGTATTCCCTATTTTTATTTAAATTTAAAGAAATCTTATAGCAACAAAATAAGAAATGATGCTCCTAGATGATAATAAATTATAAAAGAAGTAAAGATTAGTTACTTTCACATAAAACATTACATATCTTTACTATAATTTTTATTATATTTTTTTTCAAATAAGAGAAATATTATGTAATTTTACAATCTAATGTTAACTCGAAACGAAATAAGAATAATAATATGGAAATAAAAAAATCACCAAAAGCCAGTTTAGAGGATAAAAGACTTTTATTCCTTGAAATAGGTTTGATAATGTCTTTAGCTATTATTTACTTTGCTTTTAACATGCAATCTAAAAATAAAGCTGATAGCGTTTTACAATCACAAACTGCAGCTGCAGTTGAAGAAGAAGTTATTCCAATTACTACTGCTACTCCTCCACCTCCTCCATCTCAGCCAAAAATTCCTTTGCTATCTGATCAAATAAATATCGTTGACGATGATATTAAAGTTGATGATGATTTATTCGTCAGCCTTGAAGATAATCAAGATATGGGTGTAAAAATTATGGATTATGTAACAGATGTTGCTGATGAGCAAGTTGAAGATGCTCCAATTCCTTTCGCATTAGTTGAAGAAAAACCTTCATTTATGGGTGGTGATGCAAATACATTTTCAAAATGGGTATCTCAACATATAGTATACCCTGAGTTAGCTAAAGAGAATGGCGTCGCAGGCCGTGTTACACTTCAATTTACGATTATGCCAGATGGTAAATTAACTAACGTAAAAGTACTAAGAGGTGTAGATGCTTCACTTGATAAAGAGGCAGTACGTGTAGTATCAAGTTCACCTAATTGGACTCCTGGTAAACAAAGAGATAGAGCCGTAAAAGTTATTTATAACTTCCCTGTGATTTTCCAATTAAGATAATTACATATTGAAAATATATCAATATCATATATATAAAGAAAGATTATCTATATTCTAGATGGTCTTTTTTTACCTTAATACTAATAAAAATGACAGAATTAGAAAAAACAATAATTATTTCAGTAATACCACAAGGAACTTCAGAAGAAAAAGCTGAAGAATATCTTGATGAACTGGAATTTTTAGCACTTACAGCAGGCTCACAAGTAGTTAAAAGATTTACTCAAAAACTAGAAAAACCTTATGCAAGCACGTATATAGGTTCTGGTAAAATACAAGAAATTAAAGAGTACATTGAAGAAAATAAAATAGATTTATTACTCTTTGATGATGAGTTATCTCCATCTCAGTTAAAAAATCTAGATAAAAATTTAAATTGCAGAATTTTAGATAGAACTAATCTTATTTTAGATATATTTTCACAACGTGCTCAAACTGCAAATGCCAAAACACAAGTAGAATTGGCTCAGTACCAATATATGCTACCAAGACTTACTAGAATGTGGACACATCTAGAGAGACAAAAAGGTGGAATCGGTTTTAGAGGGCCAGGTGAAAGTCAATTAGAAACTGACCGGAGAATAATTATGGATAAAATAAGTCGATTAAAAGAGAAACTTAAAAAAATCGATAAACAGATGTCTGCACAGAGAGGAAATAGAGGAGAAATGGTTCGCGTAGCCTTAGTAGGATATACCAATACAGGTAAAAGTACTATAATGAATCTAATTTCAAAAAGTTCTGTTTTCGCTGAAAATAAGTTATTCGCTACTCTTGATACTACAGTTAGAAAAGTAGTAATAGAAAATTTACCATTTCTATTATCTGATACCGTAGGATTCATAAGAAAACTCCCTACTCAGCTTATAGAATCATTTAAAAGCACATTAGATGAAGTAAGAGAAGCAGATATACTAATTCATGTAGTAGATATATCACATCCAGATTTTGAAAACCAAATAGAAGTAGTTAATAAAACATTAACAGAAATTAAGGCTAAAGATAAACCAACTCTTCTAATATTTAATAAAATCGATGCATATAAATTCATTGAACAAAATGAATTTTCGTTTGAAGAAAAAACACAAGAAAACTTATCTATTGAAGAACTGGAAAAATCATGGATGTCGAAAATTAATACCCCATGTATATTTATATCTGCTAAAGAAAAAATAAAGATAGATAAATTTAAAAATACTCTATATGAAATGGTAGCTAAAATACATAAAGAAAGGTACCCTTATAATAATTTTATTTGGTAATATGAATTTTATAAATAATATTATTAATAATGATTCTTTACCTGATATACAAGAATTAAAATATAAGAAGCTTGATAAGAGATATCTAAAAACGAGCCGAATTCATATGATTTTCACTATGAGTATTTTAATAATAATTTCTATTATTATATATCTAACTGTAGATGAATTTACATCATTAAAGTTATTATTATCAATAATAAGTGGTCTACTACTAATTACAATACTATTATATATTTATCAGAAAAAAATATATGAAAATAGAGGGTGGTGCTTAAGAGATAAAGATATTTCATATAAACATGGCTATATACGAAGAACAATCTCGACTATTCCATTTAATAAAGTTCAACATATAAGTATATCTCAAGGTTTACTAAGTAGAATATTTCATCTTAGATCTATAAATATCTACACTGCAGGCAATAGTGCCTACGATCTTAGTATAAATGGGCTTGAGAAAGATGATGCAGAAAAGATTAAAACATTTATAAATAATAAAATTTCTTTAACTGAAGATGAATAAACTTCCTTTAAGAGGCATAATTATAATATTTTTTAATTCATTCATTAAGTTAATTAAGACTTTTTGGTTTATACTTATCATTTTTATAAATGGTCATCATAATTTATTTATATCAATATTATTATATATTTTATTTATAATAATTACTTCTATTCTTAAAACTGCTTTTCTATATTACACATTTGAATATGGTGTTAAAGAGCATCAGTTTATATTAAAAAAAGGAATAATTAAAAAAATTAATATTTCTATTCCTCTTGAAAATATTCAATCTGTAAATATTAAGCAAAGTTTTATACATAGATTATTTAATGTAGCCTCGATAGAGATAGATTCACCTGGTACATCATCTAAAGAAATAGAAATACCTGCTATAACTCTACAAAGTGCAGAAGAACTTAAGAAAGTATTAACTGAACACCTAGATTATAATTATACTGATAATCAGAATTTTAGTGCTATCACTAATAATAATTCTAATAATAGTTTTGAAAAAGATATATCAATAAGAAAACATAAGTTATTCTCTCTGGACATAAAGGACCTTATAAAAATATCTATTAGTGAAAATATTTATAAAGGTGGTGCGATAGTACTTATGTTTATATATGGAATATATCAATACACTGGAGATTTATTCAGAGAACAAGTAGAAAAAGAATTACATGAATCT
>Ga0172378_10005584_pt1 | contig 11758 bp, 7 predicted proteins | sample GrowelOW332metaG_FD_119755 | JGI IMG/M metagenome (GOLD analysis project Ga0172378, IMG submission 119755) | Groundwater microbial communities from an aquifer near a municipal landfill in Southern Ontario, Canada - Pumphouse #3_1 metaG | ecosystem: Environmental > Aquatic > Deep subsurface >... | reverse complement strand
TGTTATGTGGAGCCATGGCCAATCCTATGGCACTAAAATATGCAGATGATGTTGCGACTGATGACACCCCTTCTATTGCATACGCTACAGTGTACCCTCTAAGCATGTTTCTCAGAGTAATCAGTGCACAACTCATATTGATGCTCTTCTTATAACGAAAGTCATCAACATCTCCTTCTACAACAATGACGACTAAAAAAACGATAAATAGAGAACGACGACTAAAAAAAGCTACAGCTCATTACTTGTTATAAGTAATGAGCTGTAGCTTTTTATTCAATTAAGTTAGTCAGAAAGTGCACCCTCAGGGATTCGAACCCTGGACCCACTGATTAAGAGTCAGTTGCTCTGCCAACTGAGCTAAGAGTGCAATAAAATGTAAATAATTCGACTAACAAATTCAGCTATTTCCATCAAAAAGGTGCACCCTCAGGGATTCGAACCCTGGACCCACTGATTAAGAGTCAGTTGCTCTGCCAACTGAGCTAAGAGTGCATTAGCAAACGCTTTCTTTCTGATTGCGGATGCAAAGTTAAGAGTTTTATTTAAAGCGACAAACTTTTCATTCTTATTTTAGTCAAATACCCACTCTTTTTATACAAAAAGTAGGTATTTAGTTAATATGAGTCACTAAAGATTAGTTTCGACGACCTAAAAAGATCATTACGTAATAAAGTAAAGTAACCAAAGAGCCAATAGCCGCCACTACATAAGTATATGCTGCAGCAGACAGTGCATCCTTTGCATTATCACGCATTTCGACAGTTGTAATACCAGACTGTTTCAACCAGACCAAAGCACGACGACTAGCATCAATTTCGACTGGAAGTGTGACGAAGCTAAAGAGCGTAGTCATAGCAAACAGCGCAATTCCGAAAATTAATAACTGAGGGAATGACTGAACAAAAAGAATACCAGCCAAAAGGAGCCATTGTACCCAACTAGATGCAAAGCTAACTACGGGAACCAATGCACTTCTCAACTTAACAGGAGCATAAGCCCGCGCATATTGTACGGCATGTCCACATTCATGTGCTGCAACGGCTACAGCCATTATAGAACGCCCATTGTAGACCTCATTGCTGAGATTAACCGTATTGTTTGTGGGATTATAATGGTCAGTTAAAGTACCACGAGTACTTTGTATTTTAACATCATAAATACCATTTTCATTAAGCATCCTTTGTGCTATCTCAGCACCACTCATATTATTAGGTGATGCAATTTTAGAATATTTTTTAAATTTATTCTTTAGTCGATTTTGAACTAAATAACTAACTAAAAACATTCCAATCATTAAAATCCATAAAATTGCCATAAATTCATCCTTTAAAAGATTAATAATAAGAATAGAACAACTCCTATGCCAATGAATAAAAAAAGGGCCATACAATCAAAAAAAAGATCGTATAGCCCCATTATATTATCTATCGCATGATAGTTTGGTCACGATCTGGACCAACTGATACTATAGCAATGTCTACACCCAATTCTTTCTCTAAGAAAGAGATGTAAGCGTTGAACTCCTCAGGGAATTCATCTTCACTTCGCATACCAGTCATATCCTGTTTCCATCCATCAAGCTCAACATATACAGGCTCCAAATCACCTTCAATGCTGTAAGGGAAATCAACAACTTCTTTGCCATCTATTTTATAAGCAACACATGCTTTGATTGTATCAAAACTATCAAGGATATCACTTTTCATCATGATTAGTTTAGTTACTCCATCAATCATCACTGCATAGCGTAGAGCTACCAAATCAATCCATCCACAACGACGAGGACGACCAGTTACAGCACCAAATTCATGACCTAGTTTGGCTAAACTTTTCCCAGTCTCATCAAACAATTCTGTAGGAAAAGGACCAGCACCTACACGTGTACAGTATGCTTTGAAGATTCCATAAACCTCACCAATTTTATTTGGAGCGATTCCCAAACCAGTACAAGCACCAGCACAAATAGTATTACTTGAAGTAACAAAAGGATAGCTACCAAAATCGACATCAAGCATCGTTCCCTGTGCACCTTCACAAAGAACACTCTTGCCATCATTCAATAAATGATTAATCTCATGTTCACTATCAACAAAAGGAAATTCTTTAAGGAAATTAATTGCTTCGAGCCATTTTGCCTCTAATTCTTTAATATCATATTCGAAGCCCATGTCATGAAGTATCTTCTCATGACGAGCTTTCGCACGACTATATGCAGCATCGAAATCACCCAGGATATCTCCTACTCTCAGACCAGTACGACTAATCTTATCAGCATAAGTTGGACCGATACCTTTTCCAGTAGTACCCACTTTGTCCTTACCTTTAGCAGCTTCATAAGCAGCATCAAGGATACGATGTGTAGGCATAATTAAATGAGCCTTTTTAGAAATATGGAGACGCGTTTTCAGGTCATGACCTGAAGTAGCTAAATCATTTGCTTCTTCTTGAAACAACAATGGATCCAAAACAACTCCGTTTCCAATGATATTAACTTTTTTTCCTTGAAAAATGCCAGAAGGGATCGACCTTAATACATATTTCTGGCCTTCAAATTCAAGAGTATGTCCTGCATTAGGTCCTCCTTGAAAACGAGCAACGATGTCATAATTAGGCGTAAGTACATCTACAACTTTACCTTTACCCTCATCTCCCCACTGCAATCCGAGAAGTATATCTACCTTTTTTGTTCCCATGTTCTTTGTGTGATAATTAATTTTTATATTAAAGAGTTAGTCTTTATTTATTTGTTTGTTTTGAATTCGGAGATTCATTTGATCTCTGTAACTTCTTCTTTTTGTCAGCTTTTTTACGACGCAATGTCTCAGTAGCCTTTTTACGACCGTTCAATCTTGTACATTTAGAACAAATGCCATAAATATAAAGTGCATATTGAGACTGTTTGAATTTAGGAAATTTTGTTTCTTCAATCAATTGTCGTATTCCGTCAAAATGATATTCAGAAACCTTTCCACACTGCAAACAAACTAAATGATGGTGAGGTTCAGCACGATAAGATTTTTCGTACGTAGAAGACCCCCCAAGTTGATGTTTATGAACCAATTTACATTGAGTCAAAATTTCTAGCGTATTATAGATTGTAGCTTTACTTACACGGAACTTACTTTTTTCCATAGCAAGATACAATTCATCAATATCAAAATGACCATCCCAACGGTATATCATTTCTAAGATAGCAAACCGCTCCGGTGTCTTTCGGCATCGATTTGTTATAAGATATTCAGAGAATAACTGTTTTACCTCTTCGATAATTGTTTCCTTCTCTTTAGCTGAATTTTTCCTTTTATCCATGTTAAATATAAACCTTTTCTAAAAATACGGAGAGTCCAAAGTTAATCATTCTTCCAATCCTATGCAAGCACAGAAGCAATAAAACAAACCAACTGTTGCTTAAGAATTGGTAATTGTGCTTTCTCATCATCTGATAAGCTCAACCATTCATCGCACGCACGACAAACAAGGAATGCCTGTTGTTCATCCCCTTCCATGAAACGACGCATCACTTGATACACAGCAGAACGGATAGCACTAGATTCATCCAATGCAGCAGGAATCAGCTGATCAACAAACTCACTTCGACTTCGCTCATCCATCAGTGGACGCTTAATAAGCAGACGAGCAATAGTAAGATATCCACAAACCTGATACATTTCACGAGTATCAGCTATCCATGAAAAAGACAACTGAGGAGCATATGGAAGTTTACACAACAGATTCATTGCCATATACTGAGCCACCTCTTGAGAGGGAAGTTGTTCAATCCACACATCACAAAGATCAGCAGGAAATTCTTCAGCTGGTTGTAACAAAGTAGCCATGATATAACATTCTCTAATATTAGATTTCCACAAGGCAGTAGCTAATGCACTAGAGGGCGTATATTCAGACGAGATACTCTTGATACGAGGGTACTCTACACCAAAATTGATACGATAATTTAATCCTTTATCGCGCATACTTTGAGAAATCACCCCATTCATAGATAAGCGAAGTTTTTTCTTTATATCACGTAATAATTGTTCCAATTCATTCGTTGAATCGACATTATCGAACTTTTCATCTGCATCGTGAACATGATTATGATTATGAACATGCTCATCTGTATTCTCTATATCTGTAGTTTGTTTATCAGTCATATATGTTTTTTTTATTTCTAGATACTATAATTATTACTATATCGCAACATCTGTTCGTTATATTCTTCATTGAATCGCACATGAACATCGTCACCAACTCTTTCGTAAACAGGGTTAACGAAACCCTTATATGGAGCAAGATTCAAGGCCTTATATCGTTCAAGCACCTCAGTATGCATTTCTAAATCAACCTCTATAGCATATTTTTCTACGAGTTGACAAGCCGCTTGATAATCTCCAGTAGATTTTATTCGTTGAATTTCAGCAAGTAACTCCCCAAACAAAAGACGCAATGCATGATAATCAGATATCTTGACATAATGCTTTCCTTTTTGAGATACAATAGAAACGACCTGATTAGCCAAGCCCTTTTCATAAACCCATTTAGCTATCAGTTGACGATTTCTCATATGAGATTCCTCGATGACTTCTCCCGGTTCTATACGAATCAGTTGCGTCATCAATCCGTTCATCATATAAGTATAATAAGCCGCTTCATAAGCTCTAACATCAGGTAAGAGTCCCAACTCGACCATCTTTTCATCGGCCATAAAATACAATCCAAATAAATCAGCACGCGCTTCTTCAATGGTAGCTCCGTGAGCCAATAAAGCATCTTCACTAACACCTGGAAGCAATCGTCCAGATCCATGCCCTACACACTCATGCAAATCAGTATGTAAATTATCTGTCAGACTTCCATATTTCTCTATGTGTTTAAGCAGACTGGAATCAGACAACACATACTCAGCTAAAAACCCATTTCCTTTAGCCGCATCATGATAAGATTTGGTGATATTGGATAAACTAACCGATTTAGAACCATGAACAGACCGAATCCAATTAGCATTGGGCAGATTGATGCCAATCGCAGTTGTAGGATAAAGATCTCCAGCTAAAATCGCAGCTGTGATAACTTTTGCAGTAACCCCTTTCACCTCTTTCTTCTTATAATCAGGGTTAACCGGTGAGTGGTCTTCAAACCATTTAGCATGGTCACTAATCAACTTAGTCAATTGAGTAGCCTCTTCATCCTTATAATTGACCAGCGCTTCCCAGCTCCCCTTGAGTCCTATAGGATCCCCATAAGTCTCAATAAATCCATTGATAAAGTCCACAACAGAATCGGTATCTTTTACCCATTCTATACTATACTCATCCCATGTTTTCAAGTCACCATTCTGATAATACGCGATAAGTAAGTCAAGCGCTTTCTCTTGTTGTTTATTCTCAACAAACTTTTTCGCTTGATCTAACCAATAGACTATTTTGCTTATCAAAGTCGCATAACGACCAGATAACGAATAAATTTCTTCTTCTAACTGTCTGTTCTCATTTCTTATCAAACGAGAATTTAAACCATAACTTGGAGAATGATCTTCATTACCTTTGAGAGACGCATAATAATTCATCGCCTCTTGCTGAGTAATTCCATCAGCATAGTAATTGCAAGCAGAAGTCAACAAAAGGTCTTGTCCAGCAGATTGGTTCACCCTTTTTGGAACGATTGTAGGATCACAAATAATAGGAGCTAGCAGCTGCCATAAAGCAGTAACATTAGCCAACGCACCCTTATTTAAATCATTGGATACAATTTTTGTTTTGTTCAGAGAATTCTGTACTGATTCTATTTGAGGCAAAACCTGAGCAGGAACCCCTTTAATCAGTTTTAAAAAATCATCCTGACTAAATCCAGGATTGAACTTCATCATTCCATAATGGTGATGGATACCACTCGCACACCATACCCGTTGTAAGTATACAGTCAATGCATTGAAATCAGGTTGTGACCTATCCCCTTGATAGTGTAAATAGATACTTTCTAGCACTTTACGTATCAGCAAGTTATATTCCCCATTTTGGTCAAAAAAGATATCCCGTCCCCACAATGCAGCTTCATTGAGACAATAAATCAACTGTTTCTGAGTGATTGGTAATTTTTCAAACTGAGGCACATCATAGTGCAATATTTCTATATCTGCAAATCGAGTCATATAAATAGTGTGTAATGTAAAAATTAGAATTAGATTTCTTTCTTGGATTGACGCTTAGGCAAAACAAAACTAAGTACCAAAACACCAAGTGTTCCTGCAATAATAGTTCCACTAAAAACGCCCATTTTAGCTTGATTCAACAAAGCAGGCGCAGTGTCAGCAAACGAAAGGTTCGAGATAAAAAGAGAGACCGTAAATCCGATTCCCCCAAGAAGAGCAACACCAGCTACCATCGGCCAATTCATATTGTCAGGTAAACGAACCAAACGTATTTTTATAGCTAACCATGTAAATAACAATATGCCAACAAATTTACCTAAAACGAGTCCGCTAGTCACACCAATAGAAACGATTCCTACTAATTGAGTACCACTAGCTAGTGATACCCCAGCATTAGCAAAAGCGAATAAAGGCATCACCAAGAAATTAATCAGACCATGCATGCTATCTTCGAGTCGTTGAAGCGGAGATACCACATGCTTCGAAGCAGATTCAATCAAATGCAAAGCGATAAGCTCATGGCTATTCAATATAATGCTTGACTTTTTGCCATTTGTTGGGAAATCTTTGACCCCTTCACTAATACGATTAATATACTTAGATACATTTATTTGAGGAATGGCAGGCACCATAAAAGCAACCAAGACTCCTGCAATAGTTGAATGAATACCAGACTGTAAGGTCATATACCAGACTCCTATTCCTAATAATAGGTAGAAGCTAGAAGTCATGACACGTCGACGATTTCCGATAAACAAGATGAGCAAAAGAATACCAGCACCTATCAGATACATGGTCTCGATTCCATTAGAATAGAACAAAGCAATCACTAAGATACCACCGATATCATCAACGACAGCAAATGCCGTCAAGAAAATCTTCAAACTAAGGGGCACTCTATTACCAAACATACTTAAAACGCCTAGAGAAAAAGCAATATCTGTTGCCATCGGAATAGCTAATCCACTAGATTCGACACCAGTAGGTGCTATCAAATGATAGATTAGAACCGGAAAAATCATCCCTCCAAATGCAGCACACACTGGAAGCATGGCTCGACGAAATGAAGAGAGTTGACCGACCAATACTTCACGTTTAATTTCAAGGCCTATAGAAAAAAAGAATACGGCCATAAGCGCGTCATTGATAAAACTCATAACAGTCATCGGGTGACCATCATGAGAAAACAAATTAAAGGAACCCACTTGGAGCAATACCGGGTGATTCCACAAGCTGTTGTAAAAATCGGCCCAAGGAGAATTAGCAACAAAAATAGCTAGGCATGCCACAATGATCAAAAGAGCTCCACTATTTATTTTTGCTCTAAAAAATCGCAGAAAAAAATAATTATCCTCGCGAGAATTTTTTCTAAAGTTAGTCATGTTTACTTAATTGACTTTTATTTAAAATAATTATAAATACAAAAGTAATCATTTCTACACAATTTAGCCTTATTTTTACGGCAAATAAGTATCTTTGTAATATATATAACAGAAGAATTTAACTTCAGAATATTTTTACTCTTATGAATAAAAGAAAAAAAGTTTTTATATCGTCTCTCTTTTTACTTCTAGTTTCAGCACCCAACATGTTAGCTCAAACGAACGCTAGTTCTTACGACGTAACAAAAGTGGGACGACACTATGGAGTCTTCTATAATTTGCCTCAAACACAACTAGTAGTTAAGGTAGAAGCACAAAAGCGAACTTATGTACCAGGTAAATTAGCAGCCTTTGCAGAGACATACCTTCATACGAAGGCATCGACAGAAACGTCAACCATATGGAAACTCAATCATTTCTCAGCTTCCATGATAGGAGTCGCAGATACCACCAAGCATTATTTTATTGAGATGAGAGATAAGACAGTTGCTCCATTGCTTACTCTTGATCTAAATCAAATGATTATAGCAATAAACAAACCGTTAGCTGCTTCAATTTTCAAAGAAGCTAGTGTACTCAAACCAGAGAATAATACACAGGACGATACTACCGAGAATAGTCTTTTGAATCCTGAGGACTATCAAACGGAGAAAACAGTTAGTTTTGATGCACAGGCTAGTAAAAAAGGAGATGAACTCCCTACTGAATATATGACTCAAGAGATGATGATGGCCACTTCAGAATCACATCTTGCTTCATTGATAGCTGATGAGATATTCACTATCAGAGAAAGCCGCAACCTCATCACTCGTGGTCAACTCGAAAATATGCCTCAGGATGGAGCTGCCATTAAATTGATGCTCAATAATTTATCTGTCCAAGAAGAGGCACTTAGTCAATTATTTTTAGGGACTTCAACTGTAGAAATAAAGACCAAAACAATAAAAATATTGCCAGTAGATTTAACAGATAAAGTCGTTATGCGCTTCTCCAAACATCTTGGACTAATAGATGCTGACAATCTTGCTGGTAATCCTATTGTTCTGAACATACAAGACTTAAAGACACTCAATCAACCTATAGAAAATGGAACTGAAGAGAAATCTTCAAAAGACAAAGCTGAAGGTATAGCCTATAATATTCCAGGAAAAGCTGCTATTACTATCAGTTATAATGGACAAAAGATATTATCAGACGAACTCCCTTGCACTCAATTTGGATTGACTGATTATTTAGCTCCAATATTATTCGAAAGAAAAAGCACTATCCAAGTTACTTTTGATCCGATTACCGGTTCAATTATCAACATTGACAAAGAAGAGAAATAATCAATACTAGCTAAATTTGCCCTATTCAATTTATTATGAATAGGGCAAATTGCTAAATGAGTAAACTCTTTTGTATTTACTTTTTATTTTTCTTTCCGGACAACACCCGTTTTTTTCATCCCATCCATCATTAAAGTCATCGGTTCATTCAAACGTACATGACGTATTTCATCACTTTCGTACAAAGCTGGAAGAACATCCAAAGTTTCATAATCAATCATTCCATCATTACTATATGGATTAATGGTAAAGTAACCCACTCCGAAACTCGTTAAATTCTGAAAGAAGTGAGTACCCTGACTCGGATCAATCCGGTACTTATTGAGGCCTGCTTCTACAATAAGCTGGGCACCAGATATGTGAGACCATTTAACTGGGATACCCAACCAAGGATCACTACTTCCCCAACGGCCAGGGCCAATAAGGATATAAGATCTCTTTTCGCTAAGAATCTGCTTGTTTATCTCAGCAATTTCATCAACCAAAAGTTGATTATTAGCGGGATTAAAATGCTCTGTGCGAACATAAACCACGTCTCTGATTCCTTTGTATACACCATGCCCCAACGAATGATTGGATTGCAATAACAATTCCTCTTTAGGAATCATTGTAAGGTCCTCATCTATTGTATTTGATATATCAACGATAGGACGCACCTGCAGTAAATACACAATTCCCTTACCAGCTTGTTCCGAGTCCAAAGTTACAGCAAACTCAATCTCAACAGGACGTTGAATAGCCTCATCACTGATAGCCAACAATTCCTTCATTATCTCTGCTAACGGAAACACATTATGCTGCAAGATATTGGCAAATGTAATAAGTTTACGACCTCCAGGATACAATCCATCACGAATGATTCCATTATAAGCATCGAAAGTAGAAGCAATGAAACGCAAAGAGCCATCTTTTTCAGCATCTTTAATTGTTAGTGTCTCTAAATTAAAACCATCATCGACACTAAATTTATGATAAGTTTCACTAAGGTCAAGCGCATAAAATTTAGTTTGAGTTTCGCGCAAAGCCAAATCAACTTCACTTGTTTGTAAAACCTTTTGAGGATGATTGGGCGAGAAACGCAATGTTTTCCCACCATCTACAATATATTTGCCAAGTCCAAGAGCCAAATTGACCACCCCTTCTTCAGCTTTTTCATCACCCAAAGGATAATAATTGAGAGACTGAGCTACTCCACTTATTGATGGATAATACCTATCTCCATGTTGAGTTCCAGCAACCTCTTGCAAGACCACGCCCATTTTTTCTTGGTCAATCACATTTTTGGTCGCCTGCATATAGTCCTTAGAATTTTTAAAGAATACAGAAGCATAGACTCCTTTTATTGCATCGCTAAGCAAACGAATCATCTCATATTTATCCTCGAAATAGGGAATCATGTAGGTGTTGTATATTCCTGCAAATGGCTGATAATGTGCATCCTCCAATAATGAGCTAGATCGTATAGCTATGGGTGAATCAACCACCTCAAGAAAAGTAAAGAAATCATCCAATAACTCATCTGACAATTTAGCGCGTAAAAAATGTTTTAGGATTTCTTCATCACTAACGTCACTCAAAGCTACCTGATACAACTTATTCGTCTCCATGAAATCGTCAAAGATATCCGTACACAAAACGACCGTTTTGGGGATGACTACTTTTGCATGTTCAAATTGATAGGAAAGATGATAGCGTTTGAGCATATTATCAATAAATGCCAATCCTCTTCCTTTACCACCAAGTGAACCTTCACCAATACGAGCAAAATTCGAATAGCGATCAAATTGATCGCGTTTGAAGGTAGCTACGACTCCCTGGTTTTTCATACGCCTATAGCGAACAATAGCATCAGCAATGATATCTCTATATTTATCTAGGTTTTCATCATTATCGAAAGTAATTTGCTTAAGGAATCGTGCAAGGGGAAACATAGCACGAGAATATAGCCAACGACTAATATGGTTCCTCTGTACATGATATCTAAATGTTTCCTCTGGCAATGCATACAATATCGTTTGCAACTCACGCAAATTATGCACGCGAGCTATTTCTTCATTAGTAGTCGGATTCTTAAAAACAAAATCACCAAAGCCAAATGTTTTAGAAACGATTTCTTGTAAATCGACATCTAGCTTCTCACTATTTTTATCGACGTATAAAGTATCTAAACTCTTTGCATAGATACGATTTTTAGACTCACTACTTTCTATGATAATTGGTAAGAAAGGGTCATTCTTTCGGATGTTAGAAATAAGTTTGACTCCGGCCAAAGAATCTTTTACCCCACTCTGACTATGGATAGGAAAACGCACATCGGAAATAATACCCAAAACATTTTCTTTATGTCTTTGATAAATTTCCATGGCCTCATCATAAGTTCGTGCTAGAACTATTTTGGGACGTCCACGCATACGAAGTGTACGCTGATGGGGATTCAAAGCCTCAGTACTAAATGCCTGACTCTGCTGCAAAATAAATTTGTACATAATCGGCAAAATAGAACTATAGAAACGAATTCCATCCTCTACAACTAATAACAGCTGAACCCCCACCTGTTGAATATCTGCTTCTAGATTCATCTTATCCTCTATCAATTTAATGATAGACAAGATAAGCTCAGTATTACCAAGCCAACAAAAGACATAATCGAAAGCAGATAAGTCTTCATTTTTGATGCGGTGAGTGATTCCGTGACTGAAGGGCGTCAGGATAACTATCGGAATAGTCGGATATTTATCTTTCACAAGACGGCCAATAACAAAACTATCGTTGTCCCCATTGCCAGGCATACAGATAAGCAAATCGAAATTAACCGATTCCATCATCTTCAAGGCATCTTTCACATTGCTTACCTGAGTGAAACGAGGAGGATAGCGGAGAGATAAAGCTGTATATTC
>Ga0172378_10005582_pt1 | contig 11762 bp, 13 predicted proteins | sample GrowelOW332metaG_FD_119755 | JGI IMG/M metagenome (GOLD analysis project Ga0172378, IMG submission 119755) | Groundwater microbial communities from an aquifer near a municipal landfill in Southern Ontario, Canada - Pumphouse #3_1 metaG | ecosystem: Environmental > Aquatic > Deep subsurface >... | reverse complement strand
CCCCGCGCCAGTATCCAGGTTAAAAGCAGCAAACCTGGACTGACATTAACTAACCATTATAATAACATGCCAATGTATTTTACTATATTATTAATGTCTTGTCAAGAATATTTTTAGGCTAAAATTAGTGACAAATAATATTGACTATTTTGAAGCTTGATATTCGATAATTTTTATTTATGTGGTAAAATAACTATATGCAATAATCATCTAAATTTGATTATATGGGTAAAAGAAATTATTTACTGTATATTTGTCTGATAATTTTGGCGGCCGCTATTTATTTGCGTCTGCAAGATTTATTTAACGGCGAAGAAGCAGAAGTCGCGATACCGATTGTCGATGAGGCCGCGACAACTCCGGAGAATCAACCTACAAGTACTGTGGAGATTAAAGCCACCGGTACGCCTGAAGAAATAATTCCTGAAAATGAACCGAGTAAATCACCGATTATGGTTGAATTGATGTTTCCACAGACAGACGAATTGATGCGTAGCCCTTACGTAGTAAAAGGCAAAGCGCATGGTTCTTGGTTTTTTGAAGCCTTTTTTCCCGTTGTCCTTACCGATCTTGAAGGCAATATTCTCGGCATGACCAATGCCGTGGCCGTAGGCGATTGGATGGTGGACGGAATGGTGAATTTTAAAGCCGATTTGCAATTCGATGCCGCCGGTGTCGACCGAGGATATTTGATTTTTAAAAAGGATAATCCATCCGGTTTGCCGGAAAATGATGCGCAAGTGTCATATCCGGTCCGTTTGGCCTTTTAAATATGAGTATTGAATATTTACCCGATGTTAAAGCCGGACAAAAGATTGATCTTAGCCGCTTTAAAGAAAAGAAAAATTTTGAAGGAGAAAAAATGTTTGAATTTTTTCATCAGCAGCTGGCCGAAAAAGCGGAGGCATATAATCGCTACTATAATCAAGAATGGCTGGCCGATGATGCGTCGATCAAACTTTTTGAACATCCTGATCGGGAGGAAGATGAACGCTTGATTGGGATGCAAGAAGGACAGTGGGCCAAGGAACGCGGAGTCAGCCTTGGACAGTGGCAACATGATAAGGAAAGAAACCCGGCGGCTTTAGCCGAAATGGCGTTGACTATTTTTTTGCAACGCTGTTTGCCGGAGCGTTACATGATAGTGCGGTCGTCTTTTTATGATGATTATAATAATGGCGTTGATCAATTGATTATCGATAGGGAAAGCGGAACGGTGGTTTGCGGTATCGACGAGGTTATCGAACGGGCCGGTTGCAGTACGCCCGGGAATAAGGAGGGAAAAATACGTCGGAAGATGCAAAAGGGCGGGGCGCGCGTTAAATACGGAGCTCGAGTAGTGGAAGGTGAATTGGTTCTCGGACGGCTCGGCCGCGTGCCGGCATTTTATTTGTCTTTGGGTAAGAATGATTTGACGGAATTACAAACCGCCTTTGCCAATGGCAACCCCGGTGCTTATGAAGAGAAATTATTGCAGAGCGTCCTCGCTTCGTTGCGCAGCCAAGCCAAATCTTATGATGATTTGGAATTGTCGGAGGAATTGCGAAGTGAATTAGGACTATTTATTAATTCTTTAGACAGTTGGCAAAAATAATATTATGGATTTATTTTTATTTAATACGATGAGCTTGAAGAAAGAAGTTTTCAAGCCGATAATCGAGGGTGAAGCCGGTATTTATACTTGCGGTCCGACGGTTTATAATTTTGCTCATCTCGGTAATTTACGGACTTTTCTGTTTCACGATTTTTTGGTACGGACGCTCGCTTATAACGGTTACAAGATTAAGCGGGTGATGAATATAACCGATGTCGGGCATTTAAGCGGCGATATGGATATGGGTGAAGATAAGATGGAAAAAGGTTCAACACGGGAAGGCCGCAGCGCTTGGGACGTTGCTTCATATTATACCGATGCTTTTAAAGAAGACATGGAAGTTTTGAATATGATAACGCCTGACATATATTGCCGGGCAACCGATAATATTACCGAGCAAATATCTTTGGTAAAGACGCTTGAAGAAAAGGGTTATACCTATAAAATCAGCGACGGAATATATTTTGATACATCGAAATTTCCGGAATATAATCGTTTGAGCCATTTGCCTCTTGAAGAATTGAAAGAAGGAGCGCGCGTCGAGCGTAATCCGGAAAAGAAAAATCCCACTGATTTTGCTCTTTGGAAATTTTCACCGGTTGATGTTAAGCGGCAGATGGAATGGGATTCTCCATGGGGAGTCGGTTTTCCCGGCTGGCATCTGGAGTGTTCGGCCATGAGTATGAAATTTCTCGGAAGCCAGCGGGACATTCATTGCGGCGGTATCGATCATATCAATATCCATCATACTAATGAAATTGCCCAGAGCGAAGCGGCTACCGGCGAGACCTATTTTAATTATTGGTTGCACGGGGCATTCCTTAATATCGCGGGCGGCAAGAAAATGGCTAAAAGCGAGAATAATTATTTGACGGTCGATAATGCTTTAATTAAAAAAGGAATTAATCCGTTGGCTTATCGTTTTGCGACCTTACAAGTGCATTATCGTAAACCGATGGAATATAGTGAAAATAATTTACGCCAGGCCGAACAGGGCTTAAACTCTCTTTATCGGCAGATTACCGCTTTGGGTTCAGAAATTGGCGAGAGCGGGCGCGGCGCTAAGGCTGAATTCATGCAGGCGATAAATGATGATCTGAATATGCCGCAAGCGTTGGCGGTCTTGTTTAAAATTTTAAAGTCGGAGATGCCGCTTTCGGCAAAATTGGCTTCGGCTCTGGATTTTGATCGTGTTCTCGGTTTGGATTTAGCTTCGGCTATTTCGCGTGATAATAATAGTGGAGAAAGGATTGAATTACCGGAAGATATAAAAAGCTTGTTGGCGGCACGGCAGAAAGCCCGGGTGGAAAAAAATTGGGAGCGAGCCGATGCTTTAAGACAGGAATTATCCGAACGCGGCTATATCGTTACCGACGGTCCTGAAGGGCAGCAGGTAGTACCAGAAAAAAAATCATGAAAGAAAATTTTTGGAAAGAATTACAATTGAAAGGTCAACCGATTTTAGCTTTGGCGCCGATGGCCGGCTTTACCGATATTGCTTTTCGTCAAATCTGCTCCGAGTACGGAGCGGATGTTGTTTATAGTGAAATGGCTTCGGCGACCGCTTTGTATTATCGGCAAGCGGATAGCGATAATGAAACCTTGCGTTTGTTGTCTTGGAATCCGCAGCGAGAAAACAAATATGTCGTCCAGTTATTTGGTGCGGAACCGGAACATTTTGCGGTGGCCGCCCGGATTGTTACGAAAAAAATTCGGCCGCATGGTATTGATATAAATTTTGGTTGTCCGGCCGGTAAAGTGTTGAAGCAAGGAGCGGGAGCTGATTTGGCAAAAAATCCGGTTTTAGCCAGAGCGGTTATTAAATCGGTGCTGGATAATACAAGTTTGCCTGTTTCGATAAAAATCAGAGCTTGCGCCGGTAAAGTCGATGCCGTGTCTTTTTTAAAAAATGTCGGCGATTTACCGATAGCGGCGGTCATGATTCATGGGAGAACCTTGGGACAAGGCTTTGCCGGAGAGGTGAATTATCATATTGTTAAGGAAGTGCGTTCTTTCTATAACGGTCCGATAATTATTAATGGCGGTATTGTTGACATTGAGACGGCCCGGATGGCTTTAGCCGAGAGCGGCGCCGACGGCGTCGGTTTGGGAAGAGGCGCTTTAGCTCGACCTTGGTTATTTCAAGAATTGAAAAAAGGGAAGCCGATCGTTTATGGACAAAAGGAAATTTTGGCTTTATTATATCGCCACGCTTGTCTGATTTGTGAATTGAAAGGTGAGAGCGCTTTAGTTGAATGGCGCAAACAAGCGTGCTGGTATGTCCAGGGTCTGGCGGGGGCCAGCCGACTGCGCAGCCGTTTAGTGCAAGTATCAACTTTGGCGGATGTAAAATTAATTTTAAATGCATATGGTGTTAACGATTGATACCGGATTGGATCCTTATATTCAGATTATTTTAGAAGAAGGGAAAAAGACGGTTAAAAAAAAGATTAAAGCGGAGCGGAAACAATCCGAAAAATTATTGCCGGCGATAGTGTCATTATTGGCGCAAGAGAAAATTTCTTGGGATAAGATTTCCGGCATTAAGGTCAGCAACGTCGGCGGCAGTTTTACCTCTTTGCGTATCGGCGTGTTAACGGCCAACGCTCTAGCTTATGCTTTAAAAGTTCCAATATCTTCGGTGTCGGGAGAGGATGTGTTTAAGTTCTCCGGCGGGCAAGCGGTGAAACCTCATTATGGGAGTGAGCCGAATATCGGTCCGGCTAAAAAAATTAGCTGGGGATAACTTTTTTGTAAAATTTCAAGAATAAAGGCCTCTTTGTTGAAAAGTGGCCTTTTTTTAATATTTCCCTTTATTTTTAGACATATTTTGTGTTGACCAAAGGGTGGCTGTGGTGTATAATTAAACCATTAAGGTGAAAAGTGGGGAACGAAGGTGAATTGCCTTGTTGACACTTTATCCACTGTCCAGGCTTTATGTTTATCGGAGAATACAATCATAATCTGGATGATAAGGGGCGCATTGCCATCCCGGCAAAATTTCGCGCGATTTTAAAGAAGGGAGCGGTGGTTACCAAGGGTTTGGATAACTGCTTATTTTTGTATTCAAATGAACAATTTGAAGTGATTGCCAAAAAATTTGCCGCTTTGCCTTTAAGCCAGGCGAAAGCCCGCGCTTTTTCCCGCCATATGTTGGCCGGAGCAATGGCCGTCGATTTTGATAATCAGGGCCGTATAACTTTACCGGATTATCTTCGTAAATTTTCAGGTTTAAAAAAAGGAGTTATTATTGCCGGTTTATATAATCATTTGGAAATTTGGGATGAAGAAACTTGGAATAATTATAAACAGATAGCTGAACAGAATAGTAATAGTATTGCCGAAGAGTTGGGAGATTTAGGAATTTAGTATGGCTTATCACCACGTACCGGTCATGTTGCCGGAAGTACTGACGATTCTGCAGCCGCAATCCGGAGAGACTTACCTTGATTGTACTTTGGGCGGAGCCGGTTACACTTTGGCTTTGGCTGAAGCGGTCGAAAAAAAAGGGAAAGTAATCGCCATCGATGCCGACCAACTGGCAATTGATAATGCCGAGGCTTTGATAAAAGAAAAGGGAATTGAAAATATAACACTTGTTCATGATAATTTTAAAAATTTAGCCGCTATTGCCGAAGAGTATTTGCTGTCGCCGGTAGATGGAATCGTCTTCGATCTTGGTCTGTCTTCCGCACAATTGGAAGATGAGAATAGAGGATTTTCTTTCCAAGGTGAAAGACCTCTGGATATGGCTTTCGGAGCCGGTGAAGCCTACAGTACCGAAAAGTTGTTGAATCATTCCTCTTTGTCCGAACTCGCTTCAATCTTTCGTGATCTGGGGGAAGAACCTCAGGCTTACCGCCTGGCCAAAGAGATTGTTGCTGCCCGTAAGATAAAACCAATACATAACACTAAGGAACTAGTCGATATAATTTTAAAAATCAGCCCGCCGCGTTATAAGACTTCCGGTATCCATCCGGCCACTCGTGCTTTTCAAGCCTTACGTTTAGCCACAAATGATGAATTTGGCAGTTTGCGCACCGCTTTGGAAGCCTTGAATTCCATACTGAAAATAGGAGGGAAGGTTGCTATCGTGTCATTCCATAGCGGTGAAGATCGGATTGTGAAGCAATGGCTGAAAAAGGAAAGTACCGATTGCCTTTGCCCGCCGGCCGCACCGGTTTGCGTCTGCGGTCACCAAGCCTCGTTTAAAACGTTGTTCAAAAAACCGTTAGCGCCCGGAGACAGAGAAGTGTCGGAGAATCCGCGAGCCCGAAGCGCGAAATTAAGGGGCGCGGAAAAAATTAGATAATTTTCAAATGAAAATAAATTTGCTCGTTTGAGCAATAAGTCCGAATTATATGACAATTCAAAAGCGTCAATTAAATAATCGCCGGCAGTCTCGCCAAAATATTTTTTCTTGGCGGGCGCTCAGCGTTTTCTTTTCGGCAGCTTGCATTGTCTCCGGCATCGTCTATCTGGTAAACATGAATGACTTAATCGTCAAAGGATTCGTCCTGAAAGATTTAAAAAGCCAAGCTAGCTTATTATCTCAGGAGAATCAGGATTTGCAGGCTAAATCTCTGACCTTGCAATCATATGCGGTCTTATCGCCGCGTATGCAAAACCTCAATATGGTTTCGGTCGATGACGTCGCTTATTTTGCCCCGCAAGAATCGACTGTCGCTAAGAAATAAAAATAACGGACAAGCATATGTGGAAAGATTATCGGCAGAATAAACCGCTTGTTCGAAACTCTAACCCGCGTTTGCGCCTTTTTGCGGCGCTTATTTTTTTATTATTGGGCGCGATTGTATACCGCTTATATTTTTTACAGATTGCCTCCGGCGATTGGTATTCCAGTCTGGCTAACAACCAACATCATACTTCCAGCCTTTTACTGCCGCAGCGCGGCAAAATTCTTTTGCATGAAACGGCCAACGGCCAAGAACAGCTATATCCTTTGGCGACCAATAAGGATTTTTCGTTTGTTTATGTTGTGCCGAAAGACATTACCGATCCGCGGGCCATGGCTGAAAAATTAATTGCCTATTTTAACCAGTCGGAAACGAAACAAAAATTACAAGAAGAATTGAAGAATGAAGAAGAACAAAAATTGGCCGAAGAAATTGAATTTATTAATTCTTCCGAATATAGTAATGAAGATAAAACGGCTCGCATTAAAGCCGCTCAAGATCTGGCCAAGGCTAAGCGCGAACGGCCGGAGTGGGCGGAAATGCAGGAAATCGCTTTGGATAATTTGTTAAAGGAAAGACAAAGCGGTTTGATGGAATCATATTTGGAAAAGTTGGACAAACCGGGAGATCCTTATGAACCGTTGAAAGAAAAGATGAGCGATGAAGATCTTGTCTCGCTTTATGCTTCTTTAGCCAGTACTCAGACAAAAGAAATTAAAGCCGCCGATTTGGAGCGTCGTTTGGAAAAAGTAGTATTTAAAGATAGTGGAGAAGAATTAAAAATTACCGGTATCGGCTTTAATTTACAAAGTTATCGCTTTTATCCCGAAAATAATATTGCGGCCAATATCGTCGGTTTTGTCAGTAATGTCGACGAAGAAATGAAAGGGACTTACGGCCTTGAAGAATTTTTTAACGAAGAACTGGCCGGAAAAACCGGTTATTTGAAGGGTGAAAAAGGCGTGAGTAATACCATTATCGTTAATGATCGCGAATATGCTAAACCGGAAGACGGCAGCGATTTGGTTCTCACCCTCGATCGGGGCGCGCAATTCAAGGCTTGTGCCGCTTTGGAAGAAACGGTCTCTAAATTTAAAGCTCAAGGTGGATCAATAATTGCCGTCAACGCTAAAACCGGGGCGATTTTGGCCATGTGTTCAGTCCCGACATTTAATCCGAATGAATATAAAGAGGTCAAGGACCTTAAAACCTATAATAATCCGGCAATTCTGTATCAATATGAACCCGGTTCGGTCTTTAAAGTAATCACAATGGCTGCCGCTATCGATCAAGGCAAAGTTAGCCCGAGTACGACTTATAAAGATGAAGGTCAAATTATGATTACCGGCTGGCCCAAAGCTATTAGCAATTCCGATTATAGTTCTTTTGGTGCTCACGGCATTGTGGATATGAATGCTGTTTTGGAAAACTCGCTGAATACTGGCGCTATATTTGCCATGAAACAAATCGGTCCGACAGTTTTTTCTGATTATGTCGCTAAATTTGGTTTTGGAGAAAAAACCGGTGTCGAACTTGGTTCGGAAAGTACCGGTAACATAGATAATTTATTAAAGAAAAAAGTCCGTGAAATTGACGCCGCGACCGCTTCTTTTGGACAGGGTATTGCGGTAACGCCGTTGCAGATGGTAATGTCTTATCAAGCTTTGGCAAATCAGGGCATTTTAATGAAGCCGTATATTGTCCAGAAGATTAATCATAGTGATGGCCGTATCGAAGAATTTAAGCCTCATCAAGCCCGGCAGGTCGTTTCGGCACAGACTGCCAATACGATGCTGGCTATGATGGTTAATGTCGTTGAAAGCGGTCATGCCAAGGGAGCGCAGATTCCCGGATATTATGTCGGCGGTAAGACCGGTACGGCTCAAGTGGCGAACAGCGGCGGGTATAGTGCCGATGAATATATTCATACGTTTATCGGCGTGGTCCCGGTTGACGATCCTCAGATTGTAATGCTGACTAAGATTGATGTTCCGCATGGGGCGCGCTTCGCTGAAAGCACGGCTGTTCCTTTGTGGCATGATGTCGCTGATTTTCTGTTAAAATATTATCAGATACCAAAAACCAGAAATTAATAATTTTTGAGATTATTATTAACTATATGAGACGATTGTTGCAATTTCATTTGAGAATGATAAGCAAGCTGGTTATCAAGAAATATCGGCCGGAGATTATTGCTATCAGCGGCTCAATCGGCAAGACAAGCGCCAAAGAAGCAATTTATGCTTTGTTGTCTTCGCGTTTACCGGTTCGCACCAGTATCAAAAATTACAATAATGAAATTGGCGTGCCGCTTACCCTGATCGGGGTAGAATCGCCCGGTTCTTCATTGTCGGGCTGGTTGAAAGTATTTAGCCGAGCTTTCAGGTTGCTATTGATTACGGATAAAAAATTTCCGCATTATTTGGTATTGGAAATGGGAATTGATCGTCCGGGCGATATGGATTATCTGACGCATTTGGCTCCGCCGACAGTCGGAGTGATGACGGCGGTCAGTTATTCGCATATGGAATATTTCGGCAGTTTGCAGAATATAAAAAAAGAAAAACAAGTTTTGATCGAGCATGTCGAACGCAAAGGATTAAGTATCCTGAATTACGATAACGAAAATGCGCGGTCTATGGCCGAAGTCAGTCCGGCCCGCGTTTTCACTTACGGATTGCGGCCCGGTGCCGATTTGCAGGCACAGGATGTCAGCTATCATTTTGGGCGGGGAGAGTATGAAATTGCCGGTGTTAATTTTAAATTGAGTTTTGAAGGCAGCCTGGTCCCGGTGGTAATGCCTAATATCTTAGGGGAAGCGGGGGTCTATGCGGCTTTGGCGGCTGCTTCGGTGGCTTTATATTTTGGTTTTAATCTGATGGAAATTGCCGATTTGTTGCGGGATGTTCGTATGCCTTCCGGCAGAATGCAATTATTGCCGGGTATTAAACATACGTTTTTGATCGATGACACATACAATTCTTCACCGGAAGCTTGCTTGTCGGCCGTTAATGTCTTGGGCGGGATTAAACATGACACTGCGGCCAGTAAATATGCTGTTCTTGGAGATATGCTTGAAGTTGGAGCCTATACCGTTGAAGGGCATCGACAAGTAGGGGCGGCAGTATTTGCTTCGGGAATCGATTATTTGATTACTGTCGGCGAACGTTCTCGGGATATTGATCGCGGGGCTATCGATGCCGGCATGAGTTCCGATTTTGTCTTTCATTTTGATCGAACCGATGAAGCCGGTAGCTTTATCCAAGAAAGGATTAAAGAGGGCGATATTATTTTAATTAAAGGTTCGCAAGGTATGCGTATGGAAAAAATTGTTTATGAACTGATGGCTGAGCCTGAAAAAGCTGTAGATTTGTTGGTCCGTCAAGGACCGCAATGGCAGAATGTTTGAAGAATATTATACAAAAAAAGCGCCTTTAAGGCGTTTTTTCTTGATTTTTAAACTAATTAGGTTATACTCAAAATATGTCTATACTTATTCTCGGTGCCGCCGGTAATCTTGGCGGCCAATTAAAAAAAAGTTTTGCCGATCGGGAGATTACCACTTGGGATCGAACCGATTTCGATTTTTTGGATTTTGAAGAATTAAAGTCGAGATTGGAGCGGTTGAAACCGTCTTTAGTCATCAACGCCGCTGCCTATAACGCGGTTGATAAATGCGAAAGCGACGAAGTTGAAGCTGCTCTGGCCTGGAAATTAAACCGTGATTTGCCTGCCGTTTTAGCAGATTATTGTTTGTCTTCCGGTGTATTCTTAATTCATTATTCGACGGATTATGTCTTTGGCGGTGATAATCGCTTAGCCGGCGCTTATAATGAATTAAGCTGTCCGGAACCGGTTAATGTCTACGGACAGACAAAATTAGGCGGAGAACAGGAAATCGCCCGGCGGGCTCTGCCGGGATTAAAATACTATTTGATTAGAACTTCTAAATTATTCGGACCAAGCGGTGATAATCCTTTGGCTAAGCCGAGCTTTTTTGATATGATGCTGGCTTTGGCCGAAAAAAATTCGGAAGTGAAAGCGGTCGACGGGGAAATGAGCTGTTTTACTTATACGCCCGATTTAGCGGCGGCAACCAAAAGCTTAATTGACGATCAAGCGCCACGCGGTATTTATCATATAATAAATTCGGAACCGGCAACTTGGTATGAAGGAGCTAAAGAGCTGTTCGCAATCAGACAGATTGATAAAAAATTGCTGCCGGTTAGTCCCGATGAATGGCAGCGTCCGGCGAAGCGCCCGGTATATTCCGTGTTAGAGAATACTCGGCGTCCTTTGCTTCGTTCTTGGCGAGCGGCGTTGCGCGAATATTTGAATCTTTAATTAATTATTTTCAATAATAAATTTATGCGTGGAATTATCTTGTCCGGCGGCAGCGGTACCCGTTTGCGGCCATTAACAAAGGTTACTAGCAAACAGTTGTTGCCGATTTATAATCGCCCCATGATTTATTATCCCCTGAATACATTGATTAAAGCCGGGATAAAAGAGATTTTGATTATAATTTCTCCGGAAAGAGCCGGCGATTATCTTAATTTGCTGGGTAGCGGCCGCCAGTTCGGCGTCAAATTTACCTACGAAATCCAGGACAAGCCGGAAGGTTTGGCCCAGGCATTTATTATCGGAGAAAAGTTTATCAACAATGAAGATGTGGCAATGATTCTTGGTGATAATATTTTTGAAGATGATTTCAGTGCCGATATTGCCAGCTTTAAAAAGGGCGCCAAAGTATTTGCCAAACACGTTGATGATCCGGAAAGATTCGGTGTCGTGAAATTTGACGAAAAAATGAAGGCCGAAAAAATAGTGGAAAAGCCCCAGGAATATTTAAGCAATTACGCCGTCACCGGCCTGTATGTCTATGATCATAAGGTGGTGGAAATTGCCAAGAATTTAAAACCGAGCGATCGCGGCGAGTTGGAAATTACCGATGTTAATAATTATTATTTAGAAAAAGGTGAATTGGAAGTGGCGATGGTAAACGGAGCGTGGCTTGATGCCGGCACTTTTGATAGCTTATTGCGAGCGCAGACATTTGCCAAGGAAAAATTAGATAAACTGATGGTGATATAAAAAAAGCCGGTTTAAAAAAACCGGCTTGCCAACACTTGGGGGCTAGTGATGGTTTAACAATATTTTTTCTCGCGACGGATAGCTTGCGTCGCGATCAATGTGATGCAGGTGAACTGGTATACTTATATCTTTACCAATTCCGTCTTTACGGGATAAAGTAATTAAACATTTACCATGTTTATTACTCTCTTCCGTTTTAAAACGGAAAGTTTCAAAAATTTCTTTTAAATCTTCATTTAATGCCAGCGAAGATCTTGCTTGGCTTATATCAGAAGAATCCGAAAAAATTGTTTTGATAATTTCTTTTTCAAATTCAGTAATTTCGGCACAATTCTGCTGCTTTTTTATTGTTTCCATCATTATCTGTTTGTTTGTTT
>Ga0172378_10005581_pt1 | contig 11763 bp, 8 predicted proteins | sample GrowelOW332metaG_FD_119755 | JGI IMG/M metagenome (GOLD analysis project Ga0172378, IMG submission 119755) | Groundwater microbial communities from an aquifer near a municipal landfill in Southern Ontario, Canada - Pumphouse #3_1 metaG | ecosystem: Environmental > Aquatic > Deep subsurface >... | reverse complement strand
GGACAAACTGGTTTTGATGAGTTAATAAAGAATACTTGGTCTTATAAACTCTGGTGGCCTCAAGCTGAAGCAATAAATGCCTTAATTCTTTTGAGTTTTGAACCTGAATTTTCTTTTTGTAAATTGAAAGCAAGAAATTACCTATCTAAAATAGTTGAATACACATATAAGACTTTTCCGCTTGAAAAAGGGAAAGAATGGGCTCAAATTAGAGACAGTAAAGGCAAGCCTATAGATGAGGTTGTAGCTCTAAAAGTAAAAGATCCTTATCATATTCTAAGAATGGATTTGCGTGCTATGTCCTACTTTGAAAAGAAGAAAAAATAATTTATTTATTTTTTTTAGTGAATTCGGTAACTGCCTTTGTTTCTCCAGAAACAACAACATTATCTTTTGGTATTAGCTTTGTATTTGGGGAAATGTCTCCAATAACTTTTTCATTCCTAATAATTGCAATTATATTAACTTGGTATTTGTTTCTAAAATCACTTTCCCTTATTGTTTGAATTTTAAAGGTTTCAGGGAGTTCAACTTCTGCTATTGAGAAGTTGCCACTTAGTTTTAAAAATTCTAGAGTATTAGCATTTGAAAGGCTCATAGCTAGTCGTTTTCCCATTTCCACTTCTGGGAAAATAACTTTTGCTCCAATTTTTTCTAGTACTTTACCATGGTCTGTTGAATTGGCTTTTGAAATAACATTTGGAACTCCTAATTCAATTACATTCAAGGTAATTAAGATACTTGCTTCTATGTCTTTTCCAATTGCTATTATTACAGTTGAACAGTTTTGTATACCTGCTTCTTGTAAAGTCGCTTTTGAAGTTTGATCTACAAGATATAAATTTTGAAAATCATCTCTATAACTTTTTGCAACATTCTCATCGGTTTCCAAACATATTACTTCTTTATTGTTGCGTTTTAATTCTTTTGCAACAGATGCACCAAATCTACCGAGTCCGATAATTCCAAAGAGATTGTTATTGCTTAATTGTTTATTTGCCATATTTTCCTCCTATCCAATAAGGATATCTTCTTCAATAAATCTAAGGTTGTGATGTTTTGTGGTCCAACTCGTTACTATAGTTAGGGGCCCTAGACGCCCAATGAACATTATAAAAATAAGAACAATTTTGCTAAAGGAGGTTAAATCTGCAGTTATTCCAAGACTTAACCCTACTGTTGCAAAAGCCGAAATTACTTCAAAAACGACCTGAACAAAGGTAAAATTGTTCCCTTCTTTAAGAAGTATTAAAAGAGTTGCAAAAATGATAGCTGTTTGCGCTAGGAAAAAAACGGAATAAGCTTTTAAAACACTTTCATTAGGTATTTTTCTTTTAAAAGTATAAGTTTCTTTTTTTCTTATTTTAGAAAAAACATTTTTTATAATTGTGTAAATGGTGGTTGTTTTTATACCACCACCTGTTGAACCGGGGTTTGCACCAATAAACATCAATACCATAACCAACATAAGTCCTGGTTCGGTTAGGCTTTTTGTATCAATGGAGTTAAACCCGGCAGTTCTTGATGTAGTACTTTGGAAAAAAGCACTTAAAAAGGAAATGTTTCCTTCTGTTAAATATATTCCAATTGTCCCAAAAATTAGTAGAAAACAAGTCATAAAAAGTACAATTTTAGTGTGATTCTTGAATTTTCTCCAGTGACGAGATTTTAATATATCGGTTATTACAAAAAAGCCCAAACCTCCAAGGATTATTAAAAGAGCAGTAGTTAAAAGCATTAGATTATTTGTTGAATAAGAAGTTAGGCTTGAAAAGTTACCAAATAAATCAAAACCAGCATTGTTAAAGGCTGAAATGCTTTGAAAGATACTAATTCCGATTGCATCGACAGTATTATAATCTTTATTAATGGCAATATAAGTTAAAATGGTTCCAATTGTTTCAATTATAAAAGCAAAGGTTAAAACAGTTTTTACAAGTGTAACCAATCCGCTATGACTGTTAGAATTGAGTGAAGTTCTTATAAGTGTTCTATCTTGTTGGCTGATTTGTTTTCCAAGTATTAATAAAAAGAAAATTGCAAAACTAGCAAAACCCAAACCACCCATCTGAATTAATATAGCTAGAATGATTTTCCCAAAGATAGAAAGTGAAAGACTAATATCCATTGGAGTTAAGCCCGTAACACAAACGGCTGAACACGACACAAAAAGATAATCCACATATCCAAAGACCTTGGTCGAATTATGAGAAATTGGAAGATTCAAAATAATTGAACCAATGAGAATTAATAATGCAAACCCAATAATCAATCTAAGACCAGGGGCTATTATTTTATGTTTCACGGATTGAGTGTATCATTTGATTTTAATTTTGGCAATATTAGTTTATGCACGGAAAATTCTGTTGATTTTTTTGAATTTTAGTGTTTTCTTTAATGTCGGGGGTTACTTATGGTTTTGACATTAATTTGTATTGTTGTAGTGGTTCTTTTTCTAATCAGTATCATTTTCATTCCTCGTAAAATGGGGGAGAAATTGGCTCATCCAGGTAAACGTGATCCAGAGATCTGTTTTCAAGAGAAAGTTAATCAAGGAGTAATAGATGCGCAACAATATGAAAAAGCCCAAAAAGAAGATTTTGTTTACACTTCAGTTAATGGTTATGAATTAAAAGGGACTTATATTTTAAGAAAGAAAGAATTTGAGAAACTTGAAAATCATAAAGTAATAATATTAGTTCATGGTTTTACTTCAAATCATTTTGACATGTTACCCTATTACGATATGTTTTATAGAAATGGATTTGACTGTGTTGTTTATGATCATAGAAATCATGGTTATAGCGAAAGAAATTTTACAACAATGGGGTTGGAAGAAGCTAAAGATTTAGAAGGTATTTACCAAATGGTTAAATCAAGATTTGGTGAAGCTTCACAAATTGGTCTTTTAGGTGAATCAATGGGAGCTGCTACAGTTATGTTAGTTTCAAGCCATTTGAAGGATTTGTCATTTGCAATAGAAGATTGTGGTTACACTTCAGCTTGGGATGAAATGCTATTTGTGGGAATGCATAGCTATCATTTATTTAGATTTCCTTATGGCAATCTTACTAGAAAGTATTTGTTAAAACATTATGGGTATGATTTAAAGAAAATTCTTCCTGTAAAATCGCTGTCAGAATGTCCTAAAGACCTTCCATTTTTGTTCATTCATGGAGATTCAGACTTTTTTGTCCCCAGTAAGATGTTAAAAATTAACTATGATGCAAAACCGGGAAACAAAGAAATGAAGTATTTTGTTGGTAGTGCTCATGCAAGAAGTTATCGAGAACATGTAAAAGAGTACGAAAAACTGGTTTTGAATTTCTTAATAAAAAATAAAATAATAAAAAATTAACTTTTTATCTTGGATTAGTTATTGCTAAATTATTCATTTTGCAATAATACTTATGCCATCTGTTAATCGAAATTGTATTGGTTTTATATAGTAATTATGGTATAAGTCTATATAATAAAAGGAATTGACAGGTGTTAAAACTCGTGCTAGAGTCTTAATTAAGAAACACAAGGGGGCAACTATGGACTCAGAAGAAAGAGATAATATTAAAAATTTGTTTTTAGAACATAATATTTCTTTTGATCTTTATGAAGATATTGAGAAATTGGTTATTAGCAGTTGTAAAGAATGTTCAGTTGATTTTACCAGTAATCAAGCAGTTTTCAGTGTCTATGGTGGTTTTGCTTATGTTTGGATTTCTGAAGTTCAAGAAGATGGAAGTTTCAAAATAGTGTTGAGCCTTTGCTTTAATAAAAAAGTTGAAAGTTCACTATTCTACAGCTTTGAGCAATGTTCAGATTCAAACTTTATGTATCATTGCCTAGTTTGTGGAGAAGAAGACTTAAATGATGAACTAAAATCTTACATTAAAAAAGCTGCAGAAATTTCACGAGTTGAATATTTTAAACAAATTGTTTAATTCTCAAGAGAATATGAATTAACTCCACGATTAGGCCAAATTGGAAGATTATAAGCGATTGACGCCAGCATTTGAATAAATTCTTTTTGTTGGTTCTCGTCTTTTAATGAAGCCCCGGAATTTTTCATTTCTTGAATGAAAGATTTAAGGGTATAATCTTCAAGGCCAAAAATCATTAGAAAATAATAATAGGAAGTTGTTGAGGTTAAGAATTTAACTTTATTGTATTGAACATTTCCCGTAAGGTTTAAATAAGTTTTTTCAATGACTGTACTGAAATAAAGTGCAGTTGGGAATTCGTATTCAAAAAGTTCTTCATTTTTAACAATGGTTAAATTTTTTTGTTTCCAAGTATTATGGAGTTTATTAATCTCATTGGTTAAAGCATTTTCTTCTTCTTTGTTTTCTGGCAAATTCTTGAAATTCAAAGTTTTGAGATAGATAAAATTATGAACAATAAAGTTTTTATGAATTGCAAAGTATAATACTTCGTTCTTATTTTCTGTTTTTTGGCCCTTCTCATCAATAAATTCTGTAAAGATAAAAAGTTGCTTTTGATCAATTTGAGATAGTATTTCATTTTTTAGGTGGAGAAGAAATAAGCTTTCAAGAAATTCTAATATTTCAGTTTTTTCCAAATTACTTTCTTTATAATTATGTTTAAATATCTTATAGAATTCATTTTTTGTTAGAATCCCATATACGTTGACTGCACAATTGGTAAATTTTATCAGTTCTTTTCTTTGTTCTAAAGTCATTTTATTTTCCTTTTAAATTTCATTTGTCGTGAATTCAAATTTTGTGACATCAAATAAGCCTAAATCGGTTATTTTCAATTGTGGAATTACTGGAAGTGCCATAAAACTTAAAGTCATAAATGGATCAATACTAGGATTAATTTGAAGTTTTTCTTTGGCTATTCTATGCATTTTTTGTAGTTTCGCTTCAAATTCTTCTCCACTGATATCTGTCATAATGCCTGCTATTGGGTGGGCAAGAGAAGATAGGATTTTATTATCTTGTGCAATTGAAATTCCACCACCAATTTTAATCAGTTCTTGAACTGCTAAATACATATCTCTATCATTGTCACCAGCAACAATAATATTATGAGAGTCATGGGCAATTGTAGTAGCTACTGCTCCGTTTTTTAAACCATAACCACTTAAAAGTGAAAAAGCTTTGTTTCCGGTTTTATGATGACGTTCAATTACCCCAATTTTAACTATATCTTGGTTTTTAATGTTTTGATAATATCCATTTTCATCAAGTTTAATTTCAGCTTTTTTTTCGTTTGTGACTACACTTCCAGGTATTATTGAAATAGTTCTCACTTTGCTTGATTTAAGCTTAAGAGCAAAACTATCAATCGTTAAAGGGGCAACCTGCATTCTTCCTGAGACTTTCTCAGGTTTTATTTTTTTAACGGGAATAAGGTATTCACCTTTTTCAGCAACACATTTTCCTGAAGTGAAAACCTTTTCAATTTCAAATTCATTAAGATTGTTTACAATCATAAAATCAGCTCTTCGTCCGGGTGCAATAGCTCCTCTATCTTTTAAATTATAGCATTCGGCAGCATTAATTGTCGCCATTGAAATAGCTATAATTGGATCTAATCCCTCTGCTATGGCTATTTTAACATTGTTGTTTATATGTCCTTCTTCTAGAATGCTTTTAGGTTGTCTGTCATCGGTGCAGAAAACACAACGTTGTGAGTTTAATGGAGTAACACCTTTTAAAAGGTTTAAAACATTTTTACAGGCACTTCCTTGTCTGAGCATTACATACATACCTCTTCTTAAACGTTCTACTAGTTCCTTGGGAGTGTCGCATTCATGGTCAGTATGAATTCCAGCAGAGGTGTAGGCATCTAGAGTGGTTCCAGTTATTCCTGGGCTGTGACCGTCTGTAATCTTTTTATATTCTTCGCATAGAAGAATTTTCTTTAGAACCTCTTCATCATTTAGAACAACTCCTACGTAATTCATCATTTCCCCTAAACCAAGCACACGAGGATTGTCCATTCTTTTTGCAATATCTTCTGATTTTAAAATTGCACCTGAATTTTCAAAGGAGGTAGCAGGAACACAAGAAGGTATCATAAAAAAAACGTTTAAGGGAAGGTTCTCAGAGGCTTTCAACATATAATCTAATCCATCGAGTCCACATACATTACATATTTCATGTGGGTCTGCGATTATTGTAGTAGTTCCACAGGGAACTATAAGTCTAGAAAATTCTTCAGGACTAACATGACTTGATTCAATATGAACATGACTATCTATGAAACCTGGAACAATATATTTTCCTTCTGCATTTATAGTTTTTGAAGCTTCTGGTGTATTTTGGTCGGCAAATCCGGCAAACTGTCCATTAAATATGAGTAAATCACTGCTAAATATATTTTTATTGAAAACATCAACAACTTTACAATTGGTAATTCTTAAATCAGCTGCTCTTCGACCCATGGCACAATCAATAAGATTTTTTTTATTTATATATTTATTATTATCCATTGGATTCTCCTCTTGATATTTAGATAATTTTATCATTGTAAATTGAGATAAACAAGAGAAAATAGAAATAAAATTTAAGTATTGCAACAAAATGCAACAAATATAAAATATTTCTGTACTTTTAAAATAAAGTGAGTTAGAATGTTACTATAAAAATTAGGAGGAGATTTTGTTATGAAAAATTTAGACAAAATGTTCAAGCTTACAGAGAGAAAGACAAATGTAAGAACAGAGATTATTGCTGGTGTAACTACTTTCTTGGCAATGGCTTATATTCTTGCTGTTAATCCATATTTTCTGTCACAGGCAAAAATGGATTATGGTGCAGTATTTACAGCTACAGCTTTAGCAAGTGCTATTGCCACTCTGGTAATGGCGTTTGTAGCTAACTTGCCTTTTGCTTTGGCACCAGGCATGGGTCTTAATGCTTTCTTTGCATTTGTTGTTTGTGGTGCAATGGGGCATACTTGGCAATTTGCTTTGACTGCAATTCTTGTTGAAGGAATTATTTTTATTATTTTAACTTTTGCTAATATTCGTGAAGCAATAGTAAACAGTATTCCAAAAAATTTGAAAAATGCAATCAGTGTTGGTATTGGGCTTTTCATTGCTTTTATAGGAATGAAAAACGGTGGTGTTATTGTTTCAAATCCTGATACTTTTGTAGGACTTGGAGATGTAACTTCTGGCATGGCTCTTGTTACCGTAATTGGTCTTGTAATAACAGCTGTTCTTTTGGCTTATAAAGTAAAGGGTGCTCTTTTGTTTGGCATTATTATTACAACTCTTATTGCAGCTGTAGGTGGACTTGCTCCATATAATCCTAATAACTTAACTTATGCTCCTCAGTCATTAGCTCCAACCTTTTTTAAATTTGAATTTACAGAAGTGTTTACTCTTGATTTCTTAATTGTTGTTTTTACTTTCTTATTTGTGGATATGTTTGATACAGTTGGAACATTAATTGGTTGTGCAACTAAGGCTAACATGGTTCAAGAAGATGGTTCAATTCCTAATTGTAAAGAGGCTCTTTTAGCTGATTCAATTGGTACTACAGTTGGTGCTATTTTAGGTACTTCAACAGTAACTACTTATGTTGAGTCTTCTGCAGGAGTTACAGAAGGTGGAAGAACAGGATTAACAGCTTTAACAGTTGCAGTTCTATTCCTTGTTTCACTTTTTCTTGCTCCTTTATTCTCTTCAATTCCAACCTGTGGAACAGCTCCAGCTTTGATTCTTGTTGGATTCATGATGATTACTCCAATAAAGAATATTGATTTTGAAGATCCTACAGAAGGAATTCCAGCTTTCTTATGTCTTATTACCATGGTTCTTTCATATTCCATTTCTGATGGTATTATGTTTGGTATCGTTTCTTGGGTTCTATTAAAACTTTTCTCAAATAAAGTAAAAGAAATAAAATTAGTAACTTGGATTATTGCAATTCTATTTCTTATTAAATTTATAGTGGGCTAGTAAATATTTGCTAATAATAAAGGTGGATTTCTTTTTAAGAAGTCTACCTTTTTTTGTTCTTTTTTCTTGTTTTATATTATATAATTAATTATATTATCCCTGTATGTCTAAAACTAATAAAAATAAAAAAGAAAAAAAAGAGAAGAAAATAATAAACTTTAAAGCCTTCAAAGGTAGTATTGATGGTTATAAAAAAGATTCTATATTAACTTCTTCCTTTGTAATAATTGAAGTGCTTATGGAAGTTTTGATTCCTCTTTATATGGCTCAACTTATAGATTTTGGGTTCTCTGCAGGAAGCATGTCTGTTATTTGGAAGATTGGCTTGTACCTTGTTTTGATGAGTTTGGTAGCTTTAGTATCTGGAATCCTTAATGGAATTTTTGCAGCTCGTGCTTCAAGTGGAGTGGCCAAGAATATTAGAAAAAAGATGTATAATAATATTCAGGAATTTTCATTTGAGAACCTAGATTCGTTTTCAACAAGTTCTTTAATTACAAGATTGACTACTGATATTACATCAATCCAGAATTCTTATCAAATGTTGATTCGAATGGCTGTTAGGGCGCCTTTGACTTTAATTTTCTCTTTTTTGATGGCATACAGATTAAATGCTGAACTTTCATTAGTTTTTATTTATGTAATTCCACTTATGATTTTGATAATATTCATTTTAGTGAAGTTTGCTATGCCTTTATTTCGTCTTATGTATAAAACTTTTGATAAGTTAAATAAAGTTGTTCAAGAAAACTTGCGAGGAATTAGAGTCGTAAAGGCTTATGTAAGAGAAGATTTCGAAACAGACAAGTTTAAATCAGCTTCTAGTGAAGTTCAAAAAGTATCATGGAAAGCTGGAAAGATAATGGCTTTTGCTTCTCCTTTGATTGAAATATTAATTTATGGATGTGTATTAGCCATTTCTTGGATTGGGGCAAAATTAGTAATAAGTTCAAATCTTACAACGGGTTCTTTGGCAACTATGATTACTTATACAATGCAAATATTAATAAGTTTTCTTATGCTTACAATGACTTTTGTAATGATTGTAATGGCTCGTCCATCTATGGAAAGAGTAAGTGAAGTTTTAAGTTGCGACTCTAAGATTAAGAATAAAAATAAAGCTATAAAAGAAATAACTTCAGGTGATATTGAATTTAAAGATGTTAGTTTTAAATATAAAGAAGACAGTGATAATTATAGTTTAAAGCATGTGAATCTTAAAATTCCATCTGGGGCAACGGTGGGAATACTTGGAGAAACTGGAAGTTCTAAGACTACTTTGGTTCAACTTATTCCTAGACTTTATGAGGCGACTGATGGTGAAGTCTTAGTTGGTGGGCACAATGTTAAAGATTATGATTTAACAGTTCTAAGAGACAGTGTTTCAATGGTTCTACAAAAGAATGTTTTGTTTTCAGGTACTTTAAATGAAAATTTAAGATGGGGAAACAGTAAGGCTACACAAGAAGAAATAATTCATTGTTGTGCTTTAGCTCAAGCAGATGATTTTATTCAAGAAATGGAAAAGGGTTATGAAACTTTTATCCAACAAGATGGAATGAATGTAAGTGGAGGGCAAAAACAAAGAATTTGTATTGCCAGAGCCCTTTTAAAGAATCCGAAAATTCTTATTCTAGATGACTCTACTAGTGCTGTTGATACAGCTACTGAAGCCAGATTAAGAGAGAGTTTTAAAAATGATATTGCTAATGTTACCAAGTTAATTATCTCACAAAGAATTTCCAGTGTTAAAGATGCCGATATGATTATTGTACTTTCAGATGGAAAAATTGATGGAGTTGGTTCTCATGAAGAACTAATGATATCCAATAAAATTTATCAAGAAATCAACAAATCTCAAATCAGAAATGGTGAAGATGATAAAGGAAAACGTTAATGGCAGAAGATAAATACTCAAAATATATAAAAACTTCCTCAAATGGAGAAATGAATATAGGTAAGGGTCCTGGTCGTGGAAGACATAATATGGGAAGCGTTTCCCTAAAGAACCTTGATATGAAAACCTTTGGAAGGTTACTCGCTTATTATAAACCTTATATTGCTCTTGTAATATTGATGGTTATATGTACTATTGTTTCTGCTGCAGCGATTGTTTACGGAGCAACTTATCTTCAAGTTTTGATTGATGATTTCATTGTACCACTAGCAAAAGTGAAAAATCCTGATTTTAGTGGTCTTTTAAATTTGATGTTGAAAATGGCTGCCATATTTTCTTTGGGTATAGCTACCGGGTTTGTAGTTAATCTTTTGGCTCCCTACACTTCACAGAAGATAATGGAAACTGTAAGAAATGATACTTTCTCTCATATGCAACATCTTCCAATTAAATTCTTTGATACCCATTCCCATGGAGATTTGATGAGTAGATATACAAATGATATAAATACATTACGTCAAATGTTAGATCAAAGTCTTCCTCAATTAGTAAGTTCGGCAATTACTATATTAAGTATATTAGTTGCTATGTTGCGTTTAAGTTGGGTTTTAACTTTAGTTGTCCTTTCTTGTGTTTTTGTACTCGTTAAGATTATTAAAGCAATTTCAGTTAGAAGTGCAAAATATTACAAACAAATGCAAAAAGATATTGGAATTCTAAATGGTTATAGCGAGGAGCTAATAAACGGTCAAAAAGTTGTTAAGGTTTTTTGTCATGAAACTGTTTGTAAAGAAGAATTTGATGAAATTAATGAAAATCTTTTTAATTCTTCCACCAAGGCCAACCGACTTGGAAATATTATGATGCCTTTGATGAAAAACATTGGAAACCTCCAATATGTTCTTGTTGCTATTGTTGGAGGCGCGTTAGCCATTAATACTGGAATGGGTATTACAATTGGAATTATTGTTACTTTCCTTCAACTTACAAAAAATTTTAATAGGCCTATTAGCCAAATTTCTCAACAATTGAATTTTGTAATAAATGCCGTTAGTGCTTCTACTAGAGTTTTTGAAATACAAGATCAAAAAGTTGAAACGGATGAAGGCTATGTAACGTTAGTAAAATTAGATAAAAATGGTAAAGAAACTGATGTTAATACAGGTTCTTGGGCGTGGAAGTATCCACACCAAGATGGTGAAGTAAATTTAATTCCTCTCCAAGGTAAAATAGAGTTTAATTCTGTGGATTTCTCTTATATAGAAGGTAAAAAAGTTTTACAAGATGTTTCTCTTTACGCTGAAACCAGTCAACATTTGGCTTTTGTAGGTTCTACAGGTGCTGGGAAAACAACAATTACTAATTTAATTAATCGATTTTACGATATTGAAGATGGAAAGATCCGTTATGATGGAATAAATATAAACAAAATAAAGAAATCTGATTTAAGACATAGCCTTGGAATGGTTTTACAGGATACTAATCTTTTTGAAGGAACAGTAATGGAAAATATTCGTTATGGAAAATTGAATGCAAATGATCAAGAAGTAAAAGATGCAGCAATTCTTGCAAACGCTAATTCCTTTATTGAAAGACTTCCTGATGGGTTCAATACTTTTCTTACTGAAAATGGTTCCTGTTTATCTCAAGGTCAAAAACAACTGATTTCAATTGCAAGAGCAGCTATAGCAAATCCACCTGTAATGGTACTTGATGAAGCTACAAGTAGTATTGATACCAGAACAGAAAAGATTGTCCAATCTGGAATGAATTCTCTTATGAAGGGGCGAACAGTGTTTATTATCGCTCATAGACTTTCTACTGTTAGAGATTCTGATGTAATTATGGTTTTAGAGAATGGAAGAATAATTGAAAGGGGTTCTCATAATCATTTGTTAGAATTAGGTGGAGAATATGCAAAACTTTATAATGG
>Ga0172378_10005579_pt1 | contig 11764 bp, 13 predicted proteins | sample GrowelOW332metaG_FD_119755 | JGI IMG/M metagenome (GOLD analysis project Ga0172378, IMG submission 119755) | Groundwater microbial communities from an aquifer near a municipal landfill in Southern Ontario, Canada - Pumphouse #3_1 metaG | ecosystem: Environmental > Aquatic > Deep subsurface >... | reverse complement strand
ACCTTGATCTGGACCTTCTTCTCGGGAAGCTTCTGGAGATCTCCATTGAGCTTCTCAATGGTGGCTCCCTTTGTTCCGATGATCACGCCTGGCCTGCTTGTTGCCACAGTGATTGTGATCCTCTGGGGCTTGCGGCTGATCTCGATGTCGCTGACCTCTGCACCCTGAAGCTCAGGGGCAGCAAGAAGCGCCTTGCGGAGCTTCAGGTCCTCATGCAGGCAATCAGCATACTCTTTCGGGTCGACATACCACTTCGACTTCCAAGTCTTGTTCACTCCAAGGCGGAATCCAATAGGATTAACTTTCTGTCCCATGCTATGCCTCCAAAGCCTTTGATACTACAACGGTGATGTGACTCATTCTCTTGATGAGAATGTCACGCTTTCCGTGGGATCTTGCCCAGACTCTCTTAAGGGTAGGACCATCATCGATGAGAAGCTCTGATATTGTCAGGCCTTCTTCGTCCCACTTCTTGTTTGCATACAGGGCATTTGCTGTAGCGCTGTTGAGAACCTTGAGAATCAAGCGAGCTCCCTTCTGAGGCATTGCCTCGAGGATGGCAGCAGCCTGGGGAACGGACTTGCCGCGGACAAGGTCCGCAACAGGGCGCACCTTGGTCGGGGAGACCAACAGGTACTTAGCAATTGCTTTATAACTCTTTTCTTCCATCTCTGTTACCCTAATTTGCCTTCTTGTCTGTGCCGGAGTGGCCACGGAAGATCCTGGTCACAGAGAATTCGCCAAGCTTATGGCCTACGAGGTTCTCAGTGACAAAGACAGGAATCCATGACTTTCCATTGTAGACAGAAATCGTAAATCCGACCATGTCGGGGATGATCACGGAGTCTCTGGAGTAAGTCTTGAGCATGGGCTTGGAGCTTGCATCCTTGGCCTCTTCTACTCTCTTTGCCAGTGAAGGCTCCACAAAATAACCTTTCTTAATTGACCTAGACATCTGTTTAACTACCTCTTAGCAGAACTTGCGCTCTTGAGAATGAATCTTCCTGAGGGCTTCTTCTTCGATCTGGTCTTAGCACCCTTGGTGGGCTTGCCCCAAGGAGTAACTGGATGGCGACCAGCTGCGGTCTTGCCCTCTCCACCTCCATGTGGGTGGTCGATTGGGTTCATGACAACGCCTCTTACCTTTGGCCTTCGTCCAAGATGGCGACTTGTGCCAGCCTTTCCGAGGGACACGTTCATATGATCCTCATTGCCAAGGAGGCCGATGGTTGCGTAGCATTCGCCGAAAACCAGTCTCATCTCTCCGCTAGGCAGCCTGAGTGTTACATAGTCGCCTTCCTTGGCGATGACTGTAGCTCCCAGTCCTGCTGAGCGAACAAGCTGTCCGCCGCGTCCCAGGTTCAGCTCTACATTGTGAACAGTAAGCCCGAGCGGGATGTTCTTGAGCGGCAGGGCGTTAGCAACCGTGAGTGGTGCATTCGGTCCGCTGACGATCTTCGTTCCAACTGTAAGTCCCTTCGGAGCGATGATGTAGCGCTTCTCTCCGTCAACATAATTGACCAGAGCGATGTTTACGCTGCGGTTAGGATCGTACTCAATTGTCGCAACAGTTCCGGGAACGCCGTACTTGTCTCTCTTGAAATCGATGATCCTGTATGCTCGCTTATGCCCGCCGCCTCTGCGACGAACACTGATGCGACCAAAGGTATCCCTTCCAGCGGTTCTATTGAGGCTTGTGGTAAGGGACTTCTCCGGCTTCACAGTGGTGATATCGCTGCGGACCAGAGTGGTCTTCTGTCGGATTCCGGGTGAACAGGGCTTGTAACTTTTAATTACCATATTCCATTCTCCTTATACGCCTTCAAAGGCATTGATGGCGTCACCCTTCTTGACGGTAACTACGGCCTTCTTCCAGGAGCCTGTGTCTCCAGGAATGCTGCCGCCCTTTCCGCGACTGAACTTGGTTTTGCCCTTAACATTGATTACGTTGCAAGATAGGACTGTCACCTTGTAAAGAGACTCGACTGCAGCGACAATCTGAATCTTGTTGGCTCTAGGGTCCACCTTGAAAGTATACTTCTTCTCATCCAGGGAACGAACGATATTTGACTTCTCGCTAAGGATGGGACTGATAATAACCTGATTTGCGTTCATCTGATCCTCCTACTCGGCAAAGAACTCATTGAGGTTCCTGGCCGCGCCCTCGAGCATCAGGACGGTCTTGGCGTACAAGAGCTCCTTAGCACTGAGCTTATCGTAAGCGAGAACTCTTACATAAGGGATGTTCTTTGCTGCCCTTCTGAGCATTGCATCATCATCCTTCATGACAATGACAAGCCTCTTGCCTTCCTCTGTGAATGCCTTCACAATCTGGGCAAGGTCCTTTGTCTTTCCATTCTCGTTTGTGAAATCCTGAACGATCCTCAAGCGATCTTCCTGTACAGAAAGGGAAAGAAGGCTCTTCATGGCAAGTCTCTTAACCTTCTTTGGCAGGGTGTAGCTGTAATCTCTTGGCTTGGGTCCGAAGATCGTGCCGCCGCCTACGAGGATCGGAGACTTCTTGTCTCCTCTTCTGGCATTTCCAGTTCCCTTCTGCTTGAAGGGCTTTGTGTTGCTGTAGTTAACCTCTGACCTAACCTTGGTGCAGGCGGTTCCAACTCTTCTGTTGGCCAGCTCATTGTTCACAGCGTGGTAAATGGATCCGGTGCTGACTTCCCTGTTGAATACAGAGTCGCTGAGCTCGATGGTTCCAACTTCCTTTGCTGCTGTAGAATATACTTTAGCTTCCATGTCAGTCCTACCTCTTCTTTACCGCTTTCTTGACGATAACGGCGCTCTGAGCAGGTCCCGGGATAGCTCCCTTGACCATGATGACCTTAAGCTCCTCGTCAACCTTGACCACGCGCAGGTTCTGCACAGTGACCTTGTCTACACCCATGTGTCCAGCCATATGATGGCCTGGGAAGGTTCTTGCAGGTGTTGAAGACATTGCTGTTCCGCCGATGTCCCTATGGAACTTGGAACCATGTGTCTTTCTTCCGCCCTGGAATCCCCAGCGCTTCATACCGCCTGCAAATCCCTTTCCCTTTGAGATTCCGGTGACATCAACGAAAGCTGTGTCAGCGAATTCCTTCACGGTAAGAGCATCACCGGTCTTGACTTCCTTATCATAATCACGGAATTCGACCATATAGCGCTTCGGCTCGCAGATGTCCTTGTATTGGCCTGCGACCGCTTTATTTACGAGATTCTTCCTGATATCCACTGAACCAAGCACAGCTGCGGTGTAACCGTTCTGCTGCTCGGTTCTTCCTCCGAGGACAATGTTGTCCTCTATTTTGATGACAGTAACTGGTATAAGCTTGCCATTGGCATCAAATACCTGTGTCATTCCAATTTTCTTGCCGATAAGCCCTAACATCTCTTACCTCAACTCACTGTTTGATCTCAACATCGACCCCGGCAGGGAGCTCTAGCTTCATAAGAGCCTCCATAACCTTAGGGGAAGGATCAAGAATATCGATTAACCTCTTGTGGGTTCTCATCTCAAATTGTTCACGAGCCTTCTTATTAACATGAGGCGACTTTAGAACAGTATACTTATTGATGCGGGTCGGGAGCGGGACAGGTCCGGAAACCTTTGCTCCGGCACCAACCACTGTCTGCACTATGGAAAGAGCGCTCTGCTCAACCAGTTCGACATCAAAACCTCTCAGTCTGACACGAATTCTTTCGTTTGCCATTTTTCCTCCAAAAAACAGGTCTTGCTCCTACCCTTGATAGGAGCAAGACATTCGATTTTCCTTATTCGATGATTTCAGTAACCTGGCCAGATGCAACGGTCTTTCCGCCTTCGCGAATAGCGAAGCGAAGTCCCTTGTCCATTGCGATCGGGTGAATCAGCTCAACGATGATGTTGGTATGATCGCCAGGCATAATCATTGGAACTCCCTCGGGGAGGTTCACTGTTCCGGTGACATCAGTGGTCCTGAAGTAGAACTGAGGCCTATATCCGCCCACGAATGGGGAATGGCGTCCGCCCTCTTCCTTGGACAGCACGTAAACAGCGCCGATGAACTTCTTGTGAGGAGTGATTGACTTTGGCTTTGCAAGAACCTGGCCGCGAACGACTTCCTTCTTGTCTACGCCGCGGAGCAGAGCTCCGATGTTATCTCCAGCCTGACCTTCGTCAAGGAGCTTGTTGAACATCTCAACGCCTGTGACGACTGTGTCTCTGGTGTCCTTGATTCCGACGATCTGCACAGGATCATTGATGTGGACAACGCCGCGCTCAATTCTTCCGGTGACAACTGTTCCACGCCCAGAGATTGAGAAGATGTCCTCAATCGGCATAAGGAACGGAAGGTCTGTTGCTCTTACTGGGAGCGGAATGTAGGTGTCCATGGCATGGAGCAGCTCTTTAATGCAAGCGGTGGCTTCAGCATTGTCCGGCTCAGTCATGGCCTTGTATGCAGATCCTCTGATGACTGGGCAATTTGCTCCGTCGAATCCATTGGAAGTGAGAAGGTCTCTCATCTCCTCTTCGACCAGATCGGCAAGCTCAGGATCATCCAGCATATCGACCTTGTTGATGAAGACGATGATGGCAGGAACTCCAACCTGGCGAGCAAGGAGGATGTGCTCCTTTGTCTGGGCCTTGGCACCGTCATCAGCTGCGACAACGATCACTGCTCCATCCATCTGAGCTGCACCAGTGATCATGTTCTTGATGTAGTCAGCGTGGCCCGGGCAGTCGACATGCGCATAATGGCGAGCATCGGACTGGTACTCAACGTGCCTTGTGTTGATGGTGATTCCTCTTGCCTTCTCTTCTGGGGCATTGTCGATCTCATCATAGTTCAAGACCTTGTCACCATACTTACGTGCACAATACATGGTGATTGCGGCCGTCAAGGTGGTCTTGCCGTGGTCAACGTGACCGATGGTTCCGACGTTCACATGTGGCTTGGTTCTCTCAAACTTCTCTTTAGCCATCTGCTTCCTCCTTGTGACATTGTCACAAAATAAAAATGTGCTCTAAAGGCACAAAGCCTTTAACAGTGTTGCTGAGACAAACCAAGAGCATTTACTTGAGAAGGGGGAATCCAGAGGTCGACAGCGTCAAGCGCAGCCGACATAGCACAGACTAAAAAAGAACTGTTCTGGAACCACCTTACCACTTAAGTGATCGGTTTGGCTCATAATGTCCCCATATAAGGACACCTTGAAGAAGGTATCACGAATGCCATAATAATGTCAATACAATTGATAAATCTTTTTGCCAAAAGATTAAGCGATGCCTTTTTTCCCTCATTGAGCCAGCAGGGAGGGTTTTTCCGGTCACTGAAAAGCCCTGTTTTTGAAATAGCCTGCCATGATGGACAGCTGCTCAACGGTGATGGGATCCAGGCTTGAAAAGGTGCAGATCGCCATGCCTGACTGAAGGATGGCCTCTCTCATGTCAGCCGAGAAGCTGACTTCCAGGCCCAGCATGGCAGAAAGATCCTCATCCATTACACTGATGCGTCCTGCCAGCTGCGACTGGACAATGGAAAACAGGGGAGCCCAGCTGGCTCTGAACATTGTAATGCTTATGTAGCAAGGATCTGTAGCAGATATGCTTTGGTCATATATATGCTCATAGCTGGCTATAAGGCTTGAAGAGGACTGGTATCCTGTGCTCCTCAAGGCCCCTGATGCCTTCATCCCAAGGCTTTCAAGAGTGATGGGAGACAGGTCATCGTAAACCCTGACCGTCTGGCCATTGATCTGGACCTGCCTTCCCCTGGAGCCATCCTCAAGCCAAAGGGTGTCGACAGCCAAAAGAAGAGCAAAGGCTACAAGAGAGAAGAAGATCAGCCTGGTTGAGGAATCCAGGAACCTGGAGCCCTTTCTTGTGAAGGCCAGGATGCAATGGGCCAAGGAGATGCAAGCCATGGCCAGGAAGGCGAGGGAGAAGAGGATGTAGACATTGCTGCTTACGATGCGGACAAGGTCGCTTGCCAGCAGCAGGATGAAAGCCGCAATATAAGACAGGCAGAGCATAGCATTGGAGATCTTCTTCCTCAGTCCCCTCTTTCTTGCCCTATTCTCCTCATAGGCTTCGGCTGCCGGCATTGGAGATCCGGGAATCTCCTCATAGAGAAATGCATGGCGCCGTGAATCCGCTATATCCTCAACCGGCCCTATGCAGAGCATGTCCCAGCCCTGCCTTCTCAGGCTTACCAGCTCGTGGCGCAGCTGGCTCTCTGTAGAGCTCTCAGGGCCATGGGAAGAGAAGCTGTAGGCGCACACCTTCCTGCCATCATAGGGCCTGTAGGTGAAGAGGAACTTGTTGCCCTTGCATTCAGTCAGCCGCCAGCCCTTCTCAGCTTCTGCCTGCAAGAACAAGGAAAGCTCCTGATCCGTATGCCGGCTCAGGAGCATGAATGCTGTCTTTGTACCTGCAGTCTTCATCACTATTTCAGCAGGCCCATCTCTTTTTGCTTGAGAGGGCAGGCCACAAAGTGGCTTGGGCTGACTTCCATCAGAACCGGCACAGAGGCCTTGCAGATCTCTGGATTGCACATCAGGCAGCGCTTTGCGAACCTGCATTCCTCAGGCGGCTCGATTGGGCTCGTGATCTCGCCCCGGAGCGCCACTCGCTGGCGCTGGTGGCCAAGCTCTGGAATCGGGATTGCTGAGAGCAGAGCCTGGGTGTATGGGTGGATCGGGTTGTCAAAGAGCTCCTCTGCAGGGGCTTTCTCCACAATCTGGCCAAGGTACATGACGGCTATGTCATCCGAGAAGTGGTTGACGACCGACAGGTCATGGGTGATGAAGATGTAGGTCAGTCCAAGCTTCTCCTGCAGGTCCTTGAGAAGATTCAGTATCTGGGCCTGGATTGATACGTCAAGAGCGCTGACAGGCTCGTCGCAGACAATGAGCTTAGGCTCCATGGCCAAGGCTCTTGCAATGCCGATTCTCTGTCGCCTTCCACCATCAAGCTCATGAGGATAGGTGTTTATGTAGCGCTCTGCCAGGCCTACGGTCTCCATCAGCTCAAGCACCCTCTCCTCTCTTAACAGCTTGTCGGTGATGATCTTGTTCTCCTTGATGGGCTCCGCGATGATCTGGCTTACGGTCTTCTTTGGATCCAGGGATGAGAAAGGATCCTGGAAGATGATCTGCATGTCCTTTCTCATGTGCCTCATCTGGGTCTTGGAAAGCTTGTTAAGGTCCTTGCCCTCGAAGATGATCTCCCCGCTTGTAGGCTCAAGAAGACGAAGGATGGCTCTTCCAGTGGTGGACTTTCCGCAGCCGGACTCTCCTACAAGACCAAGGGTCTTCTTTCTCTCAAGGGTGAAGTTTATGTCATCCACAGCATGAAGCATGCCGCGGGATGTCTTGAAGTACTTCTTCAGGTGCCTTACCTCAAGGATGTTGTCAGCCATTATCTCTTTCTCCTATCAATCATGAAATTCTTGTCCCTCTCATAGGCAGAGCAAGCCACCATGTGGGTGCCAGAAGCCCTGTGAAGCTCTGGAACGGCCTTCCTGCAATCCTCTGTGGCATAATTGCATCGTGGGGCAAAGGGGCAGCCTTCAGGAAGCTTGGTCGGGTCTGGCATGAGACCATGTATGGGCTTCAGCTTGGCTGTGCGGTTCTTGATGTTCGGCAGCGAGTTGAAGAGCCCTTCGGTATATGGATGCATTGTCTTGCCGAACACCTCTTCCAGGGATCCCTGCTCGTCTATGCGGCCTGCATACATGACAGCCACCTCATCGCATACCTCAGCGACGATGCCCAGGTCATGGGTTATCATGATCATGGAGGTGTCGTATTTCTCCTTAAGCTCATTCATAAGCTCAAGCACCTGCGCCTGTATGGTCACATCCAGGGCTGTTGTAGGCTCGTCGGCGATCAGCAGCTTGGGGTTGCAGGCCAAGGCAATGGCTATGACAACACGCTGCTTCATTCCGCCTGAGAACTGATGAGGATACTCATTGGCCCTTGCTCGGGGAATGCCTACCATCTCAAGCATATCGCCGGCCTTCTCCAAGGCCTCAGCCTTGCCAAGATGCTCATGTATCTCGATGGATTCCGCTATCTGCTGGCCTACTGTGAAGACAGGGTTAAGAGCTGTCATAGGATCCTGGAATATCATGGAGATATCCTTCCCCCTTACCTGCTCAAGCTTGGTGATGGACATTCCTCTCACGTCCTGTCCGTCAATCTCAAGGCGCTTGCACTCCACGACCCCAGGAGGATCGGGGACAAGGCGCAGCATGGCCAGGGCTGTGGTGGTCTTTCCAGCTCCGGTCTCGCCTACCAGGCCCAGCGTCTTGTGATATCCAAGGCGGAGATTCACCCCATTGACGGCATAGACAGTGCCGTCCTCTGTCTCGAAACGGACCTTCAGGTCCTCAATGTTCAGAATATCATGTTCCTCTGCCATACGTTCCTCCTATCTCTTGAGCTTAGGATCCAGAGCGTCCCTGAGACCATCGCCAAGGAGGTTGAGGGAAAGGACTGTGATCATGATTGCAATTCCGGGGAACAGCGTCATATAGCTGTAGTCCCTTATGTAGAGGCGTCCAGAGGCAAGCATGCTTCCCCACTCCGGAGCTGGGGCAGGAACGCCTAGGCCCAGGAAGGACAGCTGAGCTGCGGATATTATGGCCGAGCCGACTCTCAAGGTAGCCTGCACGATTATCTGGGATATGCAGTTTGGCAGAATATGGACAAGTATGATCTTCCAGTCAGGCTGTCCGATGGCCCTTGCAGCCTCAACATACTCCTCGCCCCTGACAACCAGCACTGCTGCCCTGGCTACACGCACAAAGGGGGCTGTGCTGGCTATTCCGACAGCCAGCATAAGGTTCAGCGTGCTCTTTCCCAGAGCAGAAACCACTGCGATAGCCATGAGAACCGAGGGAATCGAAGAGAATATGTCGCATATTCTCATGACGACGTTCTCGAATAAGCCGCCGATATAGCCGGCTGCTGCTCCAAGAGCGATTCCTACCACCAGTGCAATGGCTACAGCCACGACGCCGACGGCCAGGGAATAGCGGGCTCCATAGACGATCCTGGTGAATATGTCTCGACCAAGCTCATCGGTGCCGCAGATGTGCTCCAGTGAAGGCCACTTCATCCTCTGGCGGACGTTCATTCCTATGACATCCGTGCTGTAATCGAACAGCAGTGGCGCTATCAGGGCAGCCCCTATTATTATCACCAGAAGAACAAGGCCTATGATGGCGCCCTTGTTCCGCCTGAGCTGACGCCAGGCCATCTCCATGGTGCTTCTTTTCTTGTATAGTCTGGAGGCTCTTGTTTCCAGCTTCTCTTGCTTCATCTCGTCCTCCTTACTTGGTGTACTGCGCCTTGATCCTAGGATCGACGTAGGCGTATACGATATCAACGATGAGATTGACCACTGTCACCAGCATGGTTGTCATGATCAAGGCTCCGGTGACCGTCGGGATGTCTCTCTGGTCGATGGCATCCACAACCAGCCTTCCCACTCCTGGCCAGGCAAAGACTGTCTCAGCCAGCACAGAGCCGCCCAGCACGTTGGAGAACTGGACTCCGAAAATGGTTATTATGGGTATCAGGGCGTTGCGAAGGGCATGATAGTAGATGACCTTGCGTTCAGTGACTCCCTTTGCCCTTGCCGTGCGCAGGTAGTCCTGGCGCAGCACATCAAGCATTGAGCTTCTTGTGGTCCTGGTCAGCAGCGCAGCAAGCCCCACTCCTACAGTGACAGCTGGCAGCACGACGCTTATGAAGCCCTCAGAGCCTCCGCTTGGGAACCAGCCCAGCTTCAGTGCAAAGAGAAGCATGAGAAGCAGTCCCAGCCAGAAGTTCGGCATGGAAAGGCCAATAAGAGCCAGGATCATGGCTAAGGTGTCCTTCCAGGAGTTCTGGTTTACAGCTGCAATGATTCCAAGCGGAACGGAAATGAGAACAGCCACCAGCATAGCAAGGGATGCAAGCTTAAGCGTATTTGGCAGACGCTGGAAGTAAAGCTTCATGACATCCATCTTGCTGATGTATGAAGTGCCCAGGTCTCCTTTCAGGAGATTGCCTATATAGCGGAAATAACGCTGGATCAGGGATCCGTTGAGACCCATCTCCTCTCTAAGAGCCTCTAGCTGCTCTTCTGTGGCGTCAGGTCCGGCCACCTGGTAAACCGGATCGCCCTCTGCCACATTCATGATTGCAAAGATCACGAAGGCGACTCCCAGAAGCACTGGGATCAGCATAAGCAACCGCTTGATGATATATTTATACATATTTGCTCCGTCAAACAGCAAATGCAGGGCACAGGAGCCTGCACCCTGCATTTTCAATGTTTATAATACTTATTCTGGAATGGCTATGAAGCGATAGTCGTGCTTGGCATCTGGCATCCAGACAGCGCCGACAAGGCCCTTCTTGGCTCCGATGTTGATATAGGATGTGCAGATAGGAACTATCGGGCAGACTTCGTCAAGATAGTTCTCCAGCTCGTAGTAGCCGGCAAGGCGCTTTGCAGTGTCAGTCTCTACCAGTGCAGCATCAAGCATTGCGTTGAAGGTTGGGTCCTTCATGTTGCAGCGGTTTGATCCGTTCTTCTTGAGAGTTCCATCTGCCTGGACAGTTGAGCCATGCTGATTGCGCAAGGTGTAGTCGGTTCCAAGATCGTCGGTGAACTGGTAGAGAGCAAGCTCATAGTTCAGGGAAGCATCATTGAGCTTTCCCTTCAGGGCTGCGGTCTCCATCTCCTCGATGACTATGTCGATGCCGATCTGCTTGCAGGAATTCTGGAAGATCAAGGCTGCGGTTCTCTTGAACTCCTTGTCCACCATGATGTGGAAGGTCAGGTCTCCTGGCTTGTATCCTGAAAGGGCCAGTTCAGCCTTTGCCTTGTCAAGGCTGTACTCGTACACATGTATGTCTGGATTTAGACCGAACTGTCCACGGTTGATGTAGTTGTTCTGCACAGTAGCTTCTCCGTCATAGGCGGCGAAGATGATGGACTCCTTGTCCATGGCATAGGCCAGTGCCTTTCTTACGTGCACGTTGTCCAGTCCCTTCTTCTCCATCTGCATAGGCATATAGAGCATGACTACGTTCGGGGTCTTCACCAGGTCGAGCTTGGCATCCTCTGCGATGCGGGCAAGGTCGGAGGTGGAAGGATCGATGCAGACATCAATCTCGCCGGTCTGAAGGGCGATGAGCCTAGTGGAAGCTTCCTTGAAGAGCTTGAACACGATTCTGCGGGTAGGAGCTGATCCATTGCGATAGCCATCGTAGCGAACAAATGAGCAGTAGTCTCCTGGAACCCAGCTCTCAAGAGCGAACATTCCAGTGCCCATGTAAGGTCCCTTCACCGGATCCTTCTCGCAGGCAGCCTGGCTCATGATCGACATTCCGCCGTGGGCCATGAGAAGCAGGAACTCCTGGTTTCCTTTCTTGAGGGTGATGCGAAGGTGAGTGTCGTCAATAGCCTCGATTGCCTGGATGTCGGCTACCTTCTGTGATGCGAATGAAGATTTCTTGGCCTTCTCATAGGTGAATTTCACATCGGAGGCGGTGAACTTGGATCCATCAGTGAATGTCACGTTCGATGGGAATGTGAATTCATACACGCAGCCATCAGCTGACATTGTCCAGCTCTCTGCCAATGCTGGTATGATCTCTCCAGTGTCAGGATCCTTGTTGACCAGTCTCTCGTGGGTGAGATAGAAGGCCATCATGTTTGCATCAGTGTTCGAGCCCTGAGGATCCAATGTGGTTATGTCGTTTGAGACTCCAATTGTGACAGTATCCTTGT
>Ga0172378_10005578_pt1 | contig 11764 bp, 20 predicted proteins | sample GrowelOW332metaG_FD_119755 | JGI IMG/M metagenome (GOLD analysis project Ga0172378, IMG submission 119755) | Groundwater microbial communities from an aquifer near a municipal landfill in Southern Ontario, Canada - Pumphouse #3_1 metaG | ecosystem: Environmental > Aquatic > Deep subsurface >... | reverse complement strand
TAGGGGGGGTCTCTTCTTTTCTTTCATTTTGATTATATCTACGCTTTTCTCGTGTTAACTATATTTGTATCACCAATATACTATTGTTCTTCTCGCCAATTCTTGTCTATTTACTCGCCAATTTGCTTCTCATTTTATCCATCAATTCTTGTCTATTTTCTCGCCAATTTCTGTTTCTTCAATCTCCTCAATTTTGGCTCCGTTCGTCCCATCTCGTCTCCATCTCTCTTATATATATATATAATATATAATAATAATATATATATATATAATATAATAAGAAGATAATACCAAAGATACTGGATTGGGCTGGGGTAGAGGAAAGAGGGAAAAAAGAAAAGTAATTGCTATTTTTAGCAAGTTTAGAAAACAGGGTATTAGAGCTTAAATTAAGCTTAAAATTCGATTCTAACTGAAATAAGGAATAGCTCGTATTTTGCAAGTTTGTTGCTATTTTTAGCTATAAATAACAATCCGAATAGAAAATATATATTATTGTATAATTTATAATTTTAAAATTATAATATTGTATAATCGACTGTCAAAATGTGGCTAAAAATAGCTAAAAATAGCAAACCGGTTGCTATTTTTAAAATATACAAAATTTATCAAAAGGGAGGATAATAGAAATAAGTAATTATTGTATTAGTATGACTAAGTATTCTTATAGTATCGAGATCGATCATTTAATATTTAAATACTTATTTCTATGGTGAATAAATCACCATATTATAAAAGATTTATTTATTTATAAATATATGGTGGTGTTTAAGTATAAATAATACAAAATACCATAGTAATACATGGAATACGAAACAATTGTTCTTTTGGTATTAACAATAATATCATCGATATTGGCAATTTGGCAAAAGAAGATTGCAACTGTAAATAAGAACGAAAAAGAAAAATCAGATGAAACTGCCAAATTAGAAAAATATAATAATACTATCACAATTGAATTCTTTGATCCGAATAATTCAAATTGGAATATTCCTGAGTGGTTACCGTCATCAACATATAACATGGATGTTATAACGAAACAATATCTTATAAATGGTTTATCTGAAGCTGATACAATATTGGTAAATGCTAAAATCGAGTATGCGGAAAAGAACAAATTGGTATATTACGAAATTGAATATTCTGGAGGATGGTATATTATTCAATATGGATTGATTAAAACCCAGATTCAGAAAAATCATATCGAGTAAGTATATATACTATTGACACATATTAATATCCATATCAATCATAGTAAAATTGATATTATAATATTGGAGGAATACTATGCCAGCTAGAAAATCAGATAAAATAAGACCAAGTAAAATCGGACGAACAATTTACGATAATGATTCTGTAAAATTAACTTGTAATCGATGTAATCATACATGGACAAAACGTGGAAAATCGTTACCGGAAAGATGTCCTAATTTAAAATGTAAATCTCCGTATTGGAATAATGAACGTGTACGTGATACGAATGATGCAACGTGGTTAGTTCCCCGGTCGTGGTCAGAAACGTATTCGAAACATAAAATTACAAAATATACAGTAGAAGATACCGAATTAACATGTCAGTGTTGTGGTTATACATGGACAAAACGGTATGCTAATAAATTGCCGCAGCTATGTCCCAAATGTAGAAATTCAAATTGGAATTATGTTCGTGAATTGGAAAATACCGATACGTCTAAAATTAAGACTACATAATATCAAATCACTATTTTTTTAAAATAGATACTTTTATATTGTTGTATGTAATATATATACTTACATGAAAAAATATACAACTCATTACAATGATATTTGTGATATATTCAGTTCATCTGGAGATGTTATTCTTTCGGAGAATGATATCAAAGCTGCAACCATCAATTTTTTACAGAACGATATGTCGATATTTAAATCTACATATTTTTTATCAGATTTTGTAAAAGATTTAAAATATATCAAATTTAAAATATTCGATACTTTAAACGTTGATATTTTATCAGATGAAATGTTGTATGGAAATTCATCTATAGTTATCGATTATCCAGATTATGTTTGTAAAAACGGAGATATTATAAAACCTATAGTTAAATTAGGCATATCTGTATTTGGTGATTATCCATGCTTTAGAATTGGTTATAACGGTTTAGAATTTGAAAACTTAAAAACAGATGGATATATTGTTCATTGCAATCTAGCATGTCGGGTAGATTGTATGAAACATTTCAAAGAATTATTTGTAGAATGGAATTCATTGTCCAAGGCATATCGAGAAATCGTATATAAAATACGTATTTCAGATTATTACGATTATATAAATCTATTAGAAGATAAAAATCCGACAATTACCTACGGTTTAAAATATGATTATCATGGTATTAACGCATGTGATGTATTTATGGTTGATCTCCCAGAAGTAAATGAATAGCCTTAAATATACAAATATCCTATGTATTTATGCAAAGGATAGTAGCATAGACACGGTTTAATGCACAGTTCTTATAAAGCTGCGATCGTGGGTTCAAATCCCATCTGTCCTATTTTCATTAGTTTTGTAATGTTTTGAGTTACTTTTAATTACCGGACCGGCGTATTTTTAAAATTAAAATAAAAATATTTATATGTTATTACATTTAATATATACTTTGGAAGTAATATGACTAAAAGAATGTATTATTGTAACAGATCGAACCGTATTGTATTAGATGTCCCCGAAAATGCTCCAAATCGTGTGTGTTTAGATCTTTCGGATGTATGTTTTGAAGATTGTAAAAATTGTCATGATATGATAAGTTCGACGGTTATATTCGATAACGAAAACATTATTACATCGTTAAAATATATTGATGGGAAATTCGTATCTGTAAAATGTTGCACTTTTAGAGAAGATGTTCATGAAATTAATGTATTCTCAAGAAACGTAGAATCTGATTTACCAATCGAGGATGCTCATGACTCTTACGCTCAGAAACCTACTGAGACGTCCAAGACGGTATCAAAAATCGATTGTAAATGTAAATGTGTAGAGAAATCCAAGACTACAACGAAAGAGTCTAAGAAGCTCGATAAATCGCTCAGAAAGGAACGTAATAACCAGCTTCCGAAATCACCCGTGTTTGATACGACAACTAAGAAAAATCCAAGATATAGTGTTGAAGAAAATGATCTTCTTAGACTTTGCCCGACGGTAAAGGATGCTAGAATTAAATATTATAATAAATACGGTAATGTAAGAACCGATAAATCTATTGAAAACCAGTATTATCATATTAAAGACGACGTTGGTATTCTTAAACCAGGTATGCAATTTGTGGTTACTCAAAGAACAAACCTTTTATGTAATAAAGTTGTTACAATCGATACAATTTCAGAAGGAAATAATTATATCTTTGTAAGAGATGGATCCGGATCGAGAATTTCTGTAGAAATCAAATATCTGAAGAAAGTTTAATATACATCTTCTATTTTTTCATTTTTATACTTTTTACAGAATATCGTATTTATGCGGTGTTTAAGAAGATTTTTACCAAAAGATATATATCATATACGTATAAATATACTATCATGTCAACGATTATTTTGGATGAAGAAACGTTAACGACAAACCAGACCGAATGTTTTAAAGTTTTGCAAGAAATTGCAATCCAACAGAATATAAATTCAAATTCTAATAATCAAAACAAATTAGTTATCACGTTATAATGACAAAATATATATACTTATAACACTAATGTGTTAGTATGACAAGAATTATTGAAGTTTGTTCGAAGATTGTTGTGGCCAATGATAAACGTTCAGAAGTTATCGATTGCGAACGGATCTTGACTAAAAATGTGTCCGAAATTATAGATTGTGATACAATCCAGTCAAAGAGAGTTCGAAGAATTGCGACTCCAATTATCATTGCTTAAACTCTTTTTTACAACAACGCATTTATATTATCATATCATAATATCATTATGGATTGTTATACGGTCGATATTGTAACAAAAGGTATAGAAAAATATATGGATAAACGTTCTATTTTGAAAAATGCAATTTCTGTTAGTGAATTAAACTCTGGAGGAGCTATTTTCGATTATTGCAATAGTGGTTATGATACCGAAGATGCTCTTGGGCTATTGTATTATATCACAGAATACTATCAACGGCAAACGATGATGCTTCTAGCGATGTCAAAGTACATTGGTGATATGAACTATGCTTGCCGTATTTGCAAGTCTTAAAAACGAAATAAAAAGGTTAATGGTTGTTACCAACAATCATTTTTTTCAGTTCTGGGATGGATCCATATTTACCACTGATGTAATTTTTACCGTAGTTTTCATCTTTGCGAATTTTAGTATAGTTTGATCCTTTGAATTCGACGAGAACAAACAGACTCGATATTCCACTGCTGTCTTTGTCAACGAGTATAATTTCGTCGCGTCTGAAACAATCAATCGAAATTGGCCAGATATCATATGTGGTAAATATCAACTGAGCATTATGTGGATTGGTTTCTGGATTCAGGAATGTTATGATAATATTCCGTAACAGTAACGGATGGATATTTGTGTTCAACGAATCGACAAACATAGTGCTGCCGTTAGTAAGAACGCGGTTTAATATCGGATACATCATAAACATCTTCCTGACTCCGGCAGATTCGTATGTCAATGGGATTTCTACCGTTTCGTTTAGCCCGCGTATTTTACGAACAACGCCGAACTGATAATTTGGTTCGGTAGAGTAGAGTGTTTCTTTACATGTTACATCGACGATGCTGTTATCAAACGATTTCAGATAATCTGTGATGTTGATATGCATATCGGGATTTGTTTTAAATCCGTTCGAAACAAATCTTTCGGTATTATAGTCCATGGTCTGTGTGCTAGAATTTAAAAATTCCATACTAACAAACCAGTTGTAGATATCCTCTAAGATTGGGATTTTTAATTTTGCTCCAAGTGATAAAATCAACGTTTCATCACGTAATGATACTGTCAGGTTTTTCCGATGTTCTTTTTGGATTTTTATAAACTTTGGCTTTGCAATCTTTCTCGATCTGTAAAAAGCCGGACTGTATTTTCTGGATGAACCTGATTTTGAATTAAGCCATTCGCTCAGAATTCCGGTGTTATCGACACTGAAACCATAATTATACATTGTGTTTTCGGTATCATCCAATGTGAAAAACATCTCAAATGTCGATGGTTCTGTTTTTGATTTCTTATCCATAAGGAACGGATATGATTTTCTAACTTCATTGAAACCAAATGAATTGATAACGTAGCTAACCATGTATTCCATTGCTTCATACATGTTTGATTTTCCAGATGAATTTGCTCCGTATATGGTAGCTGTTTTAAGAATCTTTTCATATCCTATTGTCGTAATATGATGTGGCAATTCCGCACATCTAGTTGCTGTCATATTCAAGGTTGTTTCATCCTTGAACGATTTAAAGTTTTTAAACTTAAACTGAATTAACATTTTGACCTCATAGTTTTGTAATAACTATACATACCAATGTGATTTAGTCACATATAAATATATTCAATTTGGCAATTTATACAATCCGAGGTTACCAGTAACTTTGTTTACGATTTCTACCTTAGCCGGGCCGATACCGACTGCGGTGATTGTGTTTGGTGATATCTCGGTAAATCCCATATCGATTATCAAAGATACTGGTATTCCCATCGATTCGGCTTTGGTTTTCACATCGTGTAATGTTTGTTCATTTGAAGCTTTTAGTATTACTTTTTTCTGTCCTTCTTTAAACCAGATAGTTCGGTCCGGTTCTGGAGCATTGATATAAGCTTCAATTGATGCATGTGCAGCTTGTGCGCACAACTTGCCGCAACTCATGTCTAAATCGGTTCTTAATACGATACATTGTTTATATTTAAAAAAACTTTCTCCACCTGTCATGATAATTAGTTGTATTTGATATTATAAATACATATATAGTAAATGCAATATCGGAATGTTTTAATAACAGATATAACATATAATATTATGCCAAAGCATGTGGCGATGATGCATAATATCGGTAATATGTGCATTGTTATGTAGAAATAGTCTATGGATATTTCATAGACATTAGGTTTCTAAAAATTGCAAGGTGTTGTATTTATGCCTATTGAATATTGATAATTCCTTGCCAACTGGATATACATCATAATAATTGATAATAAAGTCGATTCGACGGAATTGACGATTTATACAACACCATTTTGTTAAATACCAATGTTTAAATAACATATATACGTATAATGTTATGTGTATATGTGTTGTTACGAGAACCCACTTTGACCAACAACACATTTAACACCGTAACTTTTATATATTTCAATATATATTATAATATATGGCTTTTAACAAAGAAGATATGATTGATTTTTTTATAAATGATTTCGATTCTGTTATTGGAGAAAATATTGTAGATTTCGCAGAAGATTTAGAACGTTTAGATTTTATTGAAATTAACGAACCAAATGGTAATTTTTATTATGAACTTGATTTCGATTCTGAGAAAACCGATGCACTTGGTCAATTTATAGATTATTTCGATACTGTATTTTTTACTGATGGTTATTTCATGGAGTATTATACTGATAATTTTTACAAAATTTATACAGATAGATATGTCGATGATATAACGAAATATTTGTCAAATCTATATAGTGTATATATTACCAATGATTTTGTTTTCCGAAATGCCGAATTGATGTATAAATTCTATACTGCAAATAAAAAAGATATATTAGAAGCTTTGTTTAGACAATATTATACTAGAATCGTATATGAAATTAGTATGATCGATACTGAAACCCCTTACTGATGTAATATTTATATATTACAACCACCTATTATTTAATATGAAATTCGACAAAAAAGAAATGATAGATTTTTTAGTAGACTTACTTGGTTGTGATGTGGATATACCCGCTTTTGTAGATGGTCTTAGTTCTTATGATATTGACTGGGCAGATGATGAAGATTTCTACCACAGACCAACTCATACTGCTTTGATTTATAAAAATACGTATGAGGCATTCGTATATTTTATAGAAAATATACTGGAAGATAATGAAGTTCAAGATATTTTACTGAACGATTTATATGATTATTATGGTGTTGATTATTCAAATGCTATGATGGAATATTTGATGTCAATGTATCGTGTTAATACCAACGAAGATCCATTAGTTCAGAATGTAAAACGTATTTATAAATTCTTTGAAGATAATAAAAAGGAAATTTCAGATATTATATTTAATCAGAATTATGATGGTATCCAAGAAAAAATGTTTGAATTGGAATATGATGATTTTTATTCGAGATATTAATTTAAATATTCTTTTTTTTAACCAACTAACATTTATATAGTATTGAGAATAATTAATTTATATGAATGTAATAGAAAAATATTTCGATAAAATGCATGAATATGTTGATCGTTATTATGACGTTCGCGAATTCGATGATTTATCCGAAGATATAGCTGGAATATTTGAAGATATGTATTCTGCCATAACCGATGATTTTACAAAAACTAGCGATGATTTGATATCGAAATTTACTAAAGAATATAACGCACATGAAAATTATACGATGTCTAAATCTCAAGATTTAAGATTTATAGAAATTACAATTAGTAGAATTATGAACAACCTCGAATATCTACCTGAATTTGTAGATGATTTTGTTCGTAATTATGGTGGTAGATACCCATATTACATGGATTATGAAAAACAAAATATGATTATGTCTATTAAATCTTACATCGATATACTTGAAAAATCTTATATTTTAAAAGTAAATACTGTCGATAATCTTATAAAAGAATTTGAAAATTTAATACTTGCTATAGAAAACGACGATGTTAATATCTATTTACATAGTTATTAATCCAACCAATCTTTTTTAAAATAAATATTTTATATAGTATAACATATAATTATATAATGTGAATATGGATTATTGTAAATTCGAAAACACTCTTGCTTTATAAAAAGGTATATGCTGAATTGTATGAATCTTTGGAAGATAGAATATCATATCTTGAAAGACCATAAAATTAATATTTTTTAAAAATCTATATCTTCATTTATCCTATCTTGATTATATTCGGATTCCAATATATGTTTTACATATGGTTTCATATATTTTATATCTCGATATAATTGCGCAAATGCTTTGTCAAATACAATTGTTCCTAAATCTCCAGATGTGAAATCGTGATCTAAAGCTGCAATTGCGATAAATTTGTTTGGATTTTCTTCGTATGTTTGTTCGATATAATTTTCAATACTTGATATTTCGTCGTAATCTACATCGGTTTCGACATTAAAATCAGAATATACTTTTACAATACTTTTATAATCCGAGTCTGTATATTTTATATCTACATAATCATATGCATAACTCAAAATACACTCAGAAATCCAATCGTTCATTTCGTTGAAATAAGGAATTGAACGTATTTCGTGATATGTCAATGGGTGTTTTAATTTTGTTTGAGTAATATAATTATAATACATAATAATATTCTCATCTAAATAACGTAATTCGTCGTATATTTTATCATAACATTTTTTTATAATAGTATCTTTTGTAACCATTATGTATAAATTGGTTGTTTATAGATATTAAATGTTGCTATCTACAATTTCTTCTAAGCTTCTTGGGGTATAATCCATATACGACATCATACAACCCACATTGTATGAACCTTTCATTTCCGGATGATCTAATATATCATGTTGCACATTATTATGAACATGCCCATATAATTGTAACCCACCTTCAAACTGCATATCCCATACGGCAATTGGATAATGGCATAATGACACATCTACAGTATTGCCATAAAGAATATCTTTAATGGTTATACATTCATGAATTTTTAATTTCGGACTGGTTTTCTCAATATCGTCTAACCAAATATGATCATGGTTACCGCGGATAATAACAATATTGCCGGTTAATTTTGCAAGAATTTCTAATGTTTTATTCGAATCGTAATATGATACGTCTCCCAGGATAAACACGGTATCGTTTTTAAAAACATGTTTGTTCCAGTTCTGGATAATTGCAGCATCGCTTTCTTCGATCGTGGCAAATGGTCGTTGATCGTATTCAATTATATCATCGTTTCCAAAATGTAAATCCGATATATAAAAATATGTCATATATAGTTATTTGATGTAATAATATAAAACAATAATGTGAATAATCATTTTATAAAACGTTTATTATGTATTATTACAAATATGTAGTATGGATACCGATAATACTAATGATAATACCAATGACATTGTAAACTTCAATCAACAATTTGGAACATATATTAATGATTTAAAACAATTTCTCGAATATCCAGAAGAATTTTTGTATATCGATAGTATAAATCGAATAATATATTATGCTTATCTTGACAAAATAGAAGAGCATAATATTACTACCGATGTTTTGAAAACATTTATGGAAAGTAAACCATTCTTGAAAGAATATATTCTCGATATAACTACCAGACCGGCATTATATCATCAACCAATTATATGTTTGATGCATTATATGATTCGACTTAATGCAGATGTAACCTTTGGACTATGGCCATTTGCTCCAAACGAAATTGGTTATTTGTATAGTGACATGGGATTTAGCACAGCTCATTATTGGTAAATCGAAACATTTATATTTTTACAATGATACGTATATACCATGGATATAACTGTTAATGTTACCGAAAGTATGTTTAAAGATACTGTAGAAGCTATGAAATATTGTTTGAGATCGCTTGATATAGAAGCTAGAATCAATTCCCAGAGCGAATATGCATCTGCACTCGAATTTGTAAAATTATGTAAAGAAATTGGTGTTGATTATGATAAATCGTATGTTCGTAACCTTGTAAATTTCAATAAAATATAATAATCTTATTTTTAATTCAATATTAACATTTATATATTTTGAATGACTATATTAATATACTATGAACATGGATAATTGTAAATTTGAAAATACTGTAGAAGATTTAGAACAATGCTTAAATGCACTCAACAATGGAAGAAAAATTTATTCGAAATATGAATATGGGTCTGCACTCAGACTTATTGCTTTATGCAGAGAAATGAATAGATATGATAAATATTATATTGAAAGTTTAGTAGATCTTAGTGAAGATTAAAAAATAAAATTATAACTATTTTATTTATTTTTGTAACAATTCAACGTATAAAGGTTTTGAAAAAAAGAGATTAAACTTAAATCCAGTTCTCGCCGTAAATAGCTTTCATTTCCTTGTGGAAATCTCCATCCATACCTGCAAAATCCGGATAATTACGATATTTGTTGTAAATCACAGCTCCTTCTTCTGCATTTAAGATACTCCATGCGGCATCTAACATCCCTTCTATTTTATATGAATGCCATCTAACGTTTTTCCGGTCTAAGTTTTTGACATCTCTCTTGAGTGCATCGATTTGCTCTTCAAAGAGTTCACAGAATTTATCATAGTTCCTTGTCATTTCAATATCTCTTCGTAATGTATTACTATATACCTATTATCTTTAAAAGTATATATATATATTTATCGTAATTATTAAACCGACAATATTTCTATATTATTTGAAGTTTTTAATCACAATGTTTATTTGTATAACAATTGTATATTTAAACATGGAATTTTTCATATCAGATTTGCATAATATGGATGATAATATTATCAAATATATGCATCGACCATTTGAAGATGTGTATCATATGCAAGATACTATTGTTGATAATTGGAACGATACCGTAAATTCCGAAGATACTGTATGGTTGTTAGGTGATGTCGGAGATGTTAAAATATTGTCGCAGCTTAACGGGATTATAAAAATTGTATTAGGTAATCACGACGATGAAGCTCAGATAAACAAAATGTATCCGGATATTAAAACGTATGATCTACCAGTAATGATAAACAATACCACGTGGTGTTCACACGTTCCAATTTTAGACGGTATTGTTCCAGAATCACCATTGATTAATATACACGGTCATATCCATAGATATTTTTACGGTATTGGTAGCGACTGGTCGTCTGGGCGTCGTCATTTTAATGTATCGGTAGAAAATATTAACTATACACCAATTACCGGGCCACAGATCGCGTCGAGATTAAATTATATCGGAGTGTAATATGAGTTCTGCAATATACAGCGGATATTTTTCTCCGTTTACTATTGGACATTCTATGGTATTCGAAAATGCGATTGATATTTTCGATAAAGTGTATTTGGTAATTGCCGATAACCCTGCTAAAAGTCGTTGTATAACCGCACAGACGGTCTATGATGGATTGATGGACTATTACGGTAATATATATCCCGAAGAAAAGTTTGAGGTTGTAATCTACAATAAAGGGCTTATAGCCGACCTCGCCAGAACACTTGGTGTCAAATATTTGGTGAGAGGTATTCGGAATACATCGGATTATTTGTATGAAGTTAATATTGCAGAAACAAATAAAATGATCAACAATGATTTAACGACAATCTATATCCAGGCAAACAGTAATATTTCGTCATCGATGGTATTGGAATTATATAAAAATGATTATGATGTATCTGCAATGTTACCATTTAATCAATTCTAATTTTAATTCTTTTTTTAGAAATATTTCCTACAAAAAGTAAACGCACAGATTATTCTGAATTAACTTCAGAAGATAAAAAAGCATTGGCTATGTCTATGTATATAACCAGACAAACTGTATATGATCAATTAGAAAATAAAT
>Ga0172378_10005577_pt1 | contig 11765 bp, 8 predicted proteins | sample GrowelOW332metaG_FD_119755 | JGI IMG/M metagenome (GOLD analysis project Ga0172378, IMG submission 119755) | Groundwater microbial communities from an aquifer near a municipal landfill in Southern Ontario, Canada - Pumphouse #3_1 metaG | ecosystem: Environmental > Aquatic > Deep subsurface >... | reverse complement strand
GATAAGCCCGCTGCTTCGTTCTGAAGGAACCAATGATAAACGGCTGGTACACCCATCAATGACGGCTCCAAAGTGCTCATTGGCAAACACGCCATCCTCACACAAATCAACCTTTCCTCTTTTTCCAATACACAATTGCTCTACTACTTGCATCCACTACTCCTCATCACCGTGTTGAATTCCTGTAATTTGCTGAAGAAGATAGCGCGTGTTATACCCAAAATCCTCCACCATTTCCAATACCAGGTTGGCGTCGGATGTTAACAAGAGTTCAAGTACTTGGTGGGCTGGAAACCCATATTTATCGAATGTATGATGGTCGTCCGAATAATGTTGGACATGTGCATTCGTAGCATTGCTGTGCAAATGACAGTTAACCACCTTTTGGGTTGCAAGAATCCGTTGGATGGCTGGCAAATAGGGAAAGCCATAGACAAAACTGGATATCCATAAGTGGCCAACATCGAGACAGAGATATACATCATCGAGCTCAGCTAGCTGTTCCATCTCTTGGGGAGTCTGAAAGAGATATCCTACGCGTGGATTCAGGTTTTCGACGGCCAACTTGACACCATATGACTTGGCAAGCTGTGCAACGTTTTTAAGCTCTTTGAAAGCCTGGGTAGCATGGGAACGATACACTTCCTGTTTTGGGTAGTCAGGACCACAAATGGCACCATCAGCATGCACTATATATGGTGAAAAGGAAGGAGCATCGAGCAATTTTTTTCTGGCCGCGTTTGCCGAGGGCATCGACGAATCACAGACATAGCCGGGATGAAGGACCACAATATCCGCTTTACAAGAACGTGCGGTTTCAAAGCTCTGGAGAATGGCATCATAGCTTTCAGCAAGAACAGCCGGGTCGAGACTCCCAAAATTGGGAAAAATGGGGAGCGAAGGACAACAAGCATGTACCGATGCAATGCAGCCAGCAAGCATCGGACGAACTTCAGATAGGAGTTGCTTGCTCATTTTATAGGAGAGCTCATAATACATAGAGGGAAATTCAGTTTTATATGCTGCAATTTCAGATGCAGAAGAAAACCCAACGAGAGACATTACCTGTTTTTGCATAGTCAAGACTCATCCACTACCAAGATTTTTACTCCGTGGCTTTCAATAATTGTCCGAATTTCATCTGAAATGGCATCGGTTATAAGGTAGTGTATAGCAGGCCAATCACATACTTTTGCAAGAGAAAGATGTTCCATCTTCGAACTATCCACCAAAAGGCAAACCTTAGAGGCACTTTGGATCATCGTTTGCTTGGTATCGGCTTCAATAAGGTTCGTACAATATACGCCATGCTTTGCAGAATACCCGGCAGCACCAAGGAAACACCAATCAGCATGGATTTGTCGATAGAACTCTTTTGAGAAATTTCCCATAAGTCCCATCGAAGGCCTTCTTAAAATTCCACCAGCCATCAAGAGATCAACCTTTTCAGCATGCATCAATTCCTGCATAACCAATAAGGAGCTGGTAGTAACCGTAATAGGCAAATCAGCAATAAATTGTGCTATGTGCAACGTAGTACTACCATTATCGATAATGATTGACTGACCACTTTTAATAAATGTTGACGCAAGTTTGGCAATCGCCATCTTCTGCACGGTAAATTCGTTGATGGTTTGAGAGATGAATCGGGAACTGCCCGATGCCTCTGCAGTGACAGCACCGCCATGTGTTCGCACCAGCAGGCCTTTTGTCTCCAATTCATCCAAATCGCTACGGATGGTAACCTTTGAGACATCCAACAAACGAGCAAGATCTATTACTTGCACAGACCCATCCCGAACAAGCACCGAAAGAATCTCTTTTTTCCTAGCTCCAGGATTCATGGCCTCTCCTTACCAACAAACACGAATACCTGTATTGTAATAAGGCTAGAGAAATTTGTCATCCTTTTTCTTTTTTGCTTTTTTGCTTTTCTTTAACTTTCTTTTTGCAGACTCTGTATTGGATGGATTATCGCTTCCCTCCACAGCTTTAGCTTCTGTCCAAAGTCCAAAGTATAGGCAGGACTGGTGGAAGGCAGGGTCTCAAACTGAACGGTGACAGGGTAATACCCGATGAGGCGGCGATACAAGTCTGCCGCTTTCTTTCCGTTGAACAGAATGATTCTCAACTGGGTATGTTCATCGATGAACTGCCTAAGATCATTGGGAATCACCTCAGTATAGGCCGAGTCGGCCGAGCCCTTCCTCTCGAATTGGGCAAGCACATCCCACAAGGCGATATCGTTTGCAAGAAGCAAATCCCACTTCTGCTCATAATTCTCAATCGGACCGGCAAGTATGGAAGCCATAATCGGCCAGAACGCATTGCGTTCATGGCCGTAGTATTGTTGCTTCAGGCTGGAAACCACACTCGGGCCGGTCCCGAGAATCAAGACAGAGCTATTCGCTGTATGGATGGGTGCAAAGCCCTTCAGCATCCAAGGTACGCCTTCACCCCATCGGCAGAAGAAACCCCATCCATAGCAGCACTGACAATGCCACCTGCATACCCGGCACCCTCGCCACAGGGGAAAAGACCGGTATATTCGGGATGCATTTTGCTTTCAGTATCCCGGGGAATCCGAACAGGACTGCTCGTTCTGGTCTCTGCCGCCAATAAAAGCGCATCGTTGGTCAAGAACCGTGAGGCTTTCTTTCCGAAGGCTTCAAAAGCGAGAGCGAGACGCGTTGAGATGAAGGCCGGGAAGAGAGCGTGCAGATCAGCATTCACCAAACCAGGGAGGTACGAGGTTTCACAAAGGTCCTTTGAGCGGACATGCTTGACAAAATCCACCATGCGCTGAGCCGGAGCCTTAATGCTCTGATTCGCATAGGCGAAGCTTCGCCTCTCCAAGGCTTCCTGGAACTCCAGCATCGCCAAAGGCCCACTGAACTTGTCAGAAGGAAGATCCTCTGGGTGTAGTTCAACCACCATACCGCTATTTGCAAACTCGCCTTTTCGGTCTGAGGCACTCATTCCATTGACCACCTGCTGTCCGGCTTCGGTTGCCGCAGGAATCACAAAGCCGCCCGGGCACATGCAGAACGAGTAGACGCCCCTGCCCTCCACTTGATGGACAAAGGAGTATTCAGCTGCAGGCAGGTATAAGCCCCGGCCCTCTTCCTGCTTGTATTGCATCTGGTCGATCAGGTGCTGCTTATGCTCAAGGCGCACGCCCATAGCCATCGCTTTGCTCTCTACGGCAATACCCTCGGCATGAAGATACCGATACATATCACGGGCGCTATGGCCGGTAGCAAGAATCACGGGTCCAAAATAGGTTGCACCATCAGAAGTTTGCACCCCTTCGACCGTAAAACCTTTTCTCAGCAACGCGACTACCTTGCTTTGGAAATGAATCTCCCCTCCGTGGGAGAGAATCGTATTGCGAATCGCTTCGATCACTTGGGGCAGTTTGTTGCTGCCGATATGTGGGTGGGCATCACACAGAATATCCAAGTCTGCACCATGCTGGCACAGCTGGTTCAGCACCTTGGAAACATCACCACGCTTGGTGGCGCGTGTATAGAGCTTGCCATCGCTGAAAGCCCCGGCTCCACCTTCGCCAAAGCTGTAATTGCTCTCTGTGTCCACAATGCCGGTACGGACCAAGCCGGCAAGGTCCTTCTTGCGCTGGTGCACATCCAATCCACGCTCCAAAAGAACGGGCTTTAATCCCAGTTCCAGAAGCCTGAGGGACGCGAACAGCCCAGCCGGGCCTGCTCCGACAACGATGACACTCTTTGCCTCGCCGACATTCTGGTAGGTTACCTCTTCAAAGGGAACATCCTCGCCTGATGAGGAGAGCCTGATTTGCAGGTCTACAACAACGGGTCGACGACGGGCATCGATGCTGCGCCTGAGTATGCGGACATTGCCAATGTCACGGACAGGAATGCCTGCTTGTTTGGCGGCAGCTTGTTTAAGAACGGAAGTATCGGCGGCCTCCTGGGGAGACAGCCTAAGGTTGATATCAATTTGCATATCCGTATTGTATCTGCCCTGCTCTAGTAGGGTCAATAAAGGGCTATGCTAAACATCCTTATTCTGCTTTCATTGCCTAACCAAAGCCTTTATGATACTGTTTGGCCCATCATGGAACACAACCTTGTCGTAGGGCAGCTCTTAGCCCTTTTGACTGCTGCCTGTTGGGCACAAAACTCAATCATCTACCGTCATATCGGAGCAAAAGTCGGCTCGGATGCTGTCGCCCATGTCAGGATGTGGATTGCCCTTCCCATGATCTTCCTGCTCGCATACTGGGTGGAGGGAAGTTGGTTCCCCACCTCACTCAGCGCGCGTACCTACCTCTTCCTGCTTGCAAGTGGAGCGATCGGGTACTTCTTCACCGACATGCTTCTATTCAAGGCATATATTCTGCTCGGAGCGAGGGAATCCATGGTGATCATGACCCTCTCCCCCGTCGTTACCGCTTTCTTCGGGTTTTTACTGTTTGATGAGCGGTTGAATCTGATCCAAATCCTTGGAATCTTCATCACCATCTCCGGCATTGCCTTAATCGTATTGCTGGATGCCCGTACCAAGGTTGCCAAAGAGGAGCATGACACAAAAACCAAAGGGTTCATCTATGCAATTTTGGGCTCCGCTTTGCAATCACTATCCTTCTTATTGGCAAAATTCGCTCTTGATGAAACAGGCCCCATCTCCACCAACCTGCTTCGTAATTTGGGAGGACTTGCCTGCTTTATTATTTTTAATTTCCTGTATAAGAGGAATGCTGTTCAGCACTTCAAAGTCTTATCCAACCGCCGCTACCTCCTGTTGTTGGTAATGGCTGCCTTTGCAGGTCCGGTACTGGGCATGTCCAGTCAAATGAAGGCGTTTACGCTTGCCCCGGTAGGAATTGTAACCACCATCACCCAAGTCACGCCGATCCTTTTGCTTCCATTCGATTATTTCATCCTGCACAAACGCCTGACAGCATCGAGTTTGGCGGGCACATTCCTCTCCATCGCCGGGGTTGCCGTGCTCTTTCTGGCAGCGTGATACAGCTTGCCTAGAGCCCCGCTTTTCGCTACGCTCAACGTATGAATGTACTCTCACTGGAAGCTGTCTCCAAGACCCTGAAAGATGAACCCCTCTTTGAAGGGGTGAGTTTTGGCTTGGAGGAAGGCGATCATGTGGCCCTCATCGGCCGCAACGGACAAGGAAAATCCACCTTTCTCAAACTCATCGCCGGTTCAATCGTCCCCGATAACGGTACTATCGCCATGAAAAATGGCACTGATTTGGTTATGCTCGAACAAGGCGTGCAATTCGAAGAGAATGACACGGTTGCAAGCTACCTCCATTACGGGCAGGGAAAGCGCATCGAAACCTACCGCGCCTATCACAAAGCCTTGGAGAGCGAACACAACGAAGCACTTCTAGCCCATCTCACCGAGCAGATGGAGTTGGTTGGTGGATGGAATCTCGAGAACGATTACCAATCATTGTTGGGGGAACTCGGCCTGTACGATGTTCAAGGCCAAACCATGTCCAACCTCTCAGGCGGAATGCAGAAAAAGGTAGCCCTCGCCCGGGTCCTCTGCGCCAAGCCTACCATGCTCCTGCTCGATGAACCAACCAACCATTTGGATATCCAAACCATTGAATGGTTGGAGCAATATCTGAAAAACAGCAATGCAACCATAATACTGGTCACTCACGACCGCTACTTCTTGGATGCCGTATGTTCTGCAATCCTGGAAATGGACAGCGGATCCGTTTTTCTTCATCCCGGCTCATTCTCCTCATACCTTGAGCGCAGGGAAGAACGACTTGAACGGCTGCAAAAAGAACAGGACAAAATCAAGACCATACTCAGACGGGAACTTGAATGGTTAAAGCGCGGCCCGAAGGCCCGTACCGGCAAGGATAGTGGAAGGAAGGACCGCATTGAAGCTTTGCTTAGCAGTCAGAGTTCAACCGCAGATGAAGAGATGCGTAGTTTCAGTTCGCACTCCCGTCGTATGGGGAAGAAAATCCTTGAGGCAAAGCACCTTAGCAAACGATACGATGAGAATGTAGTGATCAAGGACTTCTCATTTTCCTTCATCAAGGGAGCACGGATCGGGGTGGTAGGACCAAATGGAAGCGGCAAGTCAACCCTGCTCGACCTGTTATGCGGTTATCTGACGCCCGATGAAGGAAGTTTGGATATCGGAATAAATACCGTTTTTGCCTATTATGACCAAGGCGGCAGGGCTCTGGTAAGTGACAAGATTATCCTCGAATTCGTTGAGGATATTGCCGAACAAGTGGTATTGGGCCCCAACCAAATTGTAAGTGCGGCCAAATTCCTTGAGCTTTTCGGGTTTCCTGCATCCATGCACCGCCAAAGCATTGCAAGTCTTTCAGGGGGAGAGAAACGGAGACTGTACTTGGTTTCCAGACTGCTTTCCAATCCAAACTTCCTGCTTCTGGACGAACCGACAAACGACCTGGACCTTCCTACCATGGAGAATCTGGAACAATATATCCAAGACTTCGCAGGCTGTACGCTTATCGTCAGCCACGACCGTGCATTTCTCGATCTCACCTGTGACGAGCTGTTCATCCTAGCCGATGATGGATCGGTTACCTATGAGACCATGCGCTACAGCCAGTGGCGCGATCAGGAAAAAGAGAAAATCGTGAAAGCCGCCCCCACCGCTCTCGCCCCTTCGGTACAGAACAAAAGAAGCGAAAAGAAGGGTTTGAGTTTTCGGGAACAAAAAGAATTCGAGCACATCGAATCTACTATTGAAGCAATGCAACAGCAACTGGCAGCCTTGGAAGCAAGTTTTGCTCTAGCACAACCAACCAAAGAGGGAACGCTCGCTGAGCGGACAGAGAAATACCATGCACTACGTACTGAACTTGCACGTTTGGAAGATCGCTGGCTTGAGCTTGCACAAAAAAGCTGAGGCCCTCCTCCTCGTACTCCTCATCACATTCTCAGCGCCTGCCTTTGCTCTCTCTGTAACCTCACTTTCGGTGGGAAGCGGCAACGACTGGTACACCATGGGATTGGGGTACAATCAAGATGATGGACACTCGTTTGGCGGGTATACAGCGGTGACTTTCAGCAACAACTTGGTCCTCAATGCAGAAGCCAAAGCCTTTACCGATCGTATCGAAAGCAATCTGCGCCATGATGAAATTCAAATCAGCGCCTCCTATCCATTCCTCTTCCCTGTATCGAAGAGAATCGGTATATCCGTAGTTGGATCAGCTGGGCTGTTGCTTGCCGGGAATTTGGGAATGCAGAATATTCAAAACAGCTTCCACACCCTCATCAGCCGCGATCATGTCAATCTCGTCTACTACGATGACCAGTTCAGACTCCACCCACTGCTTTCGTTGCGCATACAAGGGGGATGGCTCTATGGACACGCATTGTTGGGCTTGGAACTGGGCTACTCGTATGTTCATGCTTGGGAGCAAAGCCTTCAAGCCAACATGTTTCTCTCCTATGCTTCCCTGCTTACGGTACGACTTGGGTATCTGGCTAAGGACATAGAGGGTATCGATACCAGCCAAGTCATTCAAAAAGAGCGGTATGAGGGATTGAGGCTATCGTTTAGCTATGATGGAGGCCTGCTGGAGACATCCTTCTATTCCTTTCTGCAATCGGGATTTTCCTATGGATCCTTTGGCATCAACCCCCTTGCTCTATCCTACTCAAAAACCTATCAACAAACCGATTTCACGTTCACCAGCGGCGTCCTTTACAATATGGAAGGCCATCAGAACCGCTTGATAGCCTTTTCCTTCGGCTCCGTCAGTTTTGAGACCCGGCATACCAATGGGCCCATGCTCAATCACTGGGAGGACCAAAACGACCGGATGAATCTCGGGTCCTGGCTGTTGGGGTATCGCTTCCTCTATGAACGGGAGACATCCATGTTCGATCCTTACGTAAAAACACTGGCGGGACTGTGGCGGTTCAATCTGCAACAGAACTTCACTACCACCTTGGTGGAAGAAGTCAGGCCGAGTATTGGAATCGAAACCGGAGTAAGGATCGGGACTCAGCGGTGGTGGGTTATAGGAAATACGAGCTACCATCCGCGCTTGGCAGTGAGTCTGCACTATGTGTTCGGTACTGATTCACTCAGGGAGAATCCTGCAATTGCATATTTTGAGCCACATACCGGACCCTGGATTCTCATGGCCGGCATCGTGCTCGATATCGATCACGACCTCACCTAAAGGAAAAACTTTCGAAGAGTGTTTGTCCATCCAAGCCCAGGGAAAACTGCCAAAGCCCGGGACCTAAAAGATAGGCAAACTGGGCGAAGGGTCTGAATGCAACCGAGGAACCACCCAGTATTGCATTGCTGGTCAGGCGGGCGGCGAGAGCTGTTGCACCTTCCCAAACCAAGGCTTCAGCATTCAGATACCAAGCACTCTGGGTTATCAGTTCCAATCCAACACCGGTAAGGCCACCGTACGGAATGGGAATATCCAACAAACCCAATGGGAACCGGAATGAAGTTGAGAGCCGAAGTTTCACATTTCCATCCTGCATCGGGGTGAAGGAAAACAAGGTAAAGTTACCACTGACATTCAAAGAAGTGGTGCCGATTACGTCCAAGCCAAAATGAAGCATGGCTGAGGAATCGAAAAGCCGTACCTGCGTATCAGTTGAAAGGAAAGGAACCGGTTCAAGCGTGTTGCTTTGAACCATGACACCCCCGCTTACAGAGAAGGAAGGCGGTCCAAAAAAGTCGGCGGTACGCTCATTGCGGGTCTGCTTTCCGTACCCAAGCAATAAGGCACCGGTTGCAACCAATCCACTCTCATTCCATGCAAGGGAGAGTTGCGGTTGCAGGTTCAAGACTTCAAAGGAATAGTATGTAGTATGAGAAATGAGGGGGAACTGTAAGGCAGAATATGCATAGCTTACATAGGAGCCATATGCTGAGAGATACGTGTTCAGTTCAAGGCCTAAAGCTACTGCATAGGAGCCGGCAGTATAGGCATAGGTCAAATCGGTTACCGGCTTTGCTCCCCGTATCGACCACCCGACGCTGCCGATGAGGCTTTGTTTTCTCAGCAGGCTGGTAGTATGAAACCAGACTCCAGGCTGGAACTGATTCGCCTCCACGAAGGGAAACGGTAGGGCAATATTGAATTGCAAGCTGTCATAATAGGCGGCTTTTGGATACGTAACAGAAGCTACAACCCCTTCACCGGCAAGAGGTGCCCGAAAGGTAACCTGTTCAATGCTTGGGTTTTTCAGTTCAACCTTCTTAACAGCGAAACCCTGTGCTGTATACGTTTCATAGAAAAGCTCATGCCCTACCAAGGAGGCGTTGTAGATTCCGACGGGGTCGGTATGCACGAGGTGTATCTCACCGGTATCCAAACGATACTGATAGAGCTGCAGCTCCTTGATAAAGAGAACCGAGGAATCATTGTCGGTAAACCTAGGTGAACGCAGTTCATCAGCAGTGGGACCTACAAGCAGCAAAGGTTTCTTTCCCTCCTCTAGCAGGTACAGTGAGGAATTGCCTTGTTCCATGGCTACATACACAACAGCCGATCCATCATGATTCAATGCCGGTTGGAGAAAACTCACCCGCTCTTGTGATGCCAGCGTTGTAATTTCCAAGGTATCGTCATCCAGCTCAACCAAATCATAGAAGCTGCCGTTGACACTGCTGGCAACAATGCGCGAACCATCGCGGCTTATGGCAGGCTGCACCAACCGCTGTTCATGGGTAAGCCGCCTGGCCTTGAGACTTGCAAGATCGAGCAAGTACAGATCGCTGTAACTGACAGAGGCCAAGGAGAGGGAGGATGGATGGGTTGCGTCCGCCCAAAGCGAGGAGAACACGGCTGAATCTTGTGCAAACGAGAGGGCAGAGCCTCCATCCAGACTCAGTTCCAATATTTTCTCAGTACTTCCATCCTCTGTGTAGCGATAGACGGCCCTTCCCTCGTCGGGACTTTGCACAAAGCCTATCAGTCCAATCGAAGTGGACGCGGGAAGGAACCGATCGCCTTGGATGGGTTTTGCAATAAGACCATCCAAGGAAAGGGAAACCTTTTCCCTCTCCTGCAATGCAAAGGAGAAGATTTCCTTCGCTGAGTGTCCGGTTACTTTCTTAAAAGCAGGCGTGAGCCCAAAGAAGGGAAGCGCTGCAAAGCGACGGTTGATTTCGGCAAAAGCTGAAAGGCCGTAGTGACGGGACAGATAATCGATCATCACATATCCGGTGACATAGATACGATCGGAGGGGTTGAAGGGACCGTTGTAGGCGCCTTGGGTGAGTGACCACATCGAGTCTTGCGCCAAGGATGTCTGGTAAATTCGTGCAAACGGCAGGGAGTCGCCTCTTCCACCACTGGAAACAAAGGCCGTCTCGGCATAGGTGGTGACACCTTCGATCCACCAGCCGGGCATAAAGGCCGTACTCATGGCCGTAATCTCAGGTCCGAGGAACCTCAGGAATTTTGCCGGCCCAACAGCACTGGTGAGGTGGAGGTAATGGGTCAACTCATGAATGAAGAGACTTCTCAGCCAGTTCTGGGTTCTTGAACCGATGAAGCGGTCGTCAGGGCTGGTTACATACAGGTAGACTGCGGAGGGAAAGTTGATATAGTACCCGTTCGCCCAAGCGGTCTTGCTCGTTATCACCACAGGTACCGGGTCGTTAGGAGTATGTGCAAGAAAACCTGTAAGTTCTTCAAACACCTCATCAGCAAACGCTGCTACTTCCTGTGCATAGGGGTAATCATACGCTTCGAAGATGATTTGCGTGTGTTCGGTCGTAATCTGCTGATATGAAGAAGCAAACAGCGAACTGGTTGCTAGAAGAAGCGCAAATAGCAGAACTTTCATACGAACCATGACACACTCCTTGCCCTACTGTACTGCAACCTGCTTTGACAGTAAAGAAAGGAGAGGTACGTACTGAAGCAAGAAGACTGCTATCAAGGAGAAGCTACCATACAGAACATCCCGCCTTTCGGGCGGGATGCTCTGCCATAGTAATGATACTTATGCGATGGTGTGAATCCAGCCCTCGGGAGCTTCGAGTCTTCCCATTTGGATACCTGTGAGTGTATCGTACAGCTTTTGGGTGATAGGACCCATCTTCTCCATGCCGCTGGGTAGGTAGATTACTCCCTTTTTGGTGGTAATCGAGCCGATGGGAGAGATGACTGCAGCAGTGCCGCACAGCCCTCCTTCAGCAAATTCAGCAACTTCATCAAGTGGAACCGGACGCTCCTCGGTCTCGAGGTGGAGAATTTCCTTGGCAACATACATCAGTGAACGACGGGTGATGGATGGCAGGATGGAAGGACTCTTGGGGGTTACCACCTTGTTGTCCTTGGTCACAAAAATGAAGTTCGCCCCACCCGTCTCCTCAACGAAACTCTGCGTTGCTGCATCGAGGTAGAGGTTCTCGGCAAATCCATTCTTGTGCGCTTCATGTCCTGCATACAGGCTCATGGCATAGTTCAGCCCACCCTTTATGTGGCCGGTACCACGCGGGGCTGCCCGGTCGAATTCGCTTACCTGCAACTTCAGTGGCTTGATTCCACTCTTGAAATACGGACCGACAGGAGTACAGAACATTCTGAAGGTATATTCAGGAGCCGGGGCAACACCGATAACAGGACCACTGCCAAAAAGGTACGGACGAATATAGAGCGTTGCTCCACTGCCATAGGGAGGAACAAATGCAAGATTGGCTTTCACCAGTTTATCCAGGGCATCGATGAAGCGATCATGGGGGAACGGAGGCATGAGAAGCCTGTGAGCG
>Ga0172378_10005575_pt1 | contig 11766 bp, 12 predicted proteins | sample GrowelOW332metaG_FD_119755 | JGI IMG/M metagenome (GOLD analysis project Ga0172378, IMG submission 119755) | Groundwater microbial communities from an aquifer near a municipal landfill in Southern Ontario, Canada - Pumphouse #3_1 metaG | ecosystem: Environmental > Aquatic > Deep subsurface >... | reverse complement strand
TGCGGAGAAACTGTCGGAGTTGAATCCCGATAATGCCGACAAATACGCAGACAACCTGGCTTCCTTCAAGAGCGAGGCAGATGCGGTCGGAGATGCAATCGAGGAACTTGCAGAGCTTGTAGGCGACGAGACCTTCACGGTCGTTGTCTGGCACCCTGCCTGGCAATACTTCCTGGAGCAGTATGCTGCTGCATACGGACTCAGCCTTGACATGTACGCTATCGAAGCGGACGGAGAGGTAGAGGTCGAAGATGCTGTAGCGATGGTCCTCGGAGAAGGAAATACGATTTACGTATCGATAACCGATGAAGGTTACGAAGGGAAGGCCACTCTCGAAGAGAGCGGGATCACGGTCTACGTCGTGAATCCCACGACCGACGATATGCTTTCCGAACTCAACAAGTTCGTAAGCTATCTGAAAGAGGACCTTACGGAGCGTGCGTAAAACAATGGATGAACTCCCCATAGAGATACGCGGTCTTACCGCCGGTTACGGCAACGAAGCGATCCTGAGAGATATCTGTCTCGAACTCAGGCCCAACGACTTCCTGGCAGTGATCGGTCCGAACGGAGGCGGAAAAACCACCCTCTTCCGTTCGATCCTGGGCTTAATTCCTCCCATGAGCGGCAGCATCAAGATCTATGGGGAAGAACCTTCCAAAGGCGTCAGGAACATCGGTTACGTTCCTCAGTTCGGAGCATTCGATAAGAGTTATCCGATCTCCGCCGAGGAGGTCGTCCTTATGGGGATGAGGGTCCGCAAGGGCTATCGTCCCTATTATTCACGCGAAGAGAAGGCCATGGCCGATAAGGCCATGGAATATACGGGGATGGAGGAGTTCCGCGGAAAGAGAATAGGCGATCTTTCCGGGGGACAGCTTCAGAGGGTCCTTTTGGCCAGGGCCCTCGCCCCCGAACCAAAGATCTTACTTCTGGATGAGCCCACCGCAAGTTTGGACCCGTCCATGAAGGATTGTACATACGATATACTGAAGAAGGTCAGCAGCGAAGGGGTTTCCATTATGCTGATCACTCATGATATGGCAAGCATATCGCATGATGTCAAAAGACTTGCATGTATCAACAGGCGCATCATCTGCAACGACCGTCTGGAGATAACGGAAGAAATGGTCGAATTGGGATTCCACTGTCCTCCGGAGTTCCTGAAATTCTCCCATTCTTCCGGAAGTACCTGCAAGTGCGGGTGCGGATGCGGGAGGGATAAGGAATGACCAGCATTCTCGATTACCTCTCGATATCATTGGTACAGAATATGTTCATGGCGACGGTCTGTGCCTGCATACTCTGCGGAGTGATAGGTACGTACGTCGTCGTCAACCGTATGGTAGCATCCACCGGAGGAATAGCACACACAACATTCGGCGGAGTGGGATTCGCATATTATGTCATGTCCGTCTTCATGGTGGGATGGATGACACCGATGTTGGGCGCAGTGATCTTCGCAGTCGTTGCAGCTGTGATAATGGTAGTTTGCAAAAGGATCTCGGACCTGAGGCAGGATACGATGATCGGTGTCCTCTGGGCGGTCGGAATGGCGATCGGTGTGATATTCATGTGTTTCATGGACCGTACCGTGGTCGTTCCCGCATCTTTCGAGACCATTCTGTTCGGAAATGTACTTCTCGTAAGCAGGTCCACGTTGCTCACGATAGCCGTCGTGACTGCGGTGATACTCATCATAGTGGCATTCATGTACAGGGAGTTCCAGATCCTGACATTCGATCAGGTCCATGCCCGGATCTCCGGAATGAATGTCACTCTGGTCGATCTAGTGCTGTATATCCTGGTCGCACTCTCATGCGTGATGGTGGCAAACGTCGTCGGTATCATCATGATCATAGCATTGATGACGATACCTGCGGCAATGGCAAATCTGTTCACCCACAATATGAAGAGCATGATGCTGTTGGGAACGGTATTGTCTGTGATATTGTCGGTGCTGGGACTGTTCCTCTGCCTTGCATGGGACTCTCCTCCGGGAGCCACGGTAGTACTCGCAGTGGGAATAGCATTCGTAGCGGCCCTGATCATAAAACGTCTGTCCAAGGCCGAGAGCGCTAAGGCCGATTCATAACTGATAGACGGCGTACAGGCCCAATGTTAGTACCACTATGAAAACCAGGATACCGATGACGAGATACTGGTTCGATGTGAGTTTCTTCATGCATGCACATAGCGTATCGGAGTTATAACCGCAACGGTCGGGCGCGATTATTATAAGGTCTAAAATGATGGTGTCCCGATGGATCTTTTCGAGTACACAAGAAAGGATGTTCTGAGCAAACAGGCGCCATTGGCAAGCCGTATGAGGCCCAGGACCCTTGACGAGGTCGTAGGTCAGGAACATATACTCGGAAAGAACGGTCTCCTTTCAAGGGCTATACGCGCAGACAGGATAAGCTCGCTGATCTTCTACGGTCCCCCCGGTACCGGAAAGACAACGCTGGCACAGGTGATAGCGAACACCACTCACGCGGATTTTCGTCAGCTTAATGCAACATGCGCCGGAAAGAAGGATATGGAGGATGCGGTCAAACGCGCCAAGGACCTTCTCGGTATGCAGGAGAAAAGGACCATACTTTTTATCGACGAGATCCACCGTTTCAACAAAGGGCAGCAGGACTATCTGCTTCCGTTCGTCGAGGACGGCACCATAATCCTGATCGGAGCTACCACGGAGAATCCGTATTTCGAGGTCAACAAGGCGCTGATATCGAGGTCCAGGATATTCGAGCTCAAAGCATTGTCTCCCGAGAACATCGCAGAGATCATCAGAAGAGCGGTCGCTGACAGGGAAAGAGGTCTCGGAAATATGAAGCTGGCTATCGATGACGATGCCGTGGATTTCCTGGCAGACGTTTCCAACGGGGATGCCAGGTCAGCATTGAATGCGTTGGAGTTGGGTGCGCTCACTACGGATCCCGGTGCTGATGGCGTGATCCACATCGATCTGGATACAGCATCATCATGCATTCAGAAAAGGGTCTTGGGATACGATAAGGACGGGGACAGCCACTATGATACCATTTCCGCATTCATCAAGAGCATGCGCGGTTCCGATCCGGATGCAGCGATCTATTATCTCGCAAGGATGCTGTATGCGGGGGAGGATGTGAAGTTCATAGCACGCAGGATAATGATCTGTGCCGCAGAGGATGTCTCCAATGCAGACCCAGAAGCATTGGTCGTTGCGGTGTCTGCCGCACAGGCTGTGGAACGCATCGGAATGCCTGAGTCCCAGATAATACTGGCACAGGCGGCCGCATATATTGCATGTGCACCTAAGAGCAACTCGGCCTGTGTTGCGATCATGAGCGCCATGAAGTGCGTCAAAGAGGTTCCTACGGGACCTATTCCTTCTTATCTCAAAGATGCCCACTACGGCGGCGCCAAGGATCTCGGAAGAGGTACGGGCTACAAATATCCTCACGATTACGAAGGCAACTATGTACAGCAGCAGTATCTTCCCGATGCCATCGCAGGTACGAAGTTCTACAAGCCGTCAGATAACGGTTACGAGAAATCCATCAAAAGGATGATGGAAAGGCTCGGAAAGGAATGAAGGTCATTCTGAAACTGCTTCGGCCTCTTCTTTTTTTTCTGTATCCGCACACAGTTTCGTTTTCCTGTACATCTTGTTGATTACTACGGGAGCGATGATCTGAGTGGACACGGCCATGATTATGACCGCGGCATACATGTCGGTATCGAACAATCCCATTGTATGTGCCAGTGTGGCAACTATGATGGCTATGTCCCCTCTTGCGATTATGCATGAGGCTACGAAATTGGAGTCGGTATTGTTCATCCTGCAAATCTTGCATCCGGCGAATCCGCCGAGGTATTTTGTGATTATTGCGACCGCTATCAACGCGACAGCGATCGTGAGGGTGCTGATGCCCATGACATCGAAGTGAAGTCTGAGGCCCACATAGATGAAGAAGAACGGAAGCAGGAATCTCGTCAGCGTATCGAATTTCTCGTGAATGTGACTGGAGGTCTCGAATTCCGCGAAATACATCCCTGCAAGGAACGCACCGACAATACCGATAATCCTACAAGGTAGGAGAGCGCGGTCAGCCCGAAACAGGTTATTATCGCAACGACGAACAGGCCTTTGCGGATATCTTCCAATTCGAGATCCAAGCGGTCCATCAGATCCTTTCTCTTTTCGCTTCTGTGTTTTGTGTGTGCGATGAACAGGAATACCAATGCCACGAATATTAGGATGACCAGTATGTTCATCCACCAGGAATGTTCGTGTACCGGGCTGACTATGCTGGTGTTCACGGCAAGGATCACCAGACAGATGATATCCACTATGATGGACACTCCCACGATCAGTTTTCCCTCTTTGGTCTCCGAAATGCCGAAGTAGTTCAGCATATTGACCGTGATGGTCGTGCTGGAAGCGAACAAAGCAGTTCCGACCATTATGGCAACATTGGTATCGCTGCCGAACAGATAGTATACGGCATATCCTCCGAGGAACGGGACCGCGATACTTACAAGTGAGATCACAATGGCGGGTTTTCCCGCATCCACGAGGTCGCTCAGCCTGGTCTTCAGACCTATTCCGAACATCAGGAAGACCAGACCGATATGTCCCATGACATTCAGAAAATGATTGCTGTCGCTTTCTATCTCAGATATGTTGAAGTGGATGCTGTATCCGAAACCGGGCAGGAAGACGGTAAGATTGACGAACAGTATGCCGCCGAGGATGTATCCTACCATCTCCGGCATATTGATCTTCTTCAGCACTTGGCCCAAGACCTCGGCCAGCAGCAGGAGCAGAAAGATCTGCAGCATCAAATATCCGATCTCTTCCATCTTGCTACCTTCATTGTCATACGGGAATATACGGTCAGTGTATCTTCCGTATCATCGGAGGGACCCATTTCTCACTCAGGACCTCTTCTGACGGAAGATATACCCTCAGCACCAGATGCCATTGATCCCTTCCCGAGGGTGTATCCGTTCAATGTGTTGTAGGAGTTAGTATAAATTGAGAGATCGAATAATACTATGTCCGAGTCGGTGATCGAAAGGTTTGTATTATTGCCGTCAACATCGTATCCTTCGACATCGACAGCATACCATTGACCAACCAGGTCCCCATCGGAGGAACTGACGTTATCGTTGGTCGAGAAGTATACTGCAGCGCAGATGGATACTATCGCAATGGCGATCGCACATACTGCGATGATCCCGTCATTGTTCATAACAAACGCCGTGACTGAAATCACGAAATGTGAGTATAAATAATCGGCCTTCTGGAAATATATCTGGGTAGATCTATCCCGGAAGGCCGTTTTGTAACTTTTTATTCAAAATCTTCCGGAACGCCGGCTGCTTTGTCCCCGAGATCGAAACAACCAATGGCGGCAACGGCGCCGATGACGCCTTTTCTGCCTGTCACCTCGATGATCTCGACATTGTGCTTCTTTGCCATTTCCTCGGCATCTTCTGGAGTATAGATGACGCTCTTTGCGCTCCACCCGAAATCCCTCAGTTCATCAGGTATCTCCAATCCTTTGAATACGGTCATGACCGCATCCTGAGAGTATGAGTGCTCTTTGATGAACTGTTTGCAATATGCGACGAGTTCGGGGATCTCTTCTTCTTTGACGGCAAAGGATACGGCCGTAGAACAGCAATTGGTGGTCTTGTTGGGGACCTTCGGATTGAGTTGGATGATCCTGTGTTCGATGAATTTTCCTATTGGGCAGGATTCTCCGAGTTTGAGTGAGACAACCCAAGATGCTCCCTTCTCCTTTGTATCGGTATCGTCCATTCCGATGATCACTCTAACACGCTTAGGTGTGATTATGTCGACATTGACCCTGTTGGCACCCCCTACGACAGTTCCTTCGGGATATTCCGTGTGGATGACATCGGGACACTGTGGGATACAGGCTCCTACTCCGATGCTTGCACCGGCGATCCCGAACCAGCTTGTTCTGACCATGTCGCCTTCGACGACCATGCCGCACACTCCCTGGCCTCCGATCTCGTCGGTCACAGGTCCGAAGTTGAGTTCTTTCCTTCCGAGGTCCACGTCCATGATGATTATCGTACCGTCCTGGCGTATTCTCCTGAGGATCCCTTTGGAACGTTTCCTGTTGACGATATCCCACTGTCCGGGTCCGCGGTATTTGCATATCTCCACGATCTGCCCGGTGCCGTGTTCTTCATCGACCAATGTCAGATAGTTCTGACAGAACAGCTCACCGTACTTCTTTCTGACCTCGTCCGGTCTCAATATATCGACCATATCATTCACCTTCGTTATTGGTTTTCGAGATGGTCTTTTTAGGCATGATCATCTCATCTCCTTCTTTCTTTTCTTTCGAGAGCACCACAAGGATGAATGCGATGACCGTTGCAGCGAACATTATCGCCCAGAGGGTGCTGTAATTGGAAAGGACGTATTCTTTGTGGAGGACGATACCGGCTATCGTCGTTCCGATACTGGCTCCGAGGAACAGGAGCACATTCATCGCAGACATCGCAGTTCCGGATATGGAAATGGGGAACCATTCCTTGACCTGTGAGAATGACAGTGTCATGAATCCTGCAAAGAATCCGAATAATGCGCAGATGAAGAACCAGAACCATTCGTTCTGTATGTTCCCGGCGAACAGCCAGATGACCGCCCAGACGAGCATATACATGAAGGTACCGAACATCATCAGTTTCTTCGTAGAGTTCACTATTCCGCGGCTGGTCAGTCTTCCTATGAGGATGGTACTGACGATCTTGCTCACGCCGATCATCGTGACGAACCATGCCGCAAGCGCAAATGTGTAGACATGGCTTTTGAAGTATGCTATGGACGTTGTTCCCTGAAACACCATGATGGTGCCGTAGATGAGGAAGTAGGCCAGGCCCATGGTCCAGAATACCCTTCCGCTCTTGAATGTGGTCGCAAGACCGGAAAGGACGGGGACCTTTCCGTCGCTTCTGTCTTCTGTGGTCTCACCGGTCTCCGATTCCCTGATCTCCTCGAGACTCGGCTTCTTTATGTCATGGGGATGGTCCCTGATGAATGTGAGACACAGTATGGCCAAGATCATCGTGATAACTGCGAGGATAAGGAACACATTTCTCCATCCTACGGCATCCGCCAGATAGGTAAGGGGTGCGGCCGCGGCCAATGCACCGACGTTTCCGACAGCGATGACGATACCGTTGAGCTGAGGGAAGTCCTTCCTGTAATACCAAACAGATATGATCTTCATCAGGGGGATGTACACGACCGCCATACCGGCAGCGATGAACATCTTTCCGACAGCGAGGACAGTGAAATCGGTCGCGATGCATGTCAGGAATGAACCGACCGTTGCAAGTGCAAGGAAGATCGTAGTTGCCTTCCTCGGTCCCAGTCTGTCTGCCAGCAGTCCGCTCGGGATCTGCATGGCGGCATAGGTCCAGAAGTAGATGGAACTGAGATATTCTTTGGAACCGCTTCCGATGTCATCGATCATTTCCGTTCCGACGGCGTTGATCGACATCCTGTGAAAGTAGACGAAGAAATACGTTATTACCAGGATAGAGAATATGACCCATCTGTAGCGATAGACGAATCTCTTTGTCTCGGCGTTGACCATAATGTTATCGATTGTTCGGATAATCAGCGCATATAAGCCCTTTTCTACGATTATTTGCCGATTGTTATACTTTATTATTGTAATTGATTATTGAATTATCGTATTTTATATATATCATATTTAATATTTGAGGTTATAATGATAATTGATTATAATAATCAATCAATAGAATACTCGAAGTATAAAGTGACCGAATATCCGGTCCATCACAGGAGCAAGATCCCTTTCGGCCCTATTTTCCGTCTGAATATCAAGTACAGGAAGGTCATTGAGCAGATCCGTGCCGCAGATGCGGAATTGGGAAAGATGATCCTGAGCGATACCGATTATCTGAATCTGGTGGTCGGCACCTATTCTACGAATGTGCATTGGTCCGTCAAGGTCGAAGGCAACGATCTTCCGATCCAGGAGGTAGAGAAACTATCCATGCTGTTCTCGCGCGGCGCCCATATCGAAGACAGTACCGCAGGGAATAAGAGGGAGATCTTCAACCACATGTATTCCTATTTCATGGAGAATGAATTCGCGCTTCCATGGGACGTAACCACGGTCCGTATGCTTCATAAGAAACTGCTGACGAATGTGGATTCCAGCGAGGATGTGGGGGAGTTCAGGAAAGAGACGACAACGTTCATCGGGAAGGACGGGTTCGAATATTTCATCGCGTGTCCTCCCGAGAAGATAGAAGAGGAGATGTCTTCTTTATTGACGTGGCTCAGATACTCTCCCTTCGATGAACTGATAACGTCGATCATCTTCTTCCAGGAGTTCGAAAGCATACACCCTTTCAGGAACGGTAACGGAAGGACCGGGCGCACATTATTCCAGATCCTCCTTCAGGAGATGGGGCTGAGGAACAGCAAGGTATGCAAGTTCGAGCAGGAACTGCTGAAAGATGAAGGATTGTACTATTCGCTGCTGATATACACCGATGCGACCCAGGACTACTGTCCGCTGATAATGTACATCTCGGAGGCACTTTTGAGATCATACCGCGAAGCTATCGAATTGTTCTCGGCCAAGGACCTGTCTCCGAAGATGGACAGGTCGATGCTGGAGATAGTCAGCAGAGCAAAGGCGATCGATCAGTTCACCGTTACGGAAGCGGCGGGATGGATACCTGAACTGAGCGAGCAATCGATAAGGATGAAGCTCAACGAACTGGCAGACATGTCCGTTCTCGAAAAGACCGGACAGACCAGGTCGCAGAGATACAGGTTCAAGGACCCGTTCAGAAAGTTAAAGGCAGATCTGAATTCGATCTGAAAATGTTTAGGGCGGGAGACTGTTCCCCGGTCTCCCGATCCGCGATCAGTCAGCGGGTTCCCATTTGCAACGGACAGGAGATACGATCGCTCCTTCGGCCTTCAGTTCCTTGAATGCCTTGTCGATCTCCTTTCTGTCGATGCCGGTGGCTTTCTCGACCTCGCCTGCGCTCATGGGTTTTCCGTTCTCTTTCATTGCTTTGATCACATCATCTTTTACGGACATGTTATCACGGGTGTATGCATCGGACCGTCGGAATATAACAGTTCCTTATCTTTGCGGCCAGCCTATAGTGGCCTTGATCCAATCCAGGGAAAGCAGCCTGTATCCCGTTTCCAGGACGACCCATCTGTCCAGCGAATAATACAATGAGAGCAGTCCCGCGATGATTATCAGTGTTCCTGCCGGGATGTAGAATGCAAACAATCCTTCTGCGAACCCTCCGATGGAGAACAGAAGCGAGCTGCATCCGAGAATGTAGTCTTTCCTGATCATGAAGACGAATCCTGTGGCAAAGAGGACCACGGACGTCAGTATGTCCACCGCGGTCGAAGGATAGGCGCCGCTCAACGCTACGAACGAGAACACAAAACAGGATACTGCGAAGATGAGCATCATAATGGTCTCCGCGATGATCCCTTTGAACAGACCGTATATGGCGAATATCATGATCGCCAGGGAAAGCAGTGCTTCGGCAAAGCAATACGAGAGCGAGATACTTGTGGCCAGAATGAATTGCAGTCCCACCAGTATCTGCAAAAGAGCGAAGGAAAGAAGTCCGGGCACTATCGTCAGGACGTAGACGCTCTTCGAACTGAGGACCGAATTATTGTTCCTGTTCTGTGAGACGCGCAACATGTTCTTTCCAGTCTCTCCGTAAAGAAGGTTTCCGAGCGAGTAATACATGAACAGCATTCCCGAGATCAGCAATCCGAGTCCCATCAGGGTGCTTTGTCCGGTGTAGTTGAAGATATACGGGAGGCACATGGTCAGTCCGAGAATGAACGAGGCACATTCCAGGAATTTGTTCCTGCGGTGGAACAGGAGGGCGGCCATTATGATGCCGATGGAGAACAGGGCATCCAATCTGTTCAGGCCTTCCAATCCGTACAAAAGGCTTCCCAGCGAGAATACGGTCGAGGATATTCCCGTGAACATGACGACAATGCCTTCGGTGACCAAACATCTGGAGAAAGAATACCAGGCAGAAATAAAAACGAATATGGAAAGGATCAATTTGGTGATCTGATAGGTGTCGTCATTGATGCTGGTGAAATTCCAGATATTGTTGAGGTAACAGACTCCCGCCCATACCAACAGCAGTCCCATCAGCAGCAATGCGGCTACCGAGAGATACGTGGAAGTGTCGCCGTATTTCACTGATCCATGTTCATGATCGTTCAATATAATCCATCCGGAAAGGTCTCAGCATGCGGGAGCGCCCCGTATCGTAGTAGATCCAATAGGCGATGGCAATGTAGGCCGAGACGAATTTTACTGCCAATGTCGCCAGTTCCAGTATTCCTTTGAGATCCTCGAATGATTCCAAAGCAAATACAAGGAACAGAAGTACCGATGTAACGTCATCAGGATGTCCTTCTTGTATGCGAATTCAATCGCTATCGCCAGCATGATGAACGACATGATCAGGTCGAATTGGATGGGGCCCCCTACATGCAGCAGATGAGTGACCGCGAATATGAATGTGCTCAGGGCCACGGTGAACATCATCAGTCCTTCGTCAAGTATGCCTTTCCCCATCGCATAGACGCCGAAGAACATCACGATGGTCGAAAGAAGTATCTTCACGATGTAAAGCTGCTGCGACTGGCCTGTCGTATCCAATACGTAATATCCAAGGACCAGCGAAAGCATTGCGAAAGACAATATGCCCGCGGTGGACACAAGGATGTGAGGATATTCCCCGTCGCTGCATCCGTCTATGGGACAGTTGCGGTATTTCGGATCTATGTCAAGGCCAGCAGTGAACAGGTTCTTGATGCCGCTTGTCAGGAAGATGGATCCGGACACCATCATTCCCGTTCCGAATACCATATCGTAGATGTCATCGGGGACGAAGACAGCGATAATGATCGATGCCGACATTATCAGAGATGCCGTCCCGCTCAGGTATTGATGCCTCGAGAGGAATATTCCCGCGCATATCAGGAATGCGATCGTGAAGAAAAGGTATGTGATGCTGAATCCCGCAATTCCCAAAGATATCTCCGATAGAACGAATATCAACGAAGACACTCCGGACAGTAACAGCAGTATGCCCTCTGTGATCGTCTTTTTGTACAATGCGATGAACGAGAAGATCAACACGATGACCGCGAAGACAAGACGTGTGAAAGCGTAAGTGGACGAGTCCAATATCACAAAGTCGAAATATTGGTTCAGCGGATAGAAACCTACGATGATCGTCAGTATTCCCAGCAATATGGTTGCCACCGTCGGGATCGTACTGTTGATATCCAGTTTGGAATAATGCGCGTATTCCAATATGTTGATATTTCTATCCACGCGTACCATAATTCTTAACGTTGATATAATATTTTACGAATATTATGCATCCAGAATGATGTGATATATGCAGATAATTTATCATTATTCGACAATTGACGAATATAAAAGACGGCAATAGTTAAATACAATATTTCGATGATGTCCTATGGCCAACAACAGTACGCCGACCGCCATTATCGCGAATCCCGCTCCTTTGGGGCTGATCGCATTTGGTATGACAACAGTCTTGCTATCTTTACACAATCTGGGCCTTTATCCTGCCGATTCCGCAATTATGTCCATGGGGATATTCTACGGAGGATTGGCCCAGGTAATCGCAGGCATATTCGAATTCAAG
>Ga0172378_10005574_pt1 | contig 11768 bp, 10 predicted proteins | sample GrowelOW332metaG_FD_119755 | JGI IMG/M metagenome (GOLD analysis project Ga0172378, IMG submission 119755) | Groundwater microbial communities from an aquifer near a municipal landfill in Southern Ontario, Canada - Pumphouse #3_1 metaG | ecosystem: Environmental > Aquatic > Deep subsurface >... | reverse complement strand
CTCAGTAAAAACTTGTCGAGGTACGCCAACTAAGCGTTTGAATTCAGAATCTGAAAAACGGTTTAATTTCTGATATCTCATGAAATTTATATGGAGGTGATTTTTACTTTCGCAAGAGGTCTATTGATTTAAACTATAATCTTAGTCTCAAAAAGACTTATGGTAGGTATTTGGTAGGTTTTCTTTGCCTTTTAAAGTTTAGATACTCAAAACAACGGTGAGGCTCACCGAGCATAATCACAACAATACGAAAAAAGGAATTTAACTATGGCGTTTAAACATCTTGCCGACCAAACCAACGGCTTTTATATCCCATGTGTATCTTTATTTGGACCTGGCTGCGTTAAAGAAATTGGCAATAAAGCCAAAAGTTTAGGTGCAAAAAAAGCCTTAATTGTGACTGACGCCGGTTTGTTTAAATTTGGCGTGGCTGACATTATTGCCGGTCATTTAACCGAAGCTGGCGTACAAAGTCATATCTTCCCCGGCGCGGAACCGAACCCAACCGACATTAACGTGCATAACGGCGTAGATGCCTACAATGAACACGGCTGTGACTTTATTGTCTCTTTAGGTGGTGGTTCATCCCATGACTGCGCCAAAGGCATTGGCTTAGTGACAGCAGGTGGCGGGCATATTCGTGACTATGAAGGCATTGATAAAAGCACGGTACCTATGACTCCCCTCATTGCCGTGAACACCACCGCAGGTACAGCCTCTGAAATGACACGCTTTTGTATCATCACCAACACCGACACGCATGTCAAAATGGCAATTGTCGATTGGCGCTGTACCCCACTGATTGCCATTGATGATCCAAAACTGATGCTGGCCAAACCTGCTGCATTAACGGCGGCTACAGGTATGGATGCTTTAACCCATGCAGTTGAAGCTTATGTCTCTACTGCGGCCAACCCAATTACCGATGCATGTGCTGAAAAAGCCATTAGCATGATCAGTGAATGGCTGAGCCCTGCGGTAGCCAATGGTCAGAACTTAGAAGCGCGTGATGCCATGAGCTACGCGCAATACTTAGCTGGTATGGCCTTTAATAATGCATCACTTGGTTATGTCCATGCCATGGCACATCAATTAGGTGGTTTTTACAACTTGCCACACGGCGTATGTAATGCTGTTCTGTTACCGCATGTATGTGAATTTAACTTAATTGCCTGCCCAGATCGTTATGCCCGTATTGCAGAATTGATGGGTGTAAACACTTACGGTTTAACCGTCACTGAAGCGGCACATGCTGCAATTGACGCCATTCGTACCTTGTCTAAATCCATTGGTATTCCGGCCAGTTTATCTGAACTGGGTGTCAAAGAAGAAGACTTAGATGTGATGTCACAAAATGCACAAAAAGATGCCTGCATGCTGACCAATCCACGTCAAGCCACCCATGCCGATGTAGTCAATATGTTTAAAGCAGCCATGCAAAGCCCTGATGCCGGTATTGTGAACTTTAAAGCGGCAATGTAAGTTTTTCCCAAGTTTTAGGCTTACATGCTTTTTGGGTCAATCCCCTCTTGAGGGGTTGACCTTTTTTTTATTTGACAAGCAGTCGTAACCTGATCAAAGATGCACGTTTACAACAATAACATGTTACACAATTATGGCGAGTCTCTTACAGTTTCCCCTTCACTATGACACTGACCCCTTAACCGGCTTTGACTGTGCCACTATAAACTTGCCAGATGACCATGAAGGTGCTGTGATTGCCAAACTGATTCGTCACACTGCCCCACATCGCACCCCAAAAGCGGTACTGTATATTCACGGTTTTATTGACTATTTTTTTCAAACTGAACTTGCCCAGCAATTTAATGAACACGGCTATGATTTTTATGCATTAGATTTACGTAAATACGGGCGTGCTTTGTTGCCGCATCAACGGGCTTACGATGTACACGACTTACGTGAATATGATGCCGAAATACATCAGACTTTAGATGTGATTTGGCGCGAAGGTCATCAAAGCTTAATTTTAGCTGGACATTCCACCGGTGGCTTAATTTGCACCTCATTTGCTGCACGCCACAGTAAACACCCTTTGATTAAGGCTTTATGGCTCAATAGCCCTTTTTTTGATTTTAATTTAAATCACTCAGTGCAAAAATTCTTACTGCACCAAGTGGTGAAATTGGCAAACATGCTGCCTAATTTAGCCGTGCCTAGTGGCTTAAATCCTTTATATGTACCGAGTTTGCATCAAGACTTCGATGGTGAATGGTGTTTTGATTTAAAGCTTAAACCGCAACATTATCCATGGGTGCGTTTAAGTTTTATTCACGCAGTCTATCGCGTACAGCAACAGTTACAGCAAGGTATCTCGCTGCACCTACCTACGCTTGTCATGCACAGTCAAAAAAGTAGCGCACCCAGAACAAAGACCAAGGAGGTTAACCATAGCGATATTATTTTAAATGTCGATGACATTGTGCGCTGTGCCAAACAGATCCAAGGCGATGTCAGCATTGTTGCCGTGGAGGGCGCATTACATGACGTAGTGCTGTCTCAACCCGCTGTACGCGCTTTTGCCTATCAACAACTTTTTGCATGGTTACAACAAAAAGCACTTTAATGGGCTTTATACTTGAGTAAATTTTGATGTACAGGATGCTCCATTGGCATCAGTTCAATCAGACGTTCAATAGCATCAATTGCCTCTGGACAACGGGCTAAATGTCTGAGCAATACATCGGTTTCATTGGCTTTAAAAATCGCATCACTTAAGCGTGATTCTAAGCAATCACGCCATGCTGACAAAAATGGACTTTCCGTTTTGGACAAAAATACGCCCGAGCAAAGTTTTAAAGCAGCAGTGGTCGCACCACGATCTAAAGCATGTTCGGCTTGTAAAAAGTCAGCTTCTACATCTGCCAATAAACGATAAGGACGTGAGCCCAGCAAGCCCCCCAACAGTTCTCGCAATTGTGACATTTCTGCTTTTAAAGTCCCCATACTCACTTTACGCTCACCATATAAAGCTTGATGCAAAGAGTCTAAGCTTAGACCTTGCGGGCACAGCGCTAAAATAGTCAAGATTTCAATTTGACGTGGGGTAAGCACTAAAATCTTACCGTTAAACAACACTTGCGGCACACTAAAAGCACGGATATACAAATGCTGGCGCTGACATTGCAGTAATGCGGTTTGAATGATTGCCGCACAGCGCTCTGCTGCGAGCACCCCTAAACTATTGTGCTGATCCCAAATGGTCGACAAATCCACCACGCCTAAAATTTGTTTTGAATATGGATCTGTGATGGGGGCGGCATAACAGACCCAATTTTGTACCGAGGGCATATAGTGTTCATTAGAAAATACCCAGCTCGATTGCTCGGTCTTGATACTCAAAGCCAAAGCATTGGTGCCCACCAACGCCTCACACCACTGCCCGCCTTGTACAAAATGCACATTTTCTGCCTCGCGTTGCATCTGTCCTTGTGCGGCACTCCATAAAATGGTGCTGCCCACATCAGCAATGGCTAACACCATATTGGCCTGTGCTGCAATGGCTTTGAGCTCATCTTCACAATAGGCTAAGGCATGTTGTAATGGACTCGGCTGTGTATCTAAGCGAATTAAAGGTGCTGCCATACGTTCTTTGGGAATATCAGCACGGGCTGAGCGTTGCCATGAGCGTATGATGCTTTCGCCTAAAACATGGCTGTGTTGGGTCAGACTGTGTGGATTGTGCTTAAATTGTTCAATTTGTTGTCTTTTTTCAATCAATTGGCTTTTATTCATTTTTTTATTCCTTGAGACCACACTCAAAAACGCGCATCCTACGCATTGCTTATGTAAACAATTGTCTTGATCTTGTAATAGGACTTTTGCCTACCTTTTTCCAACCTTATGCTAAGTATGCTTTTCACTATATTCAGTTGATGAATGTTTGTCATTAACCCTGACATATTACACCACGCAAAGGAAAATAAATATGCGCTATATCGATCCAAATCAGCCGGGCTCAAAAGTACAGTTCAAAGCTCAATACGACAACTTTATTGGTGGCGAATGGGTAAAACCCGTTAAAGGTGAATATTTTGACAATATTTCACCAGTAGACGGCAAAGTATTTACCAAAGTGCCACGTTCTTCTGCTGAAGATATTGAACTTGCACTGGATGCTGCACATAAAGCCAAGGATGCTTGGGGCAAAACTTCCCCAACTGAACGTGCCAACATTTTACTTAAAATTGCTGATCGTCTTGAAGCCAATTTAGAAACATTGGCCGTGGCTGAAACGTGGGACAACGGTAAGCCCATTCGTGAAACTTTAGCTGCAGATATTCCACTGACCATTGATCATTTCCGTTATTTTGCCAGCTGTATCCGTACCCAAGAAGGTGGCATTTCTGAAATTGACCATGATACCGTCGCTTATCATTTTCATGAGCCACTTGGTGTTGTCGGCCAAATTATTCCGTGGAACTTCCCAATTTTAATGGCGGCGTGGAAATTGGCACCTGCTTTGGCAGCGGGCAACTGTATTGTATTAAAGCCGGCTGAGCAAACCCCTGTTAGTATTTTGGTGTTAGCGGAGTTAATTCAAGATTTGCTTCCTGCTGGTGTACTCAATATTGTCAATGGTTATGGGGTTGAAGTGGGTCGTCCATTGGCGACGAATCCACGCATTGCTAAAATTGCCTTTACCGGTTCAACGGCGGTGGGTCAATTGATCATGCAATATGCAACGGAAAATATTATTCCGGTGACCTTAGAATTGGGTGGTAAATCACCAAACATTTTCTTTGGAGATATTTTAGATCAAGAAGACGAGTTCTTAGACAAAGCTTTAGAAGGCTTTGCCATGTTTGCCCTAAACCAAGGCGAAATTTGTACGTGCCCTTCACGTGCCTTGGTTCAAGAAAGTATTGCTGATCAATTTTTAGAGATGGCGGTTGAGCGTGTTAAACGTATTAAAACCGGTCATCCGCTAGACACCACCACCATGATTGGTGCCCAAGCTTCACAAGAACAACAAGATAAAATCTTAGGCTGTATTGCGACAGGTCGTGAAGAAGGTGCACAGGTGTTAACTGGTGGTGGCGCGCGTCATGAAGTGGGCGAAGGTTTTTATATTGAACCCACCATTTTTAAAGGTCATAACAGCATGAAAACCTTCCAAGAAGAAATTTTTGGACCGGTACTTGCAGTGACTACATTTAAAGATTTTGAAGATGCCATTAAAATTGCCAATGACACCATTTACGGCTTAGGCGCAGGGGTTTGGTCACGCTCAACGCATACTGCTTACCGTGCTGGTCGTGCAATTCAAGCCGGTCGCGTATGGACCAATTGCTACCATATTTATCCTGCACATGCAGCCTTTGGTGGTTATAAGAAATCAGGCATTGGCCGTGAAAACCATAAAATGATGCTTGATCATTACCAACAAACCAAAAACTTGTTGGTGAGTTACTCAACCAAACCTGCAGGTTTCTTCTAAAACCCGGCATAAAAATAGCGAACCCAAGGTTCGCTATTTTTTTAACTGATTTTTAAGCGTTTAACATTTGTGACGAAGCATGGCCTTTTTTAACCACTCAACCAATATTTTAAAATTTTGTGGCTTGCCTTATAAACACAATGAAAATATCACTTAGGCTATTTAGCTGCCATACGAATGGCACCATCAAAACGAATTACTTCACCATTTAAATAGCTGTTTTCAATAATATGTGCCGCTAATTTGGCAAACTCATCTGGCTGCGCCAAACGATTTGGAAATGGTACCATCGCGCCTAAGGCTTGTTGCACATGTTCAGGCATGGCGGCAATCATAGGGGTGTGCATAATACCCGGTGCGATGGTCATGACCCGAATGGCATCGCGTGCTAGCTCGCGCGCTAAAGGCAAGGTCATGGCGACAATCGCACCCTTAGATGCAGCATAAGCAGTTTGTCCAATTTGACCCTCATAAGCGGCAACCGACGCGGTATTAATGATCACACCGCGCTCTTGATCCTGCAATTCTTGATTCGCCATCACTTGCGCGGCAAAACGCAGCATATTAAATGTGCCCGTAACATTAATATCGAGTACTTTTTGAAACAGGCTTAGGCTGTGCAAGCCATCTCGGCCTAAAACCTTGGCAGAAGGTGCAATTCCGGCACAATTAACCAAAATATCTAAACGCCCTTCTTGTTGTTGTAATTGTTCAAAGAAGGCAGCAACGTGTTGTTCTTGCGTGACATCTAAACTGGCAAAGCGTGCTTGCTCACCTAACTGTGCTTGTACGGCCTGACCTTGTTCGGCATTTAAATCGACCAATACCACTTGGGCGCCTTGCGCTATTAAATGTCGTGCAGTGGCTTCGCCTAAACCCGATGCGCCACCTGTTACTACAGCCACTTTTCCTTGAATGTGCATGTTATTGTTCCTCATATTTTTGCACTCGACTTAAGCCTCAGAGTAATCAGTCTGCTTTTTAAGTACAATTTCCAAAACATGCAGCCGTCGTGATGGATTTGAACAATACCCAATAAGGACAATCAGGTGAGCCATAGACCCGAGCACAGTATTTGTATCAGTCTTGTGCATGAAGCTTTGCAATCGGCAAAAGCACAAGGTATAAACATGACTTTGTTGTTACAACGCGCCAATATTGCCGTAGAACTGCTTGCTTTACCTCAAGCACGGGTTGCGATTGCCAACTATGCACAGCTTTGGATTGCGATTGCAGATGCCATGAATGATGAATTTTTTGGACTCGATCGCCGCGCTTTAAAACGTGGTAGTTTTCAGCTCTTAACCAAATGGCTGATTCATTGCAAAACCATTCAACATGCCCTTGAAGAAACTTTGCAATTTTTTAATGTGTGTTTTGAGGATTTATACGGTGAATTGCGCTTAGTACAAAATAGCGCGCAGATTGTGATTGTAGATCAACGTCAAAGGCAATCTATGTTCACTTATGCTTGTTATTGGATGCTGATTCATAGCTTACTGTGTTGGCTCAGTGGTCAACGTATTGTGTTAAATTGGATGTCTGTTCAAAGCAGCATGCCGCTTGCACACGCTGATTATCAAACCCGCTTTTGTTCCGATATTCGCTATGAAAGTGCTGAAAATATCTTAAGCTTATCGTTGGATTATTTAAGCTTACCCATTAAGCAAGATGCCCACTCACGTGATCAGTTTTTACAAGCCACCCCAGCCAATTTATTGGTACGCTTTAAAAACCCTGCCGCTTTAAGCCAACAGATTCGTAAAAATTTTTTACATACAGCGCCGCAACATTGGTTAGAATTTCGTGCTTTGGCGCATGCACTGCATATGTCTGAGGCAACTTTACAACGGCGCTTAAGAGCAGAAGGCATAAGCTATCAACAACTTAAAAATGAAATTCGCTGTGAGCGTGCCATTTTACTGTTAAAACAACCCGATTTAAGCTTGCAACAGATCAGCGAACAACTCAATTTCCATGACCCAAGTGCCTTTTATCGCGCCTTTAAAAAGTGGACCGGTTTAAAGCCAAGTTATTACCGCTCAGAAAAATTAAAGTAATGATAAAACAGATCTGCCAAGTGTTTTTTATGACTGACCATTCATCTTAATCGCTTTGCCAAGTGTTCGGTTTTAGGTTAAATTTTGCCCAAATTTTAAGCCCTATGCACCGTGTATCGGCTTAAATGCTTCGCTTTTATCACCTGATTTAAGGTTTATTCATGCTTAAGATGACTGACGTACTGTCACATAGCCTCGTACAGAACTTCACCCAAGGTTTTTCATCGTTGTCGGCAGCACAACTTGATGAACAACTGAATCAAAGCATTTTAAATGCCTCAGACCATGCTTTAGCACGTGCAGTTGCTGCATTTTTTGAACGTCCTGATGCCTTACAAAGCGCATCGGCTTTAGATATTAGCTTAGATGCGATTCAAGCCTTAAAACAAGGCATTGCACTTAAAGCTGAATATTTAAGCGACACCTTAAAAATTGCTGCTTTATGTTTAGCCCTTGAAACCAATGCCTTAGAGCAGCTTGATATTGCTGAACCCTTACAAGATTTTCCCATCTAAAAAAAGCGACCCTTTGGTCGCTTTTTTGTATGTTGTTTAATGTGGCCATTGCCCTAAAGTGACACGGTCATTGCCACCATAATCTTTCACGGTACGCACTTGTTTATAGCCGGCTTGGCGGAATAAATGCTGCACTGCATCGCCTTGATCATAACCATGTTCAAGCACCACCCAACCATTGACCGTCAGGTGCTTTTTGGCGTTTACAATAATTTCAGCCAAATCAGCTAAACCCTGTTGCTCTGCCACCAAAGCACGGCGCGGTTCAGTGGCCAACGTCTGCATATGCACATCTTTTGCATCAATATAAGGTGGATTAGACACAATCGCATCAAAAAATTGACGACCAAAAGGTTTTAACCACGAACCTAGCACGAATTCCACATGATTTAAATCATGCTTTTCGGCATTAAATTGTGCCACTTCAAGCGTAGGCGCATACACATCTGAAGCAGTGATTTTCCATGTTGCACGTTCAGATGCCAATGACAAGGCAATTGCACCTGTGCCTGTACCTAAATCTACCACCCGTGCATCTTCAGGTAAGTCTAGCTTTAACACGGTTTCTACTAATACTTCGGTATCAGGACGTGGCACCAAAGTATCTTGAGTGACTTTGAGATCAAGCGTCCAAAATGGCTGTGAACCGGTCACATAGGCCAATGGCTCACCTGCTTCAATGCGTTGCAGCGCAGCTTTATAGGCTGCTTCTTGCTCAGAGGTTAATGCTTGATCCTTTTTCATGATTAAATCAAAAGAATCAATTTTCGTGATATGTTCAAGCAGCCATGCATTTTCTTGACGTTCGTAGCTTTCGGGTTCACCACGTAAGGCTAAAGCCTGTGCAATATTCAATTAACCACCATTTTGTTGAGCAAGCATTGCTAATTGATCTGCTTGGTATTCACGATGCAAGCTGTCTAAAAGTTCGTTTAAATCACCTTCCATTACCGCATCTAACTTATATAAGGTTAAGTTAATACGATGATCGGTCATACGACCTTGCGGATAGTTATAGGTACGAATACGTTCTGAACGATCACCTGAACCCACCAAATCACGGCGCATTTCAGACGTGGCAGCATCGGCTGCTGCACGTTTGGCATTTTCTAAACGTGAGGCCAACAAGGCTAAGGCTTTGGCTTTGTTTTTATGCTGTGAACGTTCGTCTTGACACTCTACCACCGTGCCTGTTGGCAAATGGGTAATACGAACGGCAGAGTCGGTTTTGTTAATGTGCTGACCACCGGCACCTGAAGCGCGATAGGTATCAATACGTAAATCTGCAGGGTTAATCTCAACCGAAGTATCCACATCCACTTCAGGCAAAATTGCCACGGTGCAGGCCGAGGTATGTACACGCCCTTGTGATTCTGTCGCTGGTACACGTTGTACACGATGCGCGCCACTTTCAAATTTTAAGCGACCATAGACACCTTCACCGTTAATCAAGCAAATGACTTCTTTGTAGCCGCCATGCTCACCTTCATTTTCAGACAGGATTTCAATACGCCAACCTTTAGATTCGGCATATTTACTATACATACGGTATAAATCACCTGAGAAGATGGCTGCTTCGTCACCACCGGTTCCGGCACGAATCTCTAAATAAGCTGAGTTGGCATCATTTGGATCTTTTGGAATCATAAGGATATTTAAATCAGCCTCAAGTGAATCAATCACGGCTTTATTTTCTTTGATTTCCTCAACCGCCATTTCTTTAAAGTCAGGGTCACTGAGCATGGCTTGTGCAGTTTCAATATCGGCTTCGGCTTGTTTATATTTGCTCCACACTGCCGTGATTTCGGTTAAATCATTGTGTTCACGAGACAGTTGGCGAAAACGTTTATTGTCAGAAATGACCTCAATATCCGCCAATAATGCGGTCAGTTCTTCATGACGGTCGGACAATTGATCCAAACGTAAGCGTAAAGATTCTTTCATGGGAAAATTATTCTCAAAATAGGACGGCTTGCGCCCTGTGTATGACACATTGCGCCTAGTTTACCTACTCTTCGGTTTAAAAGACATCTTTGCCCCCATTCAAGCTTTATTTTTTCAAGCGATTTGAACAAAGATACGATTGCTTGACTTGTAAGCTTTGCTGTTGATTTAGTCGCTTTTTCACATATTTCTCCACAATGTTAATCAAAGCTATACAAACACTCTCGCTTTTGTCGCAGACCTCCTTAGATTCTCCATATTTTTTTCTAAATCGCCTGTTAAATTAGCCGCATTGAAATTATTTTACTTTTGGTCCATGTGGACATGGAGTTTGCCATGAAATTAAATGCCTTATTAATGAGTACTGTGATTGCAGCAGGTTCAATGTTTACGGTATCAGCGCACGCTGATAGTACAGCGCGTGTTGCAGCGGCAAGTGCCTTAGGCAGTGTCGCGGGTACTGCCTTGGGTAAAAATTTAGGTGGCACAACTGGTGCAACTATTGGTGCAGCCTTAGGGGGTGCAGGTGGTGCAGCAGTTGCAAGTAATAAGAAAAATCGTACCGAATCGGCTATTGGTGGTGCATTGGGTGGTGGTGCAGGTTATACGGTAGGTAAAAATATGGGTGGCACCAATGGCGGTTACATTGGTTCAGCTTTAGGTGCGGCAGGTGGTGCAGCTTTAGGCAATAAAATTGCCAAAGATAAAGCCGCCGATAAACGTGCTGAACAACGCGCCAATAAACGTTGGAAAAAACGTCGTTATAACTAACAAAAAAAGCAGCCTACAGGCTGCTTTTTTTTAATGCTCAATTCAGTGCGTGCCATATCAGCAAGAGATTTAATAAATGAATCCATTTAGACTCTGTAGCTCATCGTGAGCCATTAACGAATCATGCTCATGCGATGGCCTTAAGCTAAGTTAATCCAATCATCTCGATATACAAAGCCTCTCTTATATCGTAATATTTCGATATACCTAATAGCTTGAGATGATCATGCGTCGTTTAGCCCATACCGAATTTTCGATTTTAGAACTTGCACCAGTCCGTAGCGGTCAAAGCATTCAAGATGCCCTCACCCATGCCTTAGCCTTGGCACAACATGCCGAAAATTTAAACTTTCGCCGTTTATGGTTAGCCGAACATCATAATATGTCCGGTATTGCCAGTTCTGCGACCAGTGTTTTAATGGGTTATCTTCTTGCCAATACCAAACATTTAACCATTGGTTCAGGTGGTGTCATGCTACCCAATCACGCCCCATTAGTGGTTGCTGAACAATTTGGTACTTTAGCCACACTGTATCCCCATCGTGTAGAGTTGGGTTTAGGCCGTGCTCCAGGTACTGATCAATACACCATGCGTGCTTTACGCCGCGGTCATCAAGAAAGCGAAGATCAATTTCCACAAGATGTATTGGAAATTTTACAGTATTTTAAAGACCCAGAAGCCAATCAACGTATTATCGCCACGCCGGGACAAAGCACCCATGTACCCGTGTGGTTATTGGGTTCAAGTTTATTTAGTGCACAACTCGCAGCGCGTTTAGGTTTACCTTACTCGTTTGCATCACACTTTGCCCCGCGTATGCTGGGTCAAGCGATTCAATTGTATCGTGACAATTTCCAGCCTTCTGAATATTTAAGCCAACCTTATGTGTCGATGGGTGTGCCCACTATTATTGCTAAGACAGATGAAGAAGCACAGTATTTGGCTACGACGCCTTATCAACGTATTTTAAATATGTTGCGTGGCACGCGTGGACATTTACCTCAACCGGTTACAAGTAT
>Ga0172378_10005572_pt1 | contig 11769 bp, 13 predicted proteins | sample GrowelOW332metaG_FD_119755 | JGI IMG/M metagenome (GOLD analysis project Ga0172378, IMG submission 119755) | Groundwater microbial communities from an aquifer near a municipal landfill in Southern Ontario, Canada - Pumphouse #3_1 metaG | ecosystem: Environmental > Aquatic > Deep subsurface >... | reverse complement strand
GGTTCTCATTTTGCCATTATAACTGTAGAGATTAGAGAAGATAAAAGTGATATTGGTGTTGGTATTCAAATTGATAATATGAAAGCGGTCATATCACTATTCGATTTCTTAGATTTAATGATTAAGCTTAATAGCATAAATTATACTGATATGAGTATGAAGTTATTAAATCATATAGGACCACCTGAAATCGGTAGTAACGAGATAGATTTCAGACCGAGTAAAATAATATCAACAGAAGATAGAGAACAAGAATTTAATTCAATTGTAATGGCAACAAATTCTTCGGAATTGAAAAATTTAGCATCACCAGTTAAACCTAAATCATATAACAGAACTAATTGGTGAGAAAGGAGTGAATATATTTTGTTATCACCATTAATATTCAAATTAGATGGGCGAGCTTTACGTGTAGAAAAAAAGAAATTTTATCAAAAGAAATTTGATTACGATATTGCATATATGTTATCTAAATATAATCCCTATGTATATCCATATATGGGAAAAATAAAAGATTACAGAGAAGCAGTTGAACCAGGATTGTATATATTAGATGATAATGTATATATTAAACGACCATTTACAGATGACGAAAAAGAAAAATATAGTATTGATAATGTAATAAAAATAACTCCTGAATCAATATTTAAAGATCTTAATAATACTGATGATTATATTGATATTGATAAAACAACAGCATCATTTGGAGAAGAAGAAATATTTAAACCAATTATAAATTCATCTGATGACATGGCATTAGCTGGAATGAAATTTTCTATAGGTCAAAAGAATATTAATTTTAATGCATATGCAAATAAATTTTCAGATCAAGCTACAAAAAATAATGGAAGACGTGCACTTACTCATGGTAGTTCATTAAAAATGGATATGCTATCAAGATTTGCAAATGTATTTGATATTGGAGTTGGATTAGTATTTTTTGATAAAAAAGGTTGTCAGAATCCAATGGATAAGACATATAAAAAAGCATATGTTATTTTTGATTCTGATTCTATTGATTTATCTAAAAAAGAATTTGTAGAAATAACAACAGATAATGTCAATAGAGAGGATGATGATTACATTGACTAATCATACTATAAAAATTAGAAAAATTGTTTTAAAAAATTTTATAGGAATTAGAAATGGATTGGATAAAAATGAACTTACTATTGACTTTAAGAAATTACTGAATAAAGATATTATTGTAATTCTTGGAGAAAATGGTACTGGAAAATCTACATTATCTTCTGTTTTACATGCTCTTCCTGGTACAACTGATAAACGAAATAGATTTATCATAGAAGACAAAGAAGGAGTTAAAAAGGTAATATATGAACGTGATGATGGAGTAGAATATAATTGTAAACTTGTATATACTCCATCAAAAACTGGTCATAATACAAAAGGATTTATTACTAAAATTGGCTCTGATGGAGAATCTGTTGAATTAAATCCTAATGGAAATATAAGTTCGTATAAAGAAGTACTTGAAGATGAATTAGGATTAACAGATGCTATATTAAAACTGGCAAATCAAAATGATGTATGTAAAGGTCATGTTGACATGACATCGACTGAGCGTAAGCTTAATATGTCATCATTTCTACCAGAGGATATTTATAGTAATTATTTTGCTATAGTTGATAAAACTTATAAAGAAATGAAAACTCGAATAAGTGTTCTTGTTGAAGCCATTGGAAAAATGCATGATGACGATACAATAGAAAGAGAGCTTAAAAGTACAACAGAAAAGATAAATATATTGGTATCTAAACGAGATAAATGTATAGGGAAAATAAAAGAATTAGAAACTCGTATAGATATTCTTAAGGATGAAAATATTACCAAACGTGAAAAAGAAATTGATTCGACAATACGATCGCTTAATAAGGAACTTGAAAAAATACGAGAAAAATTAGAATCTTTATATAAAGAAAGATTAGTTCAAGTTCTTGGTAATGATACCAATACATCTAAAAAAGTTACTAAAATTCTGGATGAACTTAAAAAAGAAAGTCAAAAGACTGAAATTGATATTTCAATTATTGAAAATTCTATAGCTAATTTAAAAGATAAAAGAAATAGCATTAGTAAAGATATTTCATCTAAAGAAGCAATATTTGAAGATATACAAACTAATTTAAGCTTAAATGAATTAAAAGTAATTTTAAAAGAATATAAAATAAGATTTGAAGAGTTAGATAAACTAATATCTAAATTAAATACGAATATAACAAAATCAGATTTTATGATAGGATATGAGATAGTTGCAAATATTCGTAAAATGATAGATTCTGTAAGAGAGTTCGATTATGATATTGTAATGGAAGCCATTAATCTTTCACAATCAGATATTATAAAAGAAAATGATAAACTTTTTGATAAAAAGAAGAAACTATTAGATCTTAAAGAATCTATTGAAAATAAAATCTATGATTTAGATTCAAATTCATATCTTAAAGATATTCTTGAAAAACGACCTCCTGAATGTAAAGTAGATAATTGTCCATTTATTGAGAATGCTAATAAATGGGTAATTATAGAAAAAGAATTAGGAGAATTAACATCTGGATTAAAAGATTGTAACGATAAAATATCTAAAATTGATAAAGATTGTGAAAGATATAATGATTTCTTTATAATTCATCAAAAGATATCACAAATAATGAATTATATAAAAACAAATTCAACAGTAATTTCTAAGTTACCTTATGCTGATAAATATAATACAGAAAAAGCTATATTGAAGGCAATTGAAAAAGGTGGATCTTATTTATCCAAGTGTGATGCGTTCGATGAATTTATTGAAATTATAGAATGTAAAGATGAATATAATGAATTGAAATATAAGAAAATACCTTCAATAGAAAATGAAATACGAATAATAGAAACACAAGGAAAATTAATATCATCAGCTAAAGAAGATCTAAAAAGATTAAAGGAATCGTATGATGATATTAAAATTACGATACATGATAAAGAACATAAATTGTCAATATTAGTCGATAAGTTAGATTATACAAAATCTATGATTGAATCATTATCTTCGTATTATGAAAAACAAACTAATTATGAAGATATTTATGAAGAAATGAAACTAGCTTTTGAAGAATTGAAAACAGTAAAAGCTAAACTTTTGGAGATGGATGAGTATAAAGATAAACTTAAAGATAAGAAAGAAAGATTGCAGGAAATTGATACAGATCTTCAACCTTTAACTCGTATGAGAGAATTATATAAAATGGAACAGCTCAAAATAGCTGATCACAAACAAGAGCTTGCTTCTATTGAAGAAGATATGTTTAAGTGTGAAATAATAAGAGAATCTTTATCTGTTAAAGGTAATGGAATACCAGTAGGTGCATTAGAATATTTCATGGATATTGTTAGAAATAATGCAAATGTAATGCTCAGTAATGCCTTCGACGGTCAGTTATATCTTGAGGAATTTATAATTGATAGTAAAAATTTCACAATACCATATAGAAAAAATTCTGATTGCGGAATGGATGTTTCGTTTGCATCTTCATCTGAACGATCTTTTATATCATTATGTCTCACTTTAGCTATTATTGAAGAAACCGTTACTAAATATGGAATAGTTATTCTAGATGAAGTGGATAGAGGATTTGGAGATAATGCTAAAAATAATTTTATTAATATACTTGGAACTCAAATAAGAAGAATAGGAATTAAACAAGTATTTATGGTAAGTCATAATTATTCTTTTTATGAAGGTTATGATATAGGATATTTATGTTTTCCTGGAAGTAATCTTACTAATAAGGATGCAGAATCTGTAATAGAGATTAAGTGAGGATTAGTATAGCCTCACTTAATTTTTTGTATTGGGGAATTAAAAAAATGATAACAAATAATGATCTTAAATATCTAAAATTAGCTGAGGTTATGGCAGAATATTCAGATTATAAACGCATACATATTGGAAGTTGTATAGTAAAAAAACATTCTGTTATAAGTACAGGATGTAATAAAGACAAAACGCACCCTATACAACTTAAATATAATAAATCTCTTTCATTTAAAAAGAAAAGAGATAATATACATGCTGAGATTGACGCATTAATAAAGGCACAATTTGATACAGAAAATGCTACAATGTATGTTGCAAGAAGAGGACGAGATAATTTATATCATATGAGTAAACCATGTCCCGCATGTATGGAAGTAATAAAAGAAAGTGGAATTAAACGAATAGTTTATACTATAGATAATGGAATTTGTGAACTATTTTTAAAATAAAGGAGGAATAAAATAATGCCAGCATATTATTGCAGATCTGAAGTTAATAAAGATCTTTACTTAAGAATGAATAAAGATAAACCTGCAAAAATTATAGTCATCGAAGGTACAGACAGAAGTGGCAAAGAAACTCAAAGTAAAAAATTACAAGAACGACTAACTTTATGTGGATTTAAAACATATAGAATGTCATTTCCAAATTATGATAATGAATCTTCTATATTTCTAAAGAAATATTTAAATGGTGATTATGGTGATGTGAATTCTTTAAATTCATATCAATCATCGATGTTATTTGCATTAGATAGATTTATTACATACAAAGAAAAATTAGATGAAATAATAAAATTATATGATTTTGTTATATTAGATAGATATGTAGGTTCTAATATAATTCATCAATCTGCAAAGTTAGATAGAAATTCAATGGATCAGTCAAAATATATAGATTATTGGACAGATTTTGAATTTAATAAATTAGGACTACCGAAACCTGATATAACTATATTACTTAATATGCCGATTGAAATTGGCAAAAAGATATCTAAAAATAGGAAAAATAAAATCACAAATTCAAATAAGCAAGATATACATGAATCTAATGATGAATATATGTATAGAGCATATAGTTCGGCTATACAAGTATCATTTATGTTAGGATGGGAAACCATTGCTTGTTATAAAAAAGGATTTTTTGGAAGAGAGATTCCTAGATCTATAGCTGATATTAATGATGAAATATTTAATCTTATATTTAATAAATTTAATCTTGGAGGAAATGATGAATAGTAGAACATTTATATCATTATTAGCTTGGGCGTGTATATTTGCATTTATTTCTAGATTATTATTTGATTTTATCGTTTCATATATAAATTATAGATATCTTTTAAAAACAGTTAGTGAAAGACAAAAAGAACTTCTAAATTATAGATTTAAATATGGTGATCTTCCTGGTGAAAGAATAGTTAATTATAATGCTGAAGATTTTATTAAAAAATATAAAAATGATAAAATAGATGTAATTGATTATGATAAATTTTATATTAATGATATTAGTCATACATATATTAATTCAAACTATATATGTATAAATGATGAAGTTATAGTACCACTCACATATACAGATTATCTTGAAATTATTTCATTTATATGTAAAAGATTAATAGTAACACATAATATTAAAAAAGAAGTCAATAATAGTGATTATTTTTATCATAATTTTTATACGTTTATGTATAGTTTAAAGAAAAGTAATTATTTTGGAGATAATATAAAAGACATAATATCATTTGATATTATGCCTAAAAAATATTCTGAAAAATCTTTTATTTACTATGATGAAGAAGATAAAGTAGTTTATACGTATGGTTTTATAATGACACCATTTATAGAAATGATAATATTATCTTATTTTAAATTAAAAGATATACTAAAATATAGTAATATCGAAGGATACTTATATTCTATCTCAAGAGATATATATAACTATGTAAATACAATACCAACCAGTCAAACTTATACTGTATCAACAGATATTTCTGAAAATCTTATAGAAGCAACACTAGGTACAATTGTTACTGGTTATGATAAGGATGATAAACTAATAGAATATCTTCGAAATTGGAAATCTAATAATTATGCAAAAAGTTTTTGGGAATCTTTACCTACTCAAATTGAAATTGAATATGAAGAGATGTTCGGTAAAGAGATAAATTCGTAAATAAGGCTTGTATTTAGGCTATTTAGTAATTTATCATAACATTTGTATAAGTATGGGATTTACAAAAAAGGAGGTAAACTATCTATGAATTTTAGTTTTTTAAAAAAAATATGTTTTAAATCCACAAACTCTTATACTGATAAAGAGTTAATCGAAATGGGTAGCAAATTACGGAATAGAGTACTAGTATTAAGAATGAAATCCCCTTATAATAAGATTATAGTAAATGATATCAGGGGGATTAAAATAATAAATAACTCTAGATACGTTGCGTTTACAGGTTATAATTTAAATAGACAGTTGGTTAGTATGATAGTTTCATTGAGAACCTTTGTAAAGTTATGTAATTGCATATCAGTATTTGAAGCTACAGAATCTGATGAAATCTATTTAAAAGATATTAAAGATATAGATAAAAGTAAAAAAGAGTAGAGGGAGATCCCTCTACTCTTCTTATATATCAAAGGAAGTGTTAATTAAATGTATAAGTTTAATTTGCCATACTATAAAAAAGATAAATATTTTAAGTATCTTAAAAATTATAGTCTTACATATAAAAAGAATAATAATGGAGAATATGAAATTATAGATTCTACTGATAATTGTATAACTGGAAGACCAGAATATACTTTATTTTTTAATAAAAATAAAATTCGTTATTGTATTAATAAATTTAAATTTGTGAATATTTATACTCATACATTATATGGAATGAAAGTAAAATCATTTAGTGATTTTAATAATCGTATACGTATAAGTTATTACATAAAAGCACCTAGAGGAAAATATTTTGTTATACGTGATAGCAGAAAAGACTCAAAATTTGGATATGAATTGGTACAGATATCAGTTTTAGATATAGATACAAATTATGGACGCAATTATTTAAATAATAAATATGAAGTATTAGATGTAAGTCTTAGTATGTTTCCATTAATTCTTTCTGTTATAAGAAATTATTTTAACAAAGGTTGAGAAATGCGGAGAGGCTAAGCCTCTCCGCATATTATTTATTTTTTTCTATTAATTCATTAATTGTTTGAATTCTATTAATTACATCTTCTGGAGTATGTCCATCCCATTTTGGAGCTTTATCTAATTCTTTTACGTTAAACATATTCCAATATGGATCAATATCATAATGATAAGTTGCCTGACCTTTTTCAGTTTCAATTCCAACTATAAACATTCCATCATACATAGGCTTATTTTTAGGATCATCATGTTGTTTTGATTTCCATGCAAGATTTTTAAATGTATTACATATTACTGAAAACAATACTGCTCTATGATGATATAATTCATTAAAAGTATGATATCCATCTGTGCAGTCTCCGATAGTTTTCTTATCAGAATTTAATTCGAGAAATTTATCTATTACCTCTTTATTTAATACGTTATTTTTAGTTAAATTCATTATTATTTCCTCCTATTTAAATTTGCTATTCAAATATTCAATTAAAATTATTATAAGTAAAAATCCACCACTAATACATCCTAATGCATACATTAAAACGTATTCTATCAAATGACTTTCTTCCATTTAAATAGCCTTCTTTCTTATTCATAAGTATAAGGATATTTAACCATATTTGGAAATGCTTTATTACGCCAACTATCTAATAGCTCTTGACGCTCATTTTCAGCATTAGCCCAATCATCTATTTTTAAATCAATAGAGCCATCAGCAGATTCTAATTTATCATATAATTTTAGTTCTCCCCATAAATATATTTTAACATCAAGTTTAGCTAACTGTTCTGCAGCTATAGATATAGATTCTGGAACATGTCCCCAACTTGGATATGTTACTTTACAATCTAAATAAACAATATCATGTGATCCAAACCCTTTTAGTCTAACTCTATTTGGGGGTAAAAATTCAAATGATTTTGTACTTATATTTGCTAGACTTCTAATATTAGATGCAGTCGCTTCTAATATCATAGCATCTATATTGAATGTTTGTAATGGAGCATTCCACTGTTCAAATGTACCAGCACCAATTACTCTTCTTATAGATATAATATCTATATTTTCATTTGTTTCAAGATAAGGATCAGTTATATAGTAGATATATTCTCCACCAGACATATTTAAAGCATCCTTAGCCTCGGATAAATTCATTTTAACTCTATACTCATATGGAAAAAATTGTGATAGCGTTCTTAATGTATCATCAGTTAATACTTCTTGTATTCTTGGATAAAATTTTTCTAATTGTAGTGATGACAAAGCAAGATGCCTATCAATTTTTCTCATTAATCTATTAATATCCATAAAATCGCTCCTTTCATATATTTATTATAGTAGTGTTTTTATATACTAAACGAATAAAATACTATAGAGGAATTTCCTCTATAGTATTTAAATATATTATAATTACTTTTGTAATTTATCTTCAATATTATTTAAACGGTTTTCTGTTGTTTTCTTAAATTCATCATAGCCAGCAATTTTTTGTACTAATTCAATATGTCTTACATCTTGCTGGTCTTGCTTACGTTTAATATCATCGACGCTTGACTTTATGTATCCTAATTCAGTTAGAATAGTTCCGTCTTGTCGTCCTTCATTTTTAGATTCGGTATTATCCATATGATCATTTTTCTTCTTATTTGAATATATACCATATACAACACCGCAGATACCTATGAATGTACCTAAGACTCCAAGCAATGTACCAATATCCATACCATTTTCTCCTTTCATAATATTTTTAGTTTAATTATAAATAAAATAATTGAAGAAATATGGTATTATTTCTTCTCTCTTAAGCTTTTCAGTATATCTGCGTATTGCATATTGATAGCTGTTTCCACTGGAATATTTACAGTTGTATTATTATCTATCTGTATATTCATTCGAGTAGCATTTTCACATAGACTACATTTAATAGAATCTAGTTTAAACATATCTGCTACTATTTTAACATTATCACTTCGTTCTTTAGTATATTTTATAATATCCTCAAAGGATTCAGTAATAGGTTCATAAACAGCAGATTCTGTAATAATACTTGCCAAATCCATAGAAGTAGGAATGTATATTGCAGATTCTGAAAGTATTTCTGTTTGATATGCTTCTATATGAGAAGGTCTATTAACACTGTCATATGTAATAACTTTTAACGGTGATTTAACCCTTCGTGTAGCCATATCAACAGATCCTAAAGATCTTAAACTAAATGCTGCAGGCACTCCTTGTAGTATGGTATTCATCATTTGTGTACCCATATCATTTGCAAGTGTCTGAACGTTAGCACATAATAAATTTCCTTCTCTTCGATAATTTAAAATTCTATGAGAAGTTGTGGGAGGATATATAATCATTTGTCTTCTAGGACTTAAGTCTAGAGGATGACCATATTCACCTATCCACTGGCCTTTTTTAATATCATTCTGAATCATTCCATCATTATCAATAGAATTCATAACTACTTCTCCACCATAAATACGTTGGTTCCAATTCAATACTTCAAATGATTGTAACACTGTATCTATAGTAACAAAATTTCGTTTGACTCCATTAATTTCAATAGATGATTCATTCAAGATTTCAGTTTTCACATCATCTGGATTTAATGCACATTCAGATAATATGTAAAGAGTATTATCAGGCTTCTTAATCATAAATGAATCAACTCCTTTACTCATTATTTTGTTATTATTTTAATGTTTAAATTAAGCCTCTAAATAAAAACATTGTTATAATGAAAATTGCTAAAATAACAATTAAAAGGAGGAATTTTTATGGATTGCTCATTATTTTATAATATAAATGGAAACGATTTAGCAAATGAAAAATTAAAACTGTATAATGAATTTGTTTATATTGTATCAAAATTAAAGAATGAGCCTTTAAACGAAAATACTACAAATGAAATAACTAATATTATTAATTCAGTTAATTGTAATAAAGATTTATCATCATTAATATTAGCTATACCTGTTAATAAAGTTAGTATTTATAATTGCTTACTTATATTTAATCTAATAGTATTTGAGATTGGAAAACATTGTGACGGTAGTGATGGACCAGAGTTCCATATTCTTATACGTGATCATTTAAAGAAATTTGAAGATCTTGTTAGGTCTAATAATAATTTACTAGATAATGAAAAGATAGATAAATTAATATCAACTATAGGCCATACTATATGTACGATCGAGAGATTGTGTAATAATAAAACTGGTGATTACGTTTATTATTTAACACCAAGAACATTGCATTCAATTGAATCTATGACAGAAGCTCAATCCACTGGTGTATCTGATAATATGATAAGAAGTGGTTCTGATCCTAATGGAAGTTTTACAAGTGTGGATATTGATAAAGGCATTAATCCATGTGAATATTTAACAGATCTATTCCAAGAAGATGATAATGATTATTTTATTCATAAAATAAAATCACTATATGATTATTTAGTATGTCTTCAAGGAAATTTCGATGATGAACATACTAATGCTTTTATAGAAGCAATAAATTATATAGTCTCAAAAGTTATAGATGATATTACTGGTAAAGAAATACTGATAGACACTATATCTAAATGCGATCAATTATTAACAGATACTATTCCTACTGATGGTGAACATGTAGATAATATTGAAGCTATTTTAGAAAAGTTTAATGAAATTACTGATATCATTAATACCGATCGTAATGGCACTACAAATTTATTAGATGAAATGGGTTTAGGGTACATTTATGATATACTGCCAAAAAATGAATCTGTTATTAACGAAAATATAGATAATATCGTAAATTCTTTAAATGAATCTGCTAATAAATTTGATATGGTTTCAGTATTAAATGAATCTATAAAAGAGAATATTAAAAATTATAATGAGAAAAGAAAAGAACGTAAGCAGAAAGAAAAAGATTTTAAAGAGAAAAAGAAAAACGATGAATACGATATGTATGATGAAACTAGAGATACGAGAGTAGATATTAATAGTCGTAAACAAAATGATGAATATGATCTTGAGAGAGATAAAAAACGTAATAACTATGACGATGGACATGAATTAAAAACGAAAATTGTTGATGATGTGTATGGAGATCATAGACAACACAAAGGTGATAATTATGATCTTAAACACCAAAATCGTCAAGATAAATATGATCTTAAACAGCAAAATCGTCAAGATAAATATGATTTTAAGAAACAGAAAAAACTTGATAAATATGATCAAAAAAAAAGTAGTAATGAACAAAATAAACAATTAAGAATCGAAAACGATGAACAAAAAAGAGAAGAGAGAACCGAAGCTAAACAACGTAGAGCTGAAGATAGGCAACGTAAAAGAGATGAAACTAAGATTGGACTCAATCGTTGGAAGACTTTAGAACTTACAAATCAGAATGCTAGAAAAGCTGCTAATGCATTGCGTAAAGTTGTAAAAACTGGTGCCGCTGCAGGAACTGCGGCTTTAACTGGTTTGAATCCAATCTTTGCAGGTTCTACTTATTTAATAAGCTCTTATGTTAAAGATAAAAATAACCCTCAAAGTGAAAGACGTAAGTATATCGATGATCTTCATCAACAGATTACTGAAATAGATGAAAAGATTGATATGTCTGAACGCAATGGAGAATCAGATAAAAAATTAGCTCTTGTAAAAATGAAACAAAAACTAGAGAGCGCATTAAAGAGATGCGGATATTTAGAAAATTTTGAAGCTGACATGTAAGGAGGTATATCAATGAATTTAGCTAAAATGAATATATTAACTGAGGCTGATGATTTGTTTGATATAGATAAAGAGGTTGAT
>Ga0172378_10005571_pt1 | contig 11770 bp, 12 predicted proteins | sample GrowelOW332metaG_FD_119755 | JGI IMG/M metagenome (GOLD analysis project Ga0172378, IMG submission 119755) | Groundwater microbial communities from an aquifer near a municipal landfill in Southern Ontario, Canada - Pumphouse #3_1 metaG | ecosystem: Environmental > Aquatic > Deep subsurface >... | reverse complement strand
TCCAGGCACGCAGCGAGATAAATGCAAAATGGGATGTTCACATGAAGGATGTGATGACCATGGAGCGTGATCCCATCACAGGAGCACAGCCTCTTCTGAAGGAAGTCTGGTACTTCAAATAGATAAAGCACCAGACTTGTCTCTCTTGCTTAAAATAAATCGCTATGAGAGCCTGTCCGGGTCAGATATAAAAAAACAGTCTCTTCAACCACCTCATAAATCAGTAGCCAATCAGGTGCAATATGGCACTCTCTGCACCCCTCGTAATTACCCACCAAAGCATGATCTCGGTTTTTCTCTGGCAACGGTTCTCCAGCTGCGAGCATTTTTAATACACTAGTGAGCAAAGAGATGTCATAACCTTTACGCTGAACACGCTTCAAATCCTTTTTGAATTTGGTAGATGGTTTTATCTCATACATTAGCCAAGCAACTCCTTCATCATGGCATCTACATCCGTATATGATTTGCCGATAGACGGATCTGCTTTCATTCTCTGTACCTCTTTAATCGCTTCAACGGTTTCAGCATTAGGGGTATTCATCACAACCTCAAATGGCAAACCATTATTTCGAATGACCTGATGAAAAAAGATGTTTACAGCCGTAGACATATCCATTCCCAAACTCGAAAAAATCTGCTGCACCTGCTTCTTTGCATCCTGATCGGTTCTTATTGTTGTGCTAACCTTTGCCATATTCTAAAACTCCCTTCAATCTTTCAAATATGTTATATTATATGCATTTTTACATCAAAAGTAAATTAATTATTCATTATTGAATTATCTTCGTAGTCCGGATATGATATTCTTACTTGAACCCGTAAATGATTTCCTGTTTACAATTCATCAAATCGACCTTCTGATCTACGCTTCCTGCAACTTCTGCAACTTCTGGACAGCTCCTGCCTGATCTACGCATCATGCAACTCCTGCAACTCCTGCAACTTCTGGACAGCTCCTGCCTGATCTACGCATCCTGCAACTTCTGCAACTTCTGGACAGATCCTGCCTGATCTACGCATCCTGAAATAATTCGGGAAGTTTTCACTGTTTCCAACATGAATATTTCCCTATTTAGGGAAATACAGGATTGGTCAAAGCAAATTCAAATTTTGCATTCCGGAGAATAATTCATTTCCGGTTTACATTTATTATTCATTTTTGAATTGTCTTTTGATGACGAGGTCTGAGGTGAAAAGGAGATTATTGGTCTAGTTCTCAAGCTGCAAAATGATTCTTTGAAAGGGTAGTTGCCGCAATGAGGGAGTAGCCATGAAGGATGTGATGACCATGGAGCGTGATCCCATTAAAGGAGCAAAGCCTCTTCTGAAGGAAGTCTGGTACTTCAAATTGATTGGAAAACCTTATCAGTAGACTCTCTAGGTATGAGGACAGGTTCGAATTTGACTTTTACAGGTTCATTTGAGACAGGATGCAGAAGTAACTCGACAGCTTTTGCAGCCATTTCTCCAAAAGGTTGAGAAATGGTTGTTATTGATGGAATGGAAAAAAGACTAATGTCTGTTCCATCCATTCCCGCTAGGGCAATATCGTTTGGAACGCTGATACCGAATTTATGCAGTTCTTTGAGAGCGCCAACTGCCATCACGTCGTTTTCCGCCCATATAGCGGTAATATCCTTGAAATTTGGCTTCTTCACAAAGGAATCAATTGCTTCAGCGCTTGAGTCATAGTTGAAATTGCCCTCAAATACAAAATTCTCATCAAAATAGACATTGCACTCTTTCAGGGCATCCTTGAAGCCAATGGTGCGGTCTCTAGAAATGCTTATATGGTTTGGTCCTGTAATACAGGCGATTTTCTTGTGTCCTTTTGAGACTAGAAACTGTCCGATCAGATAGCCGGCTTTGTAGTTATCTAGTGTAACGCTACTGCAATTTGAATTGGCAATTTCACGGTCAATTAGAACAACTTTTCCAAGGGAGTTCTTCAAGCGTTTGCCAAGCAGGCTCGCATCTGATGCAGGGGAGATTATCAATCCATCAATATTCCTACTGTAGAAATCATCAAAAAGCTTGCTTTCAAGTTCTGGATTGTTATGATGGTTTCCTATGATCAGTCCCATGTCGTATTGCATGCAAATTCCTGAGATTGATTGAATGAAAAATCCAAAATCAAAATGAATTGATTCAGGAAGGATAAGGCCGATCAAACGACCGCTTTTGGCTCGCAAGCCAGAAGCCAGAAGGTTAGGTTTATAGTCAAGCATTTCAATGGCTTTGAGAACCCTTTCTCTTGTTTCTGCCTTCACTGGCCCATTTTTTGCAATCACCCGTGAAGCTGTGGAGGTTGAAGTCCCCGCTAATCTAGCCACATCTTTAATTGAACTCATTGTTTCTTCCTATAATGGTACCGATACCAAAAATGGATATCACATACACATTTATCTATGTTAACACAAAAAAACAGTTTTGAGAATACTTTTTATAAAATGTTATAAAATAGGGAAATACAAAAAGATATAGATTTTCCTTGACAACTCGTTGAAAGTGGATTGATAATAATGATAGTGAAAGTGGGAACGATACCATTTTATGAAAACGTTTTCATGATAATCATTCCTTTTTCCTTTATTACAGCGTTTGATATTGCTTGGGCAATATACAAAAAATAGGAGGAGAAAATGAAAAAAATCATTTCTATTGTAATGGTTCTTGTTCTGTGCAGTGCGATGGTGTTTGCCAATGGAACTGCGGAAGCGGAAAAGAAAGATGATGGGAAACTGAAGATAATGCTTTCAAATGCATATTACACAGCCCCGTATTGTGCTGCTTACAATCCGTCAGCTCAGAAAACAGCTGAAGCGCTTGGAATGGAACTCACAATTCTTGATGGAAACGGAAACCAGCAGACACAACTTGAGCATGCCAATCTTGCCATAGCTGAAGGTTATGACGGATTTCTGTATTTCCCTGCTGATGTTGATGGAGCTCTGCCTGTAATCGAAGCCTTGAATGATTCTGGCATCGCTTGGGTTGGTGTAAATGCCTACACAGGTGACAAGATCAAGGAAGTCGGTATGAAGTATTATGTCGGGCCGGATGCTTCTTCTCATGGTCATACAATGGCAGCAACAGTAAAGGAGCTCTTCCCTGATGGTTGCAACCTGGTTGGTATTGAAGGAACTGCTGGACATATGCAGACTCTGTATATCAATGATGCTCTTGCCGAGGATCTGAGTTCTGAGTATGTATGGCTTGATAGGCAGGACTGCAACTTCCAGGCTGAACTTGCTATGACAAAGATGACTGATATGCTTACTGCTTATGGGGTTAGATCCAAAGGTGGAAAGATTGATTGCATCGTTTCTCATGATGGTGGAATGCTTACTGGAATCATGTCAGCTCTTGAAGCGGCTGGCTTGAAGCCTGGTGATGTGAAGATCATCGCAATGGGATCCAATAAGGTCCTTTATGATGCTCTTGCCTCGGGATGGCTGTCTGCTTGTTCAACTCAGGATCCTGTTGCAGAGGCGAAACTTGCTGTTGAGACTCTCTATAAAGTAATCCAGGGAACAGCCGAAGAAGGCTGGACCAAGCTTCCGACCCCAGTTGCTTATCCTGAAACAAAGGATAACTTCAACTGGTTCTAAGTTTATTCAATTCTTGTATGGCATGTTCGCATGCCATACAGGATTATTTTTGATGGGTTATAAAATGAATGATTATATTTTGGAGATGAGAAACATTACCAAGACATTTCCGGGCGTTTTAGCACTGGATGATGTAAGTCTTAAGGTAAAGAAAGGTGAAGTCCATGCATTAATTGGTGAAAACGGTGCTGGAAAATCTACATTGATGAAAATTCTAAATGGTGTTTATCAAGCAAACAAAGGGGACATTTTCTTGAATGGGGTTGAAACCAGGATCAAAGACACAACAGATGCAAAGCAAAAAGGAATCGGTCTAGTTTTCCAGGAATTCAATCTTGTTGATTCGTTAAGCGTTTCTGAAAATATATTCATGAATAGATTAAAAAAGACTAAAGGCCGAATTGATTGGAAAGGAATCGATAAGGAAGCCCAAAAACTTCTTGATGGTTATGAATTCAATTTTAGTGCGACAGAGAAAGTTGAAAATCTGAGCGCCGCACAGAAACAACTTGTAGAGATTGCCAAAGTCCTATCTTATAATGCGAAGATTGTCGTTATGGATGAACCGACTAGTTCTTTGACTAGCAATGAAACAGAGATTCTATTTGGAATAATCGAAAAATTAAAAAAAGAAAGTGTTTCCATTATTTTCATCTCCCATAAACTGGAAGAGGTTTTTCGTCTTTGCGATACAACTACAGTCTTGCGGGATGGAAAAGTTATTGATACAAAAAACACCAAGGATTTTTCGAGAGATGAGATTATTGAAAAGATGGTTGGTCGAAGCGTTTCTGCAGAATACCCTAAGAAGCAATGCGAAATTGGTGAAACTATCCTGAAAGTTGAGGGGCTAACAAGAAAAGGAATCGTCAATGATATTTCTTTTGAACTTCATAGAGGAGAAATCTTAGGTTTTGCTGGATTGGTAGGTTCTGGCCGTACAGAGACTGCTGAAGCAATCTTCGGTGCAGAAAAAATGGATTCAGGAAATATCTGGATTAATGGCAAGAAAACAGAAATTCATTCGACCAGTCAAGGAAAATCTGAGGGAATCGGGCTTCTTACTGAGGATCGGAAAGAAACTGGTCTTGTGCTTAATTATGACCTTGTGAAGAATATATCAATTACTAACCTTGAAAAAATAAAAAAGAGAAGATTCCTTTCAAAAAAGAAGGAAACCGAACAGACAACAGCTCTTTCGGTAGAACTTAATGTCAAGACACCTTCAATGAAGCAACTGGCCATGAACCTCTCTGGCGGCAATCAACAGAAGGTAGTGTTTGCCAAATGGCTTTTCTCAGACGTTGAGATCCTGATTCTTGATGAACCTACCAGAGGAATTGATGTTGGCGCAAAATATGAAATCTATCAGCTTATGAATAAGCTTGCCGAATCTGGAAAAGCAATCATTATGATTTCTTCTGAATTGCCAGAAGTCCTGGGAATGAGTGATAGGGTGGTTGTATTAAGCGGTGGAGAAAAAGTCGGTGAGCTTTCCAAATTTGAAGCCACTCCTGTTGCTGTAATGGCTCTTGCGGTAAAGAATTGAGGTAGAATATGGCTGATAAGAAAAGAGTATTGAGTTTTTTCCGTGAATGGGGAATGATTTTTCTGATTATTGTGATTACAATCATAGCTTCAATTGTAAGGCCTGCCTTCCTTACTGGAAGCAATATGATGAACATTCTCAGAGCCTATTCTACAATTGGAATTGCATCAGTAGGAATGGCATTTGCCATTATTGGCGGCGGAATGGATCTTTCTGTGGGATCTACCATATCGCTGAGTGCTGTTATTACGATGCTTATTGTCAATGCACAAACGATTAACGGAGTAATTCCAATTTATACTTCACTGCTGGTAATTGTTGTTGGAATTGCCGTCGGTGGTATTGTTGGTGCAATCAATGGCGGAATAATGGCTGTTGTGAATGGAAAGATGGCAGAAAGTTTTATTATCACATATGCTATGCAGATTGTTGTAGGTGCTGTTGCACAAGCAGTTGTAAAAGGTAATTTCCAGGCTGCTCTTTATAAAGAAGGGCTTTTCAAGCAATTTGGAATTGGTGTGACTCCTGTTATCTTTTTTCTAGTTGTTGCTGCGATAATGGAATTCATATTAATGAAAACCGTTTTTGGAAGAAGCTTGTTTTTCCTTGGTGCAAACATGAAAGCCGCCAAAATGGCTGGAGTAAGAACCAAATACGTTAGATTCATGTCCCATTTGATTTGTGGAATGTGTGCCGGTCTAGCCGGTGTTCTGGTTGTTAGCCGTGTCAATTCTGCATCTGTTCTACAGGGTTCGGGTTATGAATTTGATGCGATGGTTTGTGTTGCAATTGGTGGAACTTCACTTGATGGTGGTTCGGGAAGCATAACAAAAACCGTTCTTGGCGTCCTTGTCATAGGTTTTTTGCTTACAGCTTTGAATGTTCTTGGTGTTCAGTCTAATGCACAACTTATTGTTCGTGGTGTCGTGATAGTAGTGGCAGTAACACTTGATACCTTCAACAAAACCGCAAAAATGAAGGAGGTGCTAAAATGAAAATCAATGTGAAAGAAACCGGGAAGAAAATGCTAAAAGAACAGCCGGTCCTCTTATTGTTCCTGGTATTTATAATCATGATGATTATTTCAAAGCCATCATTTGTGACCATGAAAAATATAAAGAACATCCTGATAGACGTTTCCATCTATGGTGTTTCCGCACTTGCCATGACAATAGCGATAATCACTGGGGCTTTCGATCTTTCTCTTTCTTCTAACTTTGCATGGGCACAAATTTTCTTCTGCTATCTTCTGAAAGCTTTTGAAAACTCACCAGTCTGTATTCCTGCTGCAATGATATTGACCATTTTATCTTGCATGCTGATTGGCAGTTTCAATGGCACAATTGTCGTTCTATGTAAAATCCCAGCATTTATCGTCACTATGGCAACAATGATCATGGTGAAGGGCATCTGCTTGGTATTCACTGGTGGAAACATGATGAGCACCAGCAATCCTTTTATCAAGGCAATGGGGAAAGGAACATTCCTTGGGTTGTCCTACCTGACTTACATTTTCATAGCCATTATTTTTATTGCTTATTTTGTGATGAAATATACACGCTTTGGAAGGAATCTCTATGCTACGGGCGGAAACTATAAAGTTGCAGAACTTTCAGGTATTAATGTTAAATTCTGTAAATTCAGCATATTTGTAATTCTGGGCATGGCAGCTGGTGTTTCTGGAATAATGTTTGTCTGCTTGATGCGAGCAGGTTCAGTTCTTTATGGCACTGATCTGGCTTTGACTTGTGTTGCGGCTACGGTTGTCGGAGGAACTCCACTTACTGGCGGTAAAGGCAGTGTCTTGAGAACGGTCTTAGGAATTCTTTTGATCTATGTCCTTTACAAAGGCCTGGCTTTCTTAGGGCTTCAGGGCTATTTCAATACAATGATTCGAGGAATTGTTCTTCTTCTTGTTGTATCAATCGATGCTTATATGAATAGGAATGCGAGGTAATTTGATGAAGATTGTTATTGGTTCAATTCAATGCGAGGGCAATACCCTGACTCCAGTTTTGACCAGATATGATGATTTTGACAAAGCTTTCGGCAATGATATGCTTGAAAGAATTCATGTCGTAGACATGCTTGAAGACCGGAATGCAGTAATTGTTCCGACTCTTTATGCACATGCGCTGCCTGGAGGGCCTGTAAATAAAAAAGACTTTCTCAAGCTCGTAAAACAGCTTGTGAATTCAATTCCAGAATCTGGCATTGATGGCGTCTGGCTATATCTTCATGGTGCAATGTATGTTGACGAAATCGAAAGCGGAGATGCCTTCATTCTGAAGAAAATCAGAGACAAAGTAGGGTATGATGTGCCGATTTCCGTGGGCATGGATTTTCATGCCAACAACTCTGATGAAGTTTTCAAACTGGCAAATGTCATCTGCGGGTTCCGTACCGCACCGCATATTGACAGGATTGAAACAGAGAAAAGGGCAATGAGGCTTCTTTTTGAGTGTATTGACAATCATATTCTTCCAAGACCGCAGTTTGCAAGAGCCAATGTCTGTATTCCAGGGGATGCTGTGCTTACTTCTGAGCAACCGCTCAAAGATATAATGAAAGCAGCTGAAGAGATGGAGAAGTTACCTGGAATGATGTGTGTTCAAGTTTTCAATGGTCAACCATGGGTAGATACTCCTTATATGGGACCGAACATGGTAGTTACCCATCAAGACAATGATGTTCTTGCCAAGAAGTGTGCTGATGAGCTTGCTCGAATGTACTATGATAGGCGTCATGATTTCAAATTTCTGATAGAGGCCGTTGAACCAGAAGCTGCGATTTCCCTTGCAGAAAAGCAGGAATTCGGTCCTGTTTTCATTTCAGACAGCGGTGATAATACAACCGCTGGAGCCGCAGGTGACAATGCATTCCTGCTTAATCTGCTGATTGAATCAGGCTTTGACCATCTGCTACTTGCCGGAATAATGGACAAAAAAGCTGTCGATGCATGTTATGAAGCTGACATGGGTTCGGAATTGGATCTTTCTGTTGGCGGTAGCCTTGACTCAAATAGCGAAAAAGCCAGGATACATGGGAAATTGATACATATCGGAGATATTCTCAGCTACACCGGTGGAAATGCAGGAAGAAGTGCAACTCTTGATTGCGGAAATATCACTGTTGTTCTGACAGAGAACCGTGCTGCGATTACCAGTGAAGAAATATTCAAGTCAATTAATCTTGATTATTCCCTGTACAAGGTGATTGTTGTAAAGCTTGGATATCTTTTCCCTGGGTTGGAGAAAATTGCAAGGAAATCAATTCTTGCATTTACTCCTGGCAGTTCTACGGAAAGATTGCAGGACATGAATATGAAAAACATCCGAAGGCCTATGTACCCATTGGATGATAATTTTATCAATTAATTAAGCAGGAGGAACCTATGGCTTATTACAATGAAAACGAAACTCAGAAAAGGCTTGAGAAAGTCAGAGAGATACTGAGGAAGAAAGGATTGGATGCAGCTCTTGTGTATTTCGATGAGCTCAATGTCGCTAACGGATGGTACCTAACCGGTTGGTGCGGACAATTTGAAAAAGGTGCCGTTCTGGTTCCCGTCAAGGGAGATCCTATGCTTCTTGGCGGACCGGAAAGCCAGCCATTTGCAAAAATGAATGCTGCAATCAAAGATACCAGGTGTTTCCCGGTTTTCATGGTTCCAGATGAAGAGTACCCGAATTCCATCATTATCAATTTCAAGCAGCTGAATGAAGAGTTGAGAGGCGAAGGTACAATTCTAAGAAAAATTGGATTTGTTGGTACCGATACAATTCCACTTCAAGTTTACAATGAATTTAAAGCTGGCTTCGAGGGAATTGAAATAGTTGATATTACCCCAGAATACGAAGTTCTGAGAGCTTATAAATCTGAATGGGAAAGGGAACAGATGAAAAAGGCTGTTCATCTTTGCGATCTTGCATATGACCAGATGGTTGCCGCAGTCAGGCCAGGAGCTTATGAATATGAAGTTTCTGCGGCTGGTGAATATGTTTGCAGAAAAAACGGAGCATCAAGTTTTGCTTATTCGACAATTGTGGGTTCTGGCGAACGAGCTATGGCTGTTGTTCCGACTGCTACCAACAAACAGATGAATGACGGCGAGCTTGTAATGCTTGGCATTGCCCCTAGATTCAATGGCTATGCCGGTACTTTTGGAGACACTGTTCCAGTAAACGGCGTATACACTAAAAGGCAGAAAGATCTAATGAATTACATGAGAGAGACAATGCAACTGACCAAGGCGATGCTCAAACCTGGAATGACCGGAAGGGAAATTGATGTGCCAGGAAGAAAGTATTATGAGAAGCACGGCTTGGAAAAATACATTATCTGCCCGTTTGCCCATACTATTGGACTTATGGAAGCCGAATCCCCTTTCTTTGGACCAAATGGAGACTTCGTTCTTCAGCCGGGCATGACTGTGATGGTTGATATCAGCTTCTTCGGTCATCCCGAACTTTATGGTGGAAGAATTGAGACAGGATACATTATCACTGATAATGGTTGTGTTCCGATGTCGCCAAAAATGGATGAATACTTCAGTCATAATCTGTAGATAGGAGGTTTATATGGCTCTTGGAAAGAAAACTTGGGTATTTGCAGATGGAGATCTTCCACCGCACGGTGAAAAGGAACCTTTTGGGCATGAAGCTCTTATGGTTGTTAACAATGGTGAACAAGATGCAAAAATTGAACTTGAATTTCTGTTCGAAGACAAAGAACCCCAAAAAGGCGTTCATATCACAGTCCCTGCAAAGAGAGTGAATTGCTTTCGAATGGATTATCCTGTTGGTGATGAGAAATTCAGTGTGCCATTCGGTCAGTATGCGTTGATTCTTAATAGTGACGTTCCTGTAGTATGCCTTTATGGGCGCTTGGATCGTCGTCCAGACATGGCATACTATCCAATTGGCGGTTTTTCGAATTAATCAAGGAGCTATTTAATGACAAATAAAGAACTTGCAGAAAAAGCTTTGAAAGAAGGTAATGGCGTATTCCGCCTTATCCCAAATTGGGTTCCACGATCATTTTGCAGACCAGGAAGAAGAATCAAACTTCATCCAGATGATTACTATGCTTTAGGTTTGGAGCGTGGAGCAATAGATGAACGATGGTTTGCTTCGACAACACATGCTGAAAATGGTCCGGGAACACCAGATGATGAAGGACTGTCTTATATTGCAATCGATGAAGAAGGCAAAGAAAGAATTCTGCTTAGGGATGCTGTTTCAGAACTAGGCGCAAAAGTAGTAGGTGAGTACATCTGGAACAAGTATCATAGATGGCCCGCATATTCGAAATTCTTTGATAATCTTGGTCCACTTCCCCATCATATCCACCATAACGATGAGATGGCAGCCCTTACAGGACAGAAAGGCAAGCCGGAAATGTATTTCTTCCCTGCCCAGTATAATAACTATCCGGGTGAATTCGGGTATACCTTTTTTGGGTTGAATCCTGATGTGACAAAGGAAGAGTTCAAGAAAGCCCTGGAAAACTTTGAGAAGGGTGATAACCATCTTCTTGAACTATCACATGCTTTCAAGCTTCAGGTAGATACCGGCTGGGATGTTCCACCCGGAGTTCTTCATGCCCCAGGATCGTTCTGCACATATGAACCGCAGTTTGCATCTGATGTTTTTGCAATGTATCAATCTGTTCTGCTTGGGGATCATACTACTCCTTCCAATCTTCTTTGGAAGGATACTCCCAAAAACATGTTGGGAGATTTTGATCATCTTGCTGCCGTCGCTGATTGGGATCTCAATACTGATCCGAATTTCCATGAGCATAGATTCATGGCACCTAAGCCAGTTCGTCCTGAGGCAGAAATGAAGAGGGCGGGTTATCTTGAAGAGTGGGTCTGTTATAAATGCAAGCTCGCTTGTGCAAAGAGGCTTACAGTCTATCCAGGACAATCCGTTCTGATCAAAGATGGTGCGCCATATGGTTTGATTATGCTTGAAGGGCATGGAAAACTCAATGACTGGGATATTGAATCTCCTACCCAGATCAGATATGGGCAGCTTACAAATGATGAATTCTTTGTTACAGCAGATGCAGCAGCTAAAGGAGTGAAGATTACTAATCAATCAAAGTGTGATCCATTGGTAATGTTGAAGCACTTCAGTGAAAACCCTGATTTGGTGATTGAATAGAATAGCTTCGAGCCCGGTGAATAGCCGGGCTCAGTTAAAAAAAGGAATGAGTAATGGAACGTTACGCTTGGAAAGCAAAGGTCATACCTGGAAAACTTGAGGAATACCGTAAAAGACACAACAATATCTGGCCTGAAATGAAAAAGATGCTCAAGGAAGCAGGTATTTCTAACTACTCAATCTGGAATACTGGTGATGAACTCTTTGGGTACTATGAATGTGAAAGCATAGAGAAGGCCTCAAAAATCCAATCCCACAGTGAAATCAATGCCCAATGGGATTTTTTTCTTAAAGATGTGATGATAGCTGAGAAAGATCCCATCACAGGAGCACAGCCTCTTCTGAAGGAAGTCTGGTACTTCAAATAGAAAAAGCACCAGACTCGTTTCTCTTGCTTAATCAAGGAACCCAGAATCGATGTCTGCAAGGACATCGGT